>Ga0315551_10001026_pt1 | contig 21703 bp, 20 predicted proteins | sample SalMarSW160290MG_FD_203678 | JGI IMG/M metagenome (GOLD analysis project Ga0315551, IMG submission 203678) | Salt marsh sediment microbial communities from the Plum Island Ecosystem LTER, Massachusetts, United States - Salt Marsh Sediment SW1602-90 ...
TGGGACGCATCACTACACATCTATCCATCATCGTTTTTAACTGTCCCGAAACCATGCCAAAATATACCGGAGAGCCTATTAGTAATCCGTGACACCATTTCATGGCATCCAGAATTTGCGGCATATCATCTTCCTGATAACATGAGTGAGTTTTTTCACATTTGAAGCAACCTACGCACGGTTTAATATCTTTTTTTGACAGGGTTATATACTTAGTTCTAAAGCCCTCTTTTTTTAATACTTCCAGGGCATATTGAACTGCGTATGCTGTATTACCTTCCGCACGAGGACTGCCCGAGATACCTAAGATATTCATATTATCATCCAATTCTTATTTAAGTAAGTGCGATCATTTTTCAACCTTTTTGATGCCAAAGTGTCGGTCTGCGAAGCTCAGGAACTGCTGCCAGTCATAGCTGTTGAAGCTGTGTCCTCTCTTGCCAAATAGTTTTTAACTGGCTCGGCGGTGGCTATATAGACCAGCCAAAGAGCTATTAAGGCGTTGAGAATGCGCCAGTCGATGGGCAGGTCACTCACCCGATCACCGTAGTTATTGAAATTGCGCTGCTTTTGCAGAAAAAACTTAATTCCCTGATTACCTGCTTTACTGATACCCTCCCTACCTATACCATCGCATGTTTTTCAGCAGCCTCTATGCAATCGGGCAGTTCCTCCTGCGGATAGTGTCTTTGCATTGCCGCCGCCACAAGCCCAACGAACATCGGCTGAGACCTTAGCGGGCGAGAAGTCAAACACGGATGTGCCTGAGTACCAATAAAGAATGGATGGGAGGGAATCTCTAATATCTGCATAATAGGCTGATTGGGGGCCTTTCCGGAAAATACCAGACCGGCTTTTTCCAATATTTCAATATAGCCGGGAGCAGCCTCATAGCGATGTCTGAACCGCATTCTTACCGAGTCAGCTTTACCGAAGAGTTTCCAGGCCGATGTATTGGGTTTCAGTTCTATATTGTGTCCGCCGAGGCGCATATTTCCGCCGAGACTGTCGATTTTTTTCTGCTCCGGCAGTATATCAATGACCGGCTCCTGACAATCCGGCTCAATCTCGGTACTATTGGCCTTCGTTAGCCCACAAACATTTCGTGCAAACTCTATAACAGCCATTTGAAAACCGAAACATATTCCCAGAAATGGCAGATTATTTTCTCTGGCGTATTTTATGCAGGCTATTTTCCCCTCTGAGCCGCGGGTACCGAAGCCGCCGGGGACAATAATACCATCAACGTCGGCAAGATTATCCGCTACAGTTTCATCTGTAATGCGGGTTGTTTCTATCCATTTTATTTTTACGTCACAGCCAAGCGCGATGCCGGCGTGTTCGAGTGCATTGATTATCGAGGCATAGCTGTCACGAACGGCTGTATATTTTCCTGTGATGCCGATGTTTATCTGGTGAGCCAATGTGTCTATTTTGTCGGTAAAATCGCACCATTGTGCCCAGGTCTTTCTTTCATGCCGCAGATTTATTCTGTCTTCGATTTTTAATAGTCTGGCAACTTTAAAATCCAGGCCAGACTCTCTAAGCATTGCAGGAATCATATAGATGCTGGCTGAATCCGGCAGAGAAATGACCCTTTCGAGGGGGACATTGCTGTATATGCTTATCTTTTCTCGTGCTTTCGGATTAACGGGACTGCTTGCTCTACATGCTATGATGTTCGGCTGGATGCCACACTGCATGAGCTGTTTGATTCCTAATTGTGCGGCTTTCGATTTTTGCTCGCCGAGGGTAGGTGGCTCTAATATATAAGTAAGAGCCACGAAGCAGCTACTACTAGGTCCTTCCTCGTAAGCCAGCTCGCGCGTAGCTTCAATAAAGTAGGCGTTTTCCAGGTCACCCACCGTGCCGCCAATCTCGACGAAGACGACATCGGCTTTGGTTTCGGCTGCCAACTGTCGAAGCCTAAGTTTGACCTCGCCGGTAACGTGGGGAATCATCTGGACGTCTCTGCCGAGATAATCGCCGTGGCGTTCCTTATCCAGGACCGAGCTAAATATCTGGCCGCTCGTAGCGAAATTCGACCTCGTTAAATCCTGATCGAGCATCCGTTCGTATGTGCCGAGGTCCATGTCGCATTCCATGCCGTCATCAAGCACGAAGACCTCGCCGTGGCGGAAGGGATTTAGCGTACCGGAGTCTATGTTCAGATAACCTTCGAGCTTTATCGGTACGACTTTAAGGCCTTTATCCTGCAAGAGCTTGGCAAGGCAGGATGAGAAAATCCCTTTGCCTAAGCCGCTCATCACGGTTCCCATCACGAAGACGTAGCGGGTCTTTCCTTTTTTGTAGCCGCTCGGCATCGGCGAGAAAAATTCACTCTCAGTCGAAACGTCACTTACAGAAGCTAATAAATTGACCTTTTTTGGGTCATCCCGAGCGGAGTCGAGGGACCTAATATTTTCTTTCGGCATAAGTTCCCCTTTTTATTTTATAAGCCACAGAGATCACAGAGAGCAAAAAAATATAAGTATAAAAAATCTGTCTCATGCTTTTTTTGATTTAAAGCGTTTCTTAATATCAAGGTATTCAGTTTTAACATTTTGATAATCCAAATCATAAATAATTCGGATATATGAAATAATATTAAAAGCACAACTCATACAATATATTTTAAGTTCAACGATATCTATATCATTAAAATCGCCAGAAAAAATTCTTATGTTTTCATTTTGCTTTATAAGTCTTCCTAAAACAAGCAGGTCCGGATGTATCGCTTGGTTAAATTGGGTATATAAGATGGGATAGAGATCATCCTTCCAACTCAGAGATTTAGCTTTCCCATCAGGGGTTTGAATTGTAAGTTCATCAAGAGAATTGTAGAGGTCTCCTGCAAACTTATATGGAATTGCGTCTATTTCCTTTTGCAAGAAATCTATTTCTTTTTTGATATTTTTATTCTCACCTGCCCCGGCTGAAGGAAGCAATTTTTTTAAGTTTCTTTTTCGCTGCTTGTAAGATTCTTTTAGCCAGCGTTTAATTCTAATATCAACGTCTTCTTGTGGATTGTTATATGTAGACAAACACCAAATAAGCCGAAAAGTCAACTCAGAAAGAATGCGCAAAAGAGCCATTGCTGGTAGGTTCTTGTTGCTGTCTAGTAACAGCAATGTTGCATCACAGTAGTTGTGAGCAAGTGGTAGTACCGATGAGCACAAATCATATATTGGCTTATCTTCTTTTGGTGTGGAACTCATTTTTTCTGCTATTTCTCTGAACCATTTGTCTATTGTTTTATCGATTCTCATTTCTACTTCGTGTATTTTTCTATCTCGAGCCTGCGGTTAAAACCGCAGGCTAAATATTTTTTGGATTTCCACCTGCGTGGGAATAACATTGCGAGTCAATAAGGTTAAATTACATAGGTTTTTTATCATCCTTTGAAACGATTAATATTAATTTAAACTTCCCAAGATAATAGGCCTGCAAATTGCGTCTATATCTGAAATAATCTTTTCTATGCGCTTCGTAATAGGGTCTTCTTCGCCAATTCTCTGGATTACTAATTGGTTTTCTCTTATTTTATTCTTGATTGCTGGATCTTCATTTTTGTATGGTTGACTCCAAATTCGTGCCAAGCTTCCTGCAGCGACCCGTATTTCAATAATTATATCTTTAAGGTCTTCAAAGGGTTTGTCTTTCTCAGGACCGAATCTTGCCTTAAATTGATAACGTTTAGAATGGAGTTTATTGAAAATTTCTTGCCTTTTCTCAAACCGTTCATATATAAAATAAACACGATCTCGAGCCTCTTTCTGCATTGGAGTTTCATTTTCTTCTGGTTTTCTTGTTGTTCCTTCTCCTTGAAAACCAAGAGGATTTCGTATTGCCCGAATAGCATCTTTCGCTTCATAGAAAAGGGATAAAACATCCTCTGCGAGTTCAATCTTTCTCTTTCCCTGAAACTCTCTTCTCCAGGCACTTATACCACAGATAGCCACTATTGAAGCGATTACAATCGCAAGAGTATTTATTATTTCTAAAATCATTTTTATATCTTCGCCTGATATTTTTTTCTCTGTGTTCTCTGTGTTCTCTGTGCCCTCTGCCTGCCCTGCGTAGCCACTTAGGGACGAAGCGAGGTGGCTATTTTATATCTCTTGACAAATTCTGCGTATTGCTCTGGTGTATCTATGCCATCGCAGGTGTGTTTGACTTTACCAACAAGAATATTAAAGCCATTTTCTATGGCTCGTAACTGCTCGAGCTTTTCGATCTTCTCTAACGGCGTCTGCGGCAAAGCGGTAATCTTCAACAGAAAATCCTTGCGATAAGCGTAAATCCCGATGTGCCGTAGGTATAGTCCCGCATCTCCAATGCCGCCCGTTTCTCGATTATATGGAATTGGTGAGCGGGAGAAATAGATCGCACGACCGACATCGTCGCTCGTTCTTCGTTGGGTGGCAGCCTCAAAGCCTGCCCTGAGTGAATCCGAAGGGCTGAAGGCTTTGGGGATGGCCATCGCCAAGCTGCGCTTGACGCTGCCACCCGCAGATTCTCGATGTTCGATACTCGTAATGATTACTTTTACAATATTTGGGTCGGCAATCTGTTCAGCATTTTGGAACTCGGCAGCCAGCGTCGCCATTAGGTAATCCGGGTTTTCGATTAAAAGCTCAGCCAAATAGTCAATATTCTTCGGGTCTATCTCCGGCTCATCAGCCTGGATATTGACTACAATATCGACATCAATCTCAACATCAATATCAGCGACTGCTTCGGCGATGCGGTCGGTGCCGCTGGTGTGCTCCGGTGATGTCAAAACGCACTCAGCGCCGAATGTCCTGGCGGCATCGACAATTCTCTGGTCGTCGGCTGCTATGATTACCTTCTGGGGCAGTTTGGCAAGGCAGGCTCGCTCGTATGTGTGCTGGATAAGAAATTTGCCTGTATCTTTGGCGAGAACTTTAGCGGCGAATCTGGTTGAACCATAACGAGCGGGTATACAAGCTAAAACTCTCACATTTACCCTTCCCGGCCCGCTGCCCCGACTTGCGTCGGCAGACGCAGGGGCAAGCAGTAGAATTTATTAAAAACCACTGCCAGAGTATATTAGGGCAAATGGAATCTCTTGTCAATAAGGTGTGACTAAATATTTATCCGGCAAAGACAGATTTAGCTCCCGGTTTTTATCGGGGATTTAAAAAAATGCTCTTTTAACTCGGTTACTGGTGGAATCACTTCCCCGCGACAGATGCCGGCAGGCCTGCCTGCGCGTAGCCTCCTGACTGCGTATATACGCCTTTTTGCGCATTAATTTTCGGCGAGTTATTCCTTCTTCAAATCAAAGCTTCGGCGAAGGCAGGTCTTTACGGCATGCAACAGCACCGTAGTACGCAATGACTACGAAGGCGAACAGCGGCACCCAGTAAGCAAGATTGATACTCTTAAACGTATCTGAGACAAAGCCTTGAATCTGAGTGAGAACGGCTCCGCCGAGAATCGCCATAATCAATCCAGAACCGCCAAGCTTGGTATCCTCGCCAAGGCCGCGGCATGCCAATCCGAAGATAGTCGGGAACATTAACGACATACAGCCGGAAATGCCAACCAGTGCGTATACACCCACACGCCCACCGACATAAATGACCATCGCGGTCAGTACAATCCCGATAGACGACAACAACGTGAGCAGATTAGCCGGCGTCATATACCGCATCAGCCAGGTGCAAACGAAGCGGGAGATTGTAAACAATATAATCGCCGCCATATAATATGTGGCGGCCATATCCTCGGCTGTCTTGCCTCCCGGAACCACCATTTCCTCGAGCCTCAGCTCCTGCATGACATAGCGTATTGTGAACGACCAAACACCAATCTGTGCTCCCACGTAGAAAAACTGAGCAACAACACCCCACATGTAGTGACGGTTGCGAATCAGCCGCTTGAAGGTCGGTCCGAGATTGAGAGGCCCGCCGGCTTCAGCCGAGCGGGGCATAGACTTGCAGGTAGCGATCAGAATCCATGTCACGATCAGGATGAGGCCAACAGTAACGTACGTCATGGTCACAGCATTGAGTTCGCCGGCTTGCATAGTCTGCAATTGTTCCGGGCTCATTGCCGCACGTTCTTCGGCGCTTGCTATGTTCAATTTGGAGAGAATAAACATCTTGCTGAGAATAATACCCATAATAGACCCGATTGGATTAAATGACTGTGCAAGATTAAGCCGTCGCGTTGCTGTTTCCTCAGGGCCCATGGCGATGATATATGGATTGGCCGCCGTCTCCAGAATCGAAAGTCCGCCGAACAAAATCCATATAGCGCCCAGGAAGCAATAGTAATTAGCCGTCAGTTTTGCAGGGAAGAATAGTATAGCACCTACTGTGTAAAGCCCGAGCCCAAGAAGCACACCCGATTTGTAGGTGAATTTCTTGATGTAGATGGCGGCGGGGATCGCAAGCAGACCATATCCTAAACCGTAGCAGACCACCTGAATCAAGGCCGTCTTGGCATCGGACATGCTCATGATTCGCTTGAAAGCCGCCAAAAGTGTGTCTGTCATATTGTTGGCCAGCCCCCACCAGGCAAACAGACTTGTCAAGAGAATAAAAGGCCATAGGATATTAAGTGGAACTAACTGTGTTGAGCGCATCGAGCCTTCGTTCCTGAGAGAAGGGGTCTCTGCCATTGATAGTCTCCTTATTGAAAAGGTATTTCCTTTTTACTCGAACTCGATAACAATCGTGGACCATAAAAGCTCTGAAAGCATAAAGCCACTTTTTGACAGAGTCAAATACTTTTTATATTGGCAATGGGATGTCTAAGGAACATCCCATTATTTTTTGGATTTTTCTTGACAAAATTGTACGAAATTGCTTTAATATCTTCATTATGAGGCAGATTAACCGCAATAGTATGGGTTGTTGGTGGTGGCCTGCAGGATAAATCCGGTAGGTGAGCGGTAATTTGCTATAAACAATTTGTTAAATTTGCGAAAAACGCAGCCTGTCGGAACGGCAGGCTGCTTTTTTTATTTGTATTTTAGTGTATTAGCGATTAAGAAATAATGTTTATAGTTTATGGCGCGTCTTGCGCCATACGCAATCTACACTACGCAATACGAGATACGAAAAATGGAAGATTATAGAGAAGTAATACATAATGCTAAACCCGGACAGATCATACCTCTTGTCAAAGAGATCGATATAGATGAGCCGGTGGATTTTTTCGCTAAGCTCAGTGACTACGGCCGGGCTAAAAACTGTTGTCTGTTAGAATCTAAAGAACATCTGGCTGGCTACAAAGAGCTAAGCTTCGGCACTGCTAAGCCGGCTCTATATCTAACCGGAACCGGCGTCGATTTTACAATTAAGGCTTTAAGCAGGACAGGCCGGCGAATGATAGAATACCTGTCCAGTCAGAAATCGAGTTTTGATTTCTGTGAATCGGTCGAATATTCTGTCGAAATAATTACCGGCAAAATCAAACAGCCGCAGCAATTAGTCGATGAGCAAACTCGTCTAAAAACGACCAATCAAATGGATGTCTTGCGTGCAGTGGCCTTTTCCTTCAAGTTAGCCAGTAAACCCTTCCGCGTGACCTGTGGCCTGCTCGGAGCTTTAAGCTACGATTTCATAGACCAGTTTGAAAAACTCCCCGCCAGCAAAGATGACCTGCTCGGCAATCCCGATTATGAGCTTTTTTTCGCTGACAATATCTTCCTTATGGACCACCAAAGCCGCAAAGGATACGTGATTGTCAATTGTATTATCACCAACGGGGACCGCCAGGCAGCTATCCAGGATGCTCAAAGCAGCTTCGATTATTATTTTAATATAGCAAGATTCAATGCACCACAGGGACAAAAATATTCAGGCGAGCTGCCGAAGGCAACGACTGACACCAGCCAGGCGGAATACGAAGAAATGGTAAGAGCATCCAAGCAGCATATCATCGATGGTGACATATTTCAAGTCGTTTTAAGCAGGACGATAACCGAGCCTTGTCCGGATGAGCCGTTAGATGTTTATAAAAGGCTTCGGGTATTGAATCCTTCGCCGTATATGTTTTATATGAATACTCCTAATACAATACTGATGGGATCGAGTCCGGAACTTAATCTACGCGTCAGTGGTACTGAAAACCGCAGCGTTGAAATTCGCCCGATAGCAGGGACAAAACCCAGGGGCCGGGTTGGAAATAAGATAGACCCGGATACAGATTTCAGGTATGAAGCCGAGCTAAAAATCGACCGCAAAGAATTAGCTGAGCACATGATGCTGGTTGATCTTGCTCGAAACGACATAGCTCGTGTGGCTGAGCCGGGCAGCCGGGTAGTCACGGAGCTTCTTATAGCTGAAAAATACGAATCGGTCCAGCATTTGGTCAGTAATGTTAAAGGAATGCTTGCTGCGGAGCTTGATGCATTGAGTGCATATCTTGCCACGATGAACATGGGGACGCTTACAGGCGCTCCAAAGATTGAAGCGATGAAGCTTATTCGTCTGTTGGAAAAAACCAAACGCGGTTATTACGGCGGCGCTGTTTGCTATCTGACAGTTGATGGCCAGTTCGACAGTTGCATCACGATAAGGAGCCTTCAGGTCAAGGATCATACTGCTTATATCCGCGTAGGAGCCGGCATCGTGTACGATAGTGTCCCCAAGACCGAGTTTGAAGAGACCCAGCACAAAGCAAATTCCTGTTTGCGTGCGATTCGTGGACAGTAAAAAGATAGAGGACAGAGCCCCGAACGTAAGTGAGGGGTAAAAAGATAAGAATAGGAAGAATCCTATGGAAGATATAAGTAGAAAAGTTTTGTTCATTGATAACTTTGATTCTTTTACATATAACCTTGTCGATGATTTTTGCAAGCGTAAGTGCCAGGCCAAAGTCTATCGCGCCGACACCAAGCTTGATGAGCTTACACGAGTGGCGGATGAATTTAAGCCTGACCTTCTTGTCATTTCACCTGGCCCTGGCACCCCGGATACGGCTGGTGTTTCGCTTGCAGCGGTAGATTATTTCAAAGACAAGCTGCCTATACTCGGCGTATGCTTAGGTCACCAGGTAATTGTGCAGTACTTTGGCGGAAAAATCAGCCATGCCCCCGTGCCGATGCACGGCAAGCCTTCAAGAGTGACACATAATGAAAAGGGAATATTTGCCGGCATTGAAAATCCGCTGCAGGCGGGACGGTATCACAGCCTTATCGCATTGGAGATGCCGGATTGTCTGGAGAAAACCGCTGAGTTTGAAGGAATCATTATGGGAGTTCAGCACAAAGAGCTTCCCATATATGGCGTACAATTTCATCCGGAAAGCATCCTGACCCCCGCAGGCGGAAAGATAATCGAAAACGTCTTGTCAATCGCAGTAGCAGAAAAACAAAAGGTAAGAGGATAATAATGGCTACAATAATTGAATATATCAAACCCTTACTTGAAGGTGAGGATTTGAGCTTGGAGCAGGCAACGAGCTTGCTGGATGTTATTTTTGAAGGGCAGGCTCCCGATGCTCAGGTTGCAGCCTTTCTTACTGCAATGCGCATTAAAGGGCCGAAGGCGCCGGAACTGGCAGGACTCGCAAAATCACTTCGGAGTCATGCGGTCAGGGTAAAGGTGGATATCAATAATCTTGTTGACACCTGCGGCACAGGAGGCGGAGCCATTAAGACCTCCAACATTTCAACTGCTGCCGCGATTGTGGCAGCCGGAGCGGGAGTTTATATCGCCAAACACGGCAACCGAGGCATAACCAGCGGCTGTGGCTCGGCTGATGTGCTTGAGCAATTGGGTGTTAAGATAGATGTCGGGCCTGAGATTGTGGCCGAGTGTATAAAACAAGCACATATCGGATTTATGTTCGCGCCAATGTTTCACCCGGCGATGAAATATGTTCAGCCGATACGCAAAAGCCTGGGCTTTAGAACGGTCTTTAACATTCTTGGGCCTTTAGCAAACCCGGCAGGAGCAACAGCTCAGGTCATGGGTGTCGCTGATGAAAGATTGATGGCACTCGTTGCTGAGGCCCTTAAACTATTAGGCACACGCTACGCAATGGTGGTTCATAGCGATGGATTAGATGAGATAAGCACAACCGGTGTTACTAAAATAGCAGAACTGAAGGAGGGCCAAATCACAAACAAAGAATTGAATCCGCAAGAGTTGGGCATTGAGCTGGCCGATTTAGAACAGTTAAAAGTAACTGATGCCAAGACCAGTGCCAAGGTCCTAAGGGACATTCTTAGTACCAAAGAAGCTGGGCCGCGCAAAGATATTGTTCTTCTAAATGCTGCTGCTGCAATAATTGCAGGCAACTTAGCTAATGATTTCACCTCGGCACTAAACAAGGCAGAAGACTCGATCAAGAGGGGCAACGCTTTGAGACGTCTGGAAAAGTTAATTGAAGTTTCGAATGCGTGAAACAACTCATGAGCAGCGGGTGACGAATTTATGTTGATAGTGAAGGTTAAAATTTGTGGTATTACCAATTACGATGACGCTGCGGCGGCTTTGGATATGGGTGCGGATTTATTAGGCTTTAATTTCTATCCTGAGAGCCCGAGATTTATACCGCCAGAAAAAGCTATTGAGATAATAAATAAACTACCTGCTTTTATTGATCTTGCGGGCATTTTTGTCAATGCTTCGATTGACCAAATCCATGAGACGAAAAACTTGTGCCAGTTGGATTGGGTTCAACTGCATGGTGACGAAAATCCGCAGTTTTGTAGGGAGCTGCTCTCTCATAATGTCAAAGTAATGAAGGCGCTGCGGGTAAAAGATAGCAGTGACATCAAGAAAGCGGATGAATATTTCACAGACGCAATTTTGCTTGATGCTTTTAATCCTGAGAAATATGGCGGCACTGGTCTTACGTTTGACTGGAATATCATCGGGCATATCGGCAAACGTGTTTTTCTTGCTGGTGGGATAAATCCGGACAACGCAGCCGATGCAGTCAAATTAGGAGTTTATGGAATCGATGTTTGCAGCGGTATTGAATCTGAACCAGGCAAAAAAGACCACAAAAAAATGAAAAAGCTGTTCGACAATATAAAGCATTTAAGGGCGTGACTCGTGACCTGTAACCTATTGTCCGGTGATATAAAAAATGAGGAAGGCAAAATATGAAATATAAAGGCAGATTCGGAGACTATGGCGGCTTCTATGTGCCGGAAGTTTTAATACCGGTACTGGAGGAGTTAGAGGAGGCCTTTTATCGCTTTTATCAGGATGAGCGTTTTGTAACTGAATTGGCGCAGCTTTCGAAAGACTACAATGGCAGGCCAACTCCGCTCTATTATGCGAGAAGATTCAGCGAATATGCCGGTTGTAAAGTGTACCTAAAACGCGAAGACCTTCTGCACGGCGGTGCTCACAAAGGTAACAATACACTCGGTCAGGGCCTTTTGGCCAAATATATGGGTAAAACCAAGCTCATTGCTGAAACAGGCGCGGGTCAGCATGGATTGGCTACCGCGATGATTGGCGCTTTTTTGGGTATGGAAACGAAAATCTTTATGGGAGTGACCGATATTGAGCGACAAAGTGTCAACGTGCACAAGATGAAACTATGCGGTGCGGAGGTTATACCAATCGAAGGCGGGACAGGGACATTAAAAGATGCCATCAACGATGCCCTTCGCTACTGGACGGCTCACGTTATGGATACTTTTTATCTTTTCGGTTCAGCCTGTGGACCCCATCCGTATCCTACAATCGTAAAGCATTTCCAAAGCTGTATCGGTAAAGAGGCAAGACAGCAGTGTCTTGAGCAAATAGGTAGATTGCCCGATATGGTTGTTGCCTGTGTTGGTGGAGGCAGTAACGCGATAGGTATCTTTTCAGGCTTTTTAGATGACAAGGACGTTAAGTTAATTGGCGTTGAAGCCGGCGGCAGGAGCTTAAGTAGTGGAAAGCATGCTGCATCGCTGGTAGCCGGCAGACTCGGCATCCTGCATGGCGCAAAAGCCTATTTGCTACAGGATATAGAAGGTCAGGTCTACGAAACAGAATCAGTAAGTGCAGGCCTGGATTACCCTGCTGTGGGGCCTGAACATTGTCTGCTAAAGGATACCGGTAGAGCAGAATATGTTGCCGCGGAAGACGAGCAGGTGCTCGATGCCTTCGAGTTGCTGTGCAAAAACGAAGGAATATTGCCAGCCCTGGAAAGCGCACACGCTTTGGCATATCTTGTCAGCCAAAAAGGTAAACTGGACCCCGAGACAATAGCGGTGGTAAATCTTTCTGGTCGAGGTGATAAAGACGTTTCAATTGTGGAGAGGTACAGACCCTTGAAATAATGATTATTTGGTAACAAAGGCAATAAACAATGAAAACATATAAACAAGTTTTTTCAGAACTGGACAGGACAGCATTGATACCGTTTTTCGTAGTCGGCGACCCGGATTTTGATACAAGTCTTTCAATTATAAAAACAGCTATTGATGCAGGGGCGGACATTCTGGAGCTGGGTATACCATTTTCTGACCCAATAGCGGACGGGCCGACTATCCAGAAAGCTGATATACGGGCGATGAGAAGCGGGATGACTGTCCAAAAGGCTCTGGAGCTCATCCGGAAGGTAAAAGATTACAAGGATGTCCCAATCGGATTATTAATGTACTACAATCTGATATATCAGTATGGAGTAGAAAAATTCTTTGTGGATTGTCACCAAGCTGGAGTTAACAGCGTCCTTGTTGCAGATATGAGTATTGATGATGCGGACGAAACTGTTCCTGTCGCCGGTTCTGCAGGGCTCGATACAGTTTTTATAGTAACGCCAAACACAGCGCCTGAAAGAATGAAATTGATTGCCTCCAAGACAACCGGTTTTATTTATGCTGTCTCGCTCTTAGGTGTTACCGGCAGCAGAAATGAGCTATCCGGAATGGTTGAAGAGCTAATTAGCAGATTAAAAAAGCTGACCGATGTGCCTGTTTGTGTGGGTTTTGGAATCAGCAAAGCCGAACATGCAGCAGCAATCGCACAGGCAGGCGCTGATGGAGTAATAATCGGCTCAAAAATTGTGGAATTGATCGAGCATAATTTGGCTAACCGAGAAAAAATGCTTGCTGAAATTTCAACTTTTTTAACCGAGGTCAAAAGTGCTCTCTAATCTCCCAGTAATAAGCAGGGGTATTAAAAATATTTTAAACTGATAATCGCCCGTTCGGCATTGGGTATAAATACCACATCAATCACATCAATTCGATTTTAGGACTTGGAAAATTATGCGCCTCGTTTTATTGTTGTTTTAAATGATTATTCAGACCACCGCAATAAAAGACGGTACGCTTGCGTCCTTACATAATAGATTCAAAAAGTATAAAGAAACACTAATTGCTACTGTGGGAATTAGTTGACTTTTAATTTTAATCTATTTTGGGAGGTTACTACCATGAGAAGGTACCTAATTGTATCCGTCGTTATCTTGATGGCTCTGGTGGTTGTTTGGTCAGCATTTGGCCAAGGACAAGGCCAAGGGAGTGGGCAGGGCCAGCAAGGTCAAGGAGGTCAGAGGAGGGGACAGGCACTCTCTGAAGAGGAAAGAGCCAAGATGCGGGAAAGAATGCAGAACATGTCTGAGGAGGAAAGGCAGCAGCTCAGAGCCCAAATGCGCGAAAGATTCGGCGCTCGCAGGCCGCGCATGAGTAGCGAAGAGCAGCTAAAAGCCATCCAAACTATCGAAGAGCAACTGGCGAAACTCAAAGCAGGCATCAAAGCCCAAACAAGACCTGAGGGATTTCAAGACCTCTCTGATGAAGAAAGAACCAAGTTCAGAGAACAGATGAGAACAGCCCGTCAACAACAGCAGGCAGCGCTGCGAACGATTATAGCACAGATTGCGATGCTGCAAGGCCAAAGGCAGCCGACTACAGAAGGCGAAGAATTCATCATAATAAATACCGGTCAACTGAAAGCAATTCAGGAACTGGCTGTGAAAGAAAAAGCCAAGGAAACATCCGACCGTCTCGCATCGCTAATTGAACCGCCCCAGAGAGGTGGCAGAAGCCGCCAAGGTCAAATGAGACAACCGGGCCAGCAAGACCAGCCAAGCGAAAGAGGAAACAGACAAAGACAGCAACAAGGTGCTGAAGCTCAAGGTGGAGATGTCTGATAGATAATGAGATGTTAAAGATTTGGCTGGTCCACTACGTCGTGACAGAATTATGGTGAAGGTTTTTAAGCGGCACGATAAATCATAGTAGCTAACGTAGGGCTTAGTGAGGTAAGCTGCTTTCGGTCCGCCTCAACGGATCGGAGCAGACTTGCTTTATCACCAGAGAAGTAGAATATCAGGGGATACTTGTCTGATTACATTCAATATTAGACAATTTACCGAGTATATGTCATTTGCATCGTAGAGTCATCTGCAAGGTTTTTTGCTTGCTTCTTAGCGAGAAAGATGTTAGCTAATACAGCATTATGAGCGTAATTTTACGGTATCGTGACTATTGAATTTTTGGAGGATAATATCATGAAGAGGTACCTAATTACAACCTTTGTTATCTTGATGGCTCTGGCAGTAGCTTGGCCCGTTCTTGGCCAACGCGAAGGCGGAAAAGATGGGCAGGTTCTCTCCGAAGGGGAAATGCAACAGTTCAGGGCCCGCGTGCCTGGACGAGCTGCCGGCAGAGGTATAGTGTTTGGCCGTGAAGAACAACTGAAAACGATTGAAGCCATTGAAGAGCAACTTGTAAAGCTCAAAGAGGCTATAAAACAAGCCCCCGACCGCGAAGATTTTAGAAAATTACCGGAGGCTTCGCCTGAGGCGCAGGCTAAATTAAGAAAAGAATGGCAGAAGACACGTCAAGAACAACAACAGATGGTTAGCGTTATTCAACAGCAGCTCACAAAACTGGCAGGACCCAGACCGCCAGCAAGAATAGAAAGGCCGGGCCTATTCCTTAACGAACTTAAAGCGATCCATGAGACAGCGGTAAAGGAAAATGCCGAAAAGACAGCTGAGCATATTGAAAGGCTAATTACCAGGTACCAGAGAGGACAAGAAGAGCGGTTGATCATATCTGAAAGACCCGACAGACTCGGAGAGCAGCTGATCAGACTCAAAAAAGCACCGGAGTTTACGCTAACCAGCTTCGACGGCAAAACCGTAAGTCTTTCCGATTATAAAGGTAAAATTGTGGTGCTGGAGTGGTTTAATCTCGAGTGTCCATTTGTTCAATATCATTACAACACAGCCACTACGATGGTTGCTCTGGCTAACAAGTACAAGGGCAAGATTGTCTGGCTTGCAGTAAACAGCACAAGCCATACCACTCCGGAAGCAAATAAAACCTTTGCCGAGAAACATAAACTGCCGTATCTGATACTTGATGACAGGACCGGCAAAATAGGCCGGGCTTATAAAGCAACGAACACGCCACATATATTTATCATAGATACCAAAGGCTATATCGCGTACGATGGAGCTATTGATAATTCACCAATGGGCAATACACCACAAGGTCAAGAACTGATTAACTATGCTGATAAGGTCTTGACAGAATTGACCGCGGGTAAAACAGTTAGCCTAAAAGAGACAAAACCTTATGGCTGCACCGTAAAGTATGCTAACTAAAATAAGGCTGGCCAAAACCTCAATTTATGGACGCAGAGCCGAGCAGATCTCTTTGTCGGTATAAAAATCTGCTTGTTTACGTCTTTTCTGGGTGACATTAATTGACATATAATTTGACGCTAATTCCTATAGTTGGAATTTGGTTAAATGTTACTTTTAACATGTTTTGGAGGTAAGTATTTATGAAAAAGTACCTAATTTCAAGCGTTGTGGTTCTGACGGTTTTGGCCGTGGCATTGATCGCATTTGGCCAGCCGCAAGGTGACTTCAGGGAACGTATGGCCCGAATGCGTGAGGCGCAATCGAAAGCAATCGAAGCGATTCAACAGCAGGTTGCGGAACTGAAAAAAGGTATGGAGCAACCACCTGCTTTTGACCCAAACCGTTTTCGGGAAATGTCCGACGAAGAAAGAGAAAAATTTAGAGAAGAGCGTATGAAAGCTCGCGAGGCATGGCAGACATCGATAAACACGATTATAGCACAAGTTGCGATTCTACAACGTCAACCGCAGCCGGCAGAAGGTGAACGATATGTCTTAGTAAATACTGCTGACCTGAAGGCTGTTCAGGAGCTGGCAACGAAAGAGAAAGCCACGGAAACAACCGAGCGCATTAAAGGGCTGCTCGAACCGCCCCGGAGAGGATTCGGCGGCAGGCGGGGTCAGCCGGGCGAAGGGCCAAGGCCGCAACGAGGAGGAGCAGGAGGCTAAGAGACAAACAGAACATAAAGATTCAGGACCAACACTTAAAAACAGAGGTAGCGCTGATGAGGCAGAACCAACGAAGGTGTTGGTAAGACTTTAAATCGTTTGGAAAAACAGGTTCATGGAAGTAAGCTCCTCAGTACCAATGTGGTTTATTTTTTATCTTACACATTGGCTACGAGGAGCTTTTTTTATTAACATACAGTTTTGAATAGTCTGTTATAATAAGATATCTTTCTATGAGAACTTTACATTTATCATAGGACACAGGGACAATGTTAAGGGAATTGATAATAAAGAACAGGACGTATCGTCGTTTCTATCAGGAATTTGCAATAGAACACCAGGCTCTTAGAGAGCTTGTTGACCTCGCCAGGCTTTCAGCTTCAGCGGCCAACTTGCAGCCGCTAAAATATATGCTCTGCTGTGAGCCTGAAAGGAATGCTCTCGTCTTTCCACATCTTGGCTGGGCCGGTTACCTTAAAAACTGGGCAGGACCTGCTGAAGGAGAAAGACCATCGGCATATATAATTATACTTGGGGACACTGAGATAAGCCGGTCTTTCGGCTGTGATCACGGAATAGTGGCTCAGAGCATTCTCTTAGGTGCGACAGAAAAGGGATTGGGAGGGTGCATGATCGGAACCGTTCAAAGACAAGAGCTTCGTAAGGCTTTAGATATACCTGCCCATTATGAGATACTGCTTGTGCTGGCACTTGGCAAACCCAAAGAAAAAGTTGTGATAGAACATGTTGGGCCGAAAGATAAAATCGAATACTGGCGAGATGCTGAAGGTGTCCATCATGTGCCAAAGCGTTCTTTAGATGAGATTATTATCGGTTAAATAAAGATGCAGGTCTTTTTTTTCACCAACAATGGGGATGGTCCGTGCAGAAGTATAATCAGAGCAGCGTATGGCCCTGATACAGATAGATGTGATGTCTGGCAGCCGGTACATCTGCCGACCTCAGAAAATCACGACATTACCACTGGCCGACGCCTGGCACGTACTCGACATAGACTCGGCTGTCCCGCACCAATTGAACCCTTACGGGTAGACCAGATTACAAGAAAGACTGGATATATCAAGACAGTACAATTGGTGCGGGATTTCTTGACGGGCATGCTGAGTATGTGGCCGCAGAGAATACTACCGTCAATATGTGGAGATTCGAGAAGTAATTTCGCTCAGTTTGTGTCAAATTGTAGAGTAAAACACAGAAAAAGTTACCAATCAGCAGAATAATCGCAAATTTTTATAGAAAAACAGAAAATTGTGTATGAACTTCGCTTGCGGAGAATCTAAATATTAAGAAGAGGTGATATGACAGGGAAAGAAGAGCAAAACGAATCGGCACTGGTTCGTGATGCCCAAAAGGGCGAAAAAGAGGCCTTTCGTTTGCTTCTGACACGAAACTGGACCTGGCTTAGAGCCTTAGTTTACAGCGTTGTAGCTAACGCCGATAGTGTGGATGATATTATGCAGGATATTTGTGTTCAGGTCATTAGAAAAGTCAATACGTTACGTGAGCCGGCGCGTTTTCGGCCATGGATGGCGGTTTTAGCTCGACGTCAGGCTCTGAGGTATAGCCAGCGAAAAAGACAAAGGAAGGTCATTTCGCTAAATAATGAGGAAGTAGCTGGCCAGCAGTGCGACTATAAAGCTGGCCAGCTACTTGAGAATTTGGAGCTAAGGGAACAATACCAGCAAATACTGCAAGCGGTTAAATCACTGCCTGAAATATACCGCCAGGTATTTGTGCTGGCACACTTAGAAGATTTAACATACGCGAAAACCGCCGAGATATTGGATATACCCATCACAACCGTACAGATTCGACTTGTGAGGGCTCGGCGGATGATTTTTAACCGGATTAAAGGCAAAAAGACAAACAGGGTGCAAGGGGAGTCAATATGAAAGAAGATATGCTGGAAATAATGATTGGAAAATACCTCGATGGCCAGATAACACACAGCGAACAGCAAGTATTGGAAGCTGAGCTGGATAACAATTTCCGGGCAAAAAAGTTTCTCCAGCAATTGCAGGATTTGCACCAGTGCAGCCGGGAAGTTATTGCTTCTGAAGTTCTCGACCGCGGCAAAAATGCTGAAGAAATCTTTGAACGAGCGTGGCAGCAGCATAGAAAGTATCCTTTAATTGGAATTATAAAAATAAGCGGTGGTCTGCGTCTCGCAGCAGGAATAGCTGCCGGCTTAGTGATAGGACTGGCTTTACATTTTACTGTCCTTACGCGTACAACGACGCCAAATATTCAACATGAATCCACTGTTGCTGCGATAAGCCCGGATAATGCACCAGATAAAAACGGACAAAATTTGCCGTCTCCACAAAATACAATCCGTAACGTTGACTGGTATACTTTTACCGACGAAAATGGAGACCAATGGCTCATCGAAGGATTGCGAGAAAATACGGTAAGAACCGCTGCTTTTCAAGAAGCCATATAAGTACGTATAATCGACTTGATTCAAGAAAGGTAAATGGTTATGCGAATAAAAAGAATTATTTCGATATGTTTTGTGACTTTGTTTGCGTGCAGTACAGGTTTATCTGCTCAACTCCTCTTGGCGACTCGTTTTCGCGAAGAGCCAAACCGTAGCCAGAAGGCCGAAGTCGGAGCGGCATCGGAACAAGAAAAAGGCGAACGTTCTTATATGGGTATAGTATTAGACCGAACACCATTGCCTGATTTATTAAGAAAGCATCTCGGCCTTTCGCCCAATCAAGGTATAAGGATAATGAATGTGAATCGTGAGGCTCCTGGGGATAAAGCCGGCCTTGAAAAAGATGATATTATAATCGGTTTTCAGGGCAAAGATGTAACAGACGCTAATGAGTTTACCAGTGCAGTGCATAAAGCCGGCGTTGGCACAGAAATCTCTCTTGAAATTATCCATTTAGGTAAGCACAAAACCGTCGGAGTAAAGCTCGGCATTTTTGACGGCAAGGTCGACTTGAAATATCCACCTGAGCCGGAAATGGTTAACATTTGGCGTCCCGGAAAATTATATAAGCTCCAGCCAGACAAAGGTAACTGGGTAGAAATCCCCTTTGAAGAGCTGCCAGGCAGGTTAGAATTTAACATAACAATGCCCTTTGGAGATGGCACGTCGGAATTACTTAAGGAGGTGTACGTTTATCACTTTACCGAAGGCGGTGAAACTTACACCATCACCATTGAAGGCAGTCCAAACAAGGATGATACCGAGATCGCTGTTCGCGTCGGCGAAACCGAGTACAAGACAGAAGTTGGAGCAATAGATAAACTGCCCGAGAAATATCGTGCCAGTGTGGAGGAATCTCTGGAGAAGGCACGAAAAACCTCACGAGAAAGAACAACAGAGCAAAAAGGTAATATAGATAAAAAACCGAATTTCCCCTTCGATCGTCCAGTACCGTCATTCGGACCAGACGACAAGATATCTGACAGGATAGAAAAGCAGATGAGCGAGTTTCAGAATCGTTTAAAAAAACTTGAAGAGCAACAGGAGGATTTCTTCGAACGGTTGTCGACTGAACTTGAAAAACAGAGATCTCGATAACCAGAAAAAACCGGGTAAGATAAAATTTGACTTCCTTCCCCCGCATGCTTTTTGCATTGCGAAGGGACAAACCGGCAATTTGCCGGTTTGTCCCTTGTTTTTATTGACAGCCCCGTTGATGGTGGTACAATTTCCATTATTGATGAATTATACCAATTGCATTAAATTACTGCGCTTCGTGCGTTTAGAACAGATGTGTGGCAGCCTCAAGCGCAGCTTGGGGATGGCTTTCTGGTCGTTTATGCAAAGCGCAACATTTAATTACAATTGGTATTAGAACAAAATCACTCCAAAGCTTATAATTATGAATATAGCCAAAAGCCGAATTTTAAGAGCAATAACGCTGATTATCTGTTTGCTCCCCTTGTGGACGGATGATGCTTTGGCTGCTGAGAAAAGAGGCTATCGGAAAAGACCGGTAAAAGTTGCTCGCAACAGCCAAACGAGGGCAACTCCGAACAGACTAAATGCTGCAATCGTTTACAGACAATTGGCTAAGACTGTTGACCTCTCCGCTCTTAAGTTTCATACTCCTTTTAGCCAGGCAATCGATATCTTGCGTAATTCTACGGTCCCTGCATTGAATATAATAGTGCTTTGGAGGGATTTGAGCGAAAATGCCACGGTGGAGCGGGATACGCCGATCTACATGGATGGTCTTTCGGGGATTCCACTTCGTACCGGCCTGGAGCTTTTATTGAGGGCGGCCGTGAGCGGTCCAGAAGAATTGGGCTATGTGATTGAGGGCAGAGCAATCATTATTGCTACAAAAAGCTTTCTGCCTGTTAAGATGGTGACGCGAGTTTACGATATCCGCGACTTGGTTGCTGAACCAGCCAATTATCGCTTTGGTATGCCTGTTGGTCCCTTTGGATTCGGAACTGCCGGATTCGGCGGAGGTGGGATGGGGCAGATGCCTGTCAGCGGTTTTGGTGGTGGCTTTGGAGCTTACGGCGGCGCCGCTCGTGGATACACAAGCGGACCAGCTAATACAACCAAGGAAGGAGGGATCAAAAAGCAAACGGAGTAGCTGACCTTATAACCAGCTCAATAGCACCGGGCAGATGGCGTTAGTGTTCTGATCCCGATAAATCTGGACTATTGGCTGTGGAGCAAATGGAGGCATAAATATGGATATTAAAATTACAAGTCCGGCTTTTGAGAATGAAGGTATGATTCCGGCCAAATATACCTGTGATGGTGAGGACATTTCACCGCCATTACAATGGGACGCGGTTCCCGAAGGCACCAAGAGCATCGCTCTTATATCCGATGACCCGGATGCACCGATGGGTACATGGGTACATTGGGTTTTGTTTAATTTGCCTGCGGATACGAGGCAGTTACCGGAGGATATTCCACCTGATAAAACTTTACCCAATGGAGCAAAGCAAGGTACCAGTGACTTTGGCAGAATCGGCTACGGCGGTCCATGTCCCCCAGGGGGCATGCACCGATACTTTTTTAAGATTTATGCGCTCGATACAGAGCTTAGCCTTCAGGCCGACGCAATAAAACAAGATTTGCTCAAGGCGATGGAAGGGCATATTCTCGGCCAGGGACAACTAATGGGCAAATATAAAAGACGTTGAAAAAACCCCGAATAAATTTGGGGACTAAATATTTAGCCCCGCAATTTATTGCGGGGTTTTTAGGTTTAATTAAAGGAGAACCGAGAAATGTTTAACTTAAAATATGTAAGAAGCGCAATTATTGTATCCTCATTGATTCTGCTTAACTTTACTGCGATAGCAGCAGAAAAAGCAGCAGAGCCGAAAGGCGATAAGCTGCTTGCGATGACTCCGGCGGAAAGTCTATTTTGTATTCGAGTAAATAATCTTGATTATACTCTCGGTCAGATAGACCAGTTTTTGACGGG
>Ga0315551_10001029_pt1 | contig 21640 bp, 17 predicted proteins | sample SalMarSW160290MG_FD_203678 | JGI IMG/M metagenome (GOLD analysis project Ga0315551, IMG submission 203678) | Salt marsh sediment microbial communities from the Plum Island Ecosystem LTER, Massachusetts, United States - Salt Marsh Sediment SW1602-90 ...
GGCCACATTGACCATAAAGCCAAATGCAGTCCGGTGGTCAAAATAACTGTCAAAATGGACCTCAACCCAGTCGCCCTCAATGTCATCCCGCCTTGTCATTCTTTTCTCGATCTTTTCCGGCTCATTATCATATGCCATAACAGCCACATAGATGTATCTGTCATCATAAAGGATTTTAAATGCCGTCGCTTGAGAAGGTTCCTTCCCCTCATGGGGACTCCTTTGAATAAAATCACCTCCCCAGGCAACCTTATCCCAGATAGGATCATCCAATTTCCCGTCGATTACCGGAGGATGAGGGTTGATATTGTTTGTTACATAAGTCTTTTTTTCGGATGAATCCGCAGAGGCAAATTGAAGGAATAATAAATTAATGAGTATGATTAAAGGTATTCTTTTCATTTTCAATCTCGCCACATTAAACTATCACATTACCTGTTATTCATAATTCATACATATAGACTCTCAAATCTAAAAAAAGGTTTACAATACGGAAAACAAAAGAATTTTCCAAATTCTCCAGCAAATCAGCTTTTTGTATCCTGATTGTAACAGCTTCATGAAAGAAAAAAGTTGCTTCGAATGAAAAATAAGCCTTGGCTGATTCTGGGAAATTGTTCAAACTCTAGACAATTTCTCGGCCATCAATGAGTAATGGTACAAATCTGGGATTCTATGGAAGCAAAATTGTAATTGCCGACGAATCTGAACGGGTGGCACAATTCATCGCTCGTATCCCCGGTTTCTTGCGCTAATATCAGGGCAAGAAAGCAGATACGTCCGTCCCCGTTCATCTGGTGCCAGATACAATGGAAGAGATACGAGTGGACGGCATATGGAAACGGCATGGTCAGTATCACGGGTATTGTCTGGAATTCAGAAAACCGCTATTGGACAGTAATGTCCGCAATTTGACTTAAGAAGGCGGCCATCATAAACTCTTTTCGGAAACACAAAAAAATCGAAGCGAGACAAATTCTGTCTCAGACTCTTGTTTTTCTTATTCTCTCAATAGGGCTTCACAAAACTCATGAAACTAAGGTTTGAATCCAGGAAGGTCTTGTCCATGCTCTAACGGCCGAAAAGCCTCGCAACCCCTCTCAGAAGGAGTTTCTCCAGTCCAGGGAGCAGGCCGTCGCGGAGCGGAGGAACCCTGCTCAACCAGAAGTTCACCCCCCAGCTTCTGTCCAATGAGGAGGGATTGAGCAACCTCGCCCATCTTGTTCGGTCCTATTTCAAGCCCGACGGGCATCGCATGCAATTCAACGTCATCACGGCCGAGACACTGCAAGATGCCCAGCTTCACCCGGAAAAATACAGGGATCTGACTGTCCGAGTCGACGGATACAGCGATTATTTCGTCGACATCATCGCTCAAGCAGCTTTTCGAAAGCATATACGCCCAATTGATTAATAGTCTTTACTGAGCGATCCGCTTCAAGGAAGAGATGAGAGGTCAGCACTCCTACTGTCCGCATTCCAGCCTGGTGGGCCGCTTCAATGCCGGCAGGTGCGTCTTCGACAACAATGCAACAATCGGGAGGCACACGCATTCTTTCTGCCGCCAGAAGAAACACCTGGGGATCAGGTTTTCCCCGCTGGACATCCTCGCCCGATACGATTGTATCAAAATAGGCGACGGCCCCAAGGACTTTTAATACGGTATGTATGTTTGTTCTGGGAGCGGAGGATGCTATGGCCTGATGCCAGCCACGAGATTGGAGACGAATCAGCCATTCTTGGACACTGGGGAGGAATTCGACACCTTTTGTTCTTACAAGTTCTCGATAACGTCTTTCTTTGACCGAGGAGATACGCTGGACCTGGCTATCTGACAGGCTCGATCCAAGCAAGCCTCGCAGAATCACATCGTTACGCTGGCCAAAAGAACGGATGAACTCTTCATAGGCTAGAGGCCCGCTCTCGGCTGCCATCGCATCCTTCCAGGCAAGCCAGTGGTATTCAGTGGAATCGATTAATGTCCCATCCATATCCCACAAAACCGCTCTGATCGGGATGTCAGGTATTGCGTCATTCATAGTGTGATCCTGTATTTAGCTGACCCTTTCCCGGCTTCCTTAGCTTCGGCTCCGGACAACAGCCTTTATTACCCCGCCTCGATAGTTTGCAACCAGATCAAATGCCGCTTGGGCTTCTTTCAGGCTGAACCTGTGTGTGACTATAAAGGCTATGTCTTTGCGTCGTTTTTCTATGAGATCAACTGCAGCAGGTATACAGCCCTCCTGGCGGCGGACATTCTTTATGCTTATTTCCTTTCGGCGGATTCTATGGGGATCAAAGGTTATGCGGTCTGTATTAGGTATGCCCACAACCATAAGTCTCCCCCCGGGCTTTAAAAGCTCTACGGCCTGGTTGATAGCCTGCTGATCTCCACAGCATTCAAAAACAGCATCCAATTGAAGAGACTCCCGGGAAAGAATATCACTGACTACGTCGGATTTATCCGGATTTCCAGCCCACAAAGCTCCCACCTTCCGGGCTGCCTCCAGCCTGCGGTCAATCTTGTCTGTCATGTAAACTTTTCTGATTCCAGAATCCTGGGCGGCCAGGGCTACACTGAGCCCGATCGGACCGGAACCGAGTATGCCGATTGTCTGAGCTTTGTAATCTTTCAGCAAAGTGACAGCGTATATTCCTATGGAGAGGGGCTCCACTAAAGTAGCTTCCTCCAGCTCTATTTCTTTCTTAATGGGATAGCAATTCGTTTGAGGAATGACAATATATTCTGACAGACATCCCTCTAATTGCCCTGGAGAGCCGAGAAAGAGAAGGTTTCGGCATGTGTTGGATCGCCCGCGGAGACACTGATCACACTTTCCACAGGTTACTGCCGGATTGATGACCACTCTATCTCCCGACTTGACCTTGGTCACACTCCCTCCGACTTTTTCCACCACTGCCGCACATTCGTGTCCCACTGTGAAAGGATATTGGACTGCCTGATCTCCGATTCTTCCGGTCAGATAATACTGGATATCTGAACCGCAGATCCCCACAGCCATTATCCTCAGTAAAACTTCCCTTTCCGTATGTATTTGAGGATCCGGCACTCTGCGCACTTCAACTTTTTTGACTCCGGTCAAAACTGCAGAGATCACTTGCAATTATCCTTATTCAGTCCGAAAAAGAAATTCGTATGATGCTCTCAGTCGAAGGGATTTTCACTTTTAAAAAGCATACCCTTGGGCTGGTTAAAGCCTATCTCATGAACACCGAGCATTTTCACCGCGGCAAACAGCGTTTTTCCCACGTGCTTGAAGGCCACAGCTGTATGATGGGGGAATTTTCTCTCGATCAGAACATGTCGGTAGAACCGGCCCATCTCTTTTACGGCAAACACACCAATACTGCCGAATGATCTGGGATTGATATCGAGGACTTCTCCTTCTGCGACATAGGCCCGGAGTGCGGTATCCGCTGTGGATTGCAGCCTGAAGATCGTTATTTCCCCTGGTCGGATTCTTCCCTCCAGAGTTCCTCTTGTGATATCTGGTTTCTTGCCTGGTTCGAGCAAGCGGTTCATGATGAGCTGGTACTTCATTTCCCCCTCCAGCAAACAAGAAGCTGACGTATTCCCACAGTGAAATCCCATGAATAGGTCTCTCGGCTTATAATCCCCAATTTTATCTTTTGCCTCTTCATACAGGTCGTAGGGAACTGTGTTGTTGATATCGAGAAGAGTCGAGGGGAGTTCTGCTGCGCATGTGGTTATATATTCGCTCACAGCACCGTAGATATCCACTTCGCAGGCTACGGGAATACCGCGCGCCGCCAGCACGGAGTTGACATAGCAGGGCACGAATCCAAAGTAGCTCTCAAAAGCCGGCCAGCATTTGTTGGCAAACACTCCAAACTCAGAAGCGCCGAGGTTTTCATCAAAAAATTTGGTCAGGGCCACTTCATACTGGGCCAATTTCTCAAGAAGATCAGGATAGGTGTTTCCCTTTCCAAGATCCTTAGCCATATCTTTGGCCACTTCCTTAACAGCAGAATCACCTTTTGCCTTGAGGAATATATCATAGAGATCCAGTTCACTGTTTTCCATGATCTCGATTCCAAGGTCATAAAGAGGTTTGATAGGTGCGTTGCAGGCCAGAAAATCCTGAGGCCTTGGTCCAAAGGAAAATATTTTTAGCTTTTTTAATCCATTGATAATTCGGGCTACGGGAAGAAACTCAGCAATCATACCTGCCACCTCTGCTGCCGTGCCCACGGGATATTCCGGGATGTAGGGATTGAGATGCCTTAAACCAGCGTTATAAGATGCGTTGAGCATTCCGCAGTAAGCATCTCCTCTCCCGTGAATCAGATCCTTTCCCGTTTCTTCAGCGGCGGCGGCGAACATCACCGGCCCGTAAAATTTTTGGGCAAGCAGAGTTGTCGGGCCCTCAGGGCCGAAATTTCCCAGGTAAACAACCAGGGCATTGATGTTATTTTCCCTTAGCTCTTCCAGAGCTTTGAGTGAATCCTTCTCGTTTTCAACGATTGTTTCTATTTCAACAATATCGACATTTTTTTTTCTGCATTCCTCCACGACCCTGGTCCGTCTTTTCTTAGACAGTTCTAAAGGAAAACAGTCACGGCTCACAGCAACGATGCCCAGATTGATAGCTGGTAAGTTATTCATTTTTACCCCCTTTCTTCTTCTGACCATAATAGGCCTCTGGCCCATGCTTCCTCTGATAATGTTTTTTCAGAAGGTAATCCGGAAATCTATCACCACGGGTATCAAGCTGAAGAGTTCCCCACGCCATCCTGGCCACTCTCTCTAAAATCAGGCTGTTCTCCACGGCTTCTTCAGGGGATCTACCCCAAGTGAAAGCCCCATGGCCGGCAACAAGCACAGCAGGCATCGCAAGGGGATCAATGTCAGCAAATCGCTCAACGATCACCTTCCCCGTGTTTTTCTCATAATCCTCCTCAACTTCTTTTCTGTTGATCATCCGAGTTATCGGAACCGGCCCCAGGAAGTGATCGGCGTGGGTTGTTCCTAAACAAGGGATTTCCTTGTAAGCCTGGGCAAAAATAGTGGCATATTCACTGTGCGTATGAACAACACCGGATATGACATCAAAAGCTCTGTAGAGCTCCAAGTGTATAGGGGTATCTGCGGAAGGTTTCAGGTTGCTCTCCACTGCCCACCCCTCCAGATCGACAACAACCATATCGGATGGCTTCAGTTTTTCGTAAGACATCCCACTGGGTTTGATGACAACAAGGCCTTTTTCCCGATTGATTCCGCTGACATTTCCCCAGGTGAGAGTGACCAAATTGTACCTGACTAGGTCCAGGTTGGCTCGCCAGACCTGTTTTTTAAGTTGGTCTAACATCATTTTTCCTTTGTCTGAGACTCCCGAATATTGAGCAGATCTTTCATGACATTGTACAGAGTCCCTGACCAGTCTTTTCTTCCAAAGGCATCATGGACCTGACTGTACAATCGATAAAGCTCCCTGTAGACTTTATTTTTTTCAACATCGGGCTTGAATGATGTTTTTTTGAGCCCGCACATGGCTTTCTGAGCCTCAGTAAAGTTCCCATAGCCGCCGACATTCTTCCCCGCAACTACCGAACCCGCGATAGCTGAACCCAGGGCACAGGTCTGAGCAGAGCGGGTAATCTTCATTTCTCGACTTAACACATCGGCATAGATCTGCATGATGAGCGGATTCTTTTCCGCAATTCCCCCACAGTTTATCACTTCTGAAATCTTCACCCCGTACTCTTCAAATCGGTTGATGATGGTCAGGGCGCCAAAAGCGGTGGCCTCGATCAGGGCCCGGTAGATCTCCTCTGGCTTTGTATGCAGGGCCTGACCCAGCAAGAGTCCAGTCAATCTCTGGTCGACAAGAATTGTTCTGTTTCCGTTATTCCAATCAAGCGCTAACAATCCAGATTGACCGGGTTTTATTTTTGCCGCCTCCTGAGTCATAGCTTCGTGAGAGCCTTTTTCTTTTCCTCCTGGCTGAATGTAATTGACAAGCCAGTTGAAGATGTCTCCCACAGCGGATTGTCCAGCCTCCAGTCCGAAGTAACCTGGGAGCACCGAACCATCGACGATCCCGCATAGACCGGGGATGTCTGCCAGCGATTCATCATTGGGCCAGATCGCAATGTCACAGGTGCTCGTGCCGATGATCTTAACCAGTCTGCAGGGAGCAACACCAGAACCCACAGCACCGAGGTGGGCATCGAACGCGCCTACGGCGACGGGAATGCCAGGAGGCAGTCCAAGCTTTTCGGCCCAGTCTTTTGTTAACCTTCCTGCCAGTACATCTGAAGTATATGATTTTTCGTAGAGCCTGGAGCGAAGCGCACCGAGCTTGGGATCGAGCTTGGCGAGAAAGCCTCTGGCCGGAAGCCCTCCCCAGCCTTCGTTGAACATCGCCTTATGGCCAGCCGCACAACGGCTCCTTTTGATCCTCTCAGGATGGTGTGTACCAGTCAGGATCGCCGGAATATAATCCGCACATTCTACCCAGGTGAAAGCGGCATCAAAGACCTTGGAGTCAGTCTGCAGGCAATGAAAGATCTTGCTGAAAAACCATTCTGATGAATAGATCCCGCCGCATTTGGCCAGGTATTCCGGATGTTCTTTGGCTGCCAGCTCTGTAATCATGGCAGCTTCTGCATGGCTGGTGTGGTCTTTCCACAGCCAGGCATAAGCGTTGGGATTATCTTTGAATTCCTGCGCAAAACACAGAGGTGTGCCTTTCCTGTCCACTGGAATCGGGGTGGAACCGGTTGTATCGACGCCGATGCCTATAATTTGTGTGGCTTGAAAATCCTTGTCCGCTTTTTTTGCAGCAGAAAGCACGGCCTTTATAGAAATCTCGAGACCTTTTAAGTAATCCTCAGGATTCTGCCGCGCAAGCTGTGAATCAGCAGGATCCAGGATGATACCATCCTGACCTGTTTCATATTCATGAACAGCAGTGGCCATTTCCTGCCCGTCCGTTACATCGACAAGTAAAGTTCTGACAGAATTTGTCCCAAAATCTAAGCCTAAGCTCATTCTTCTCTCTTTCAATTTTGAATTGCTCCTTTTGCCGATGGCACCGCTAATTTTTTCGTATTTTTTAACAGACCCATTTTGATGGAGTTCGCAATCTGCCCTCCTTCTTTCTGTCCGCTCAATGCATCCAGCACGTCGTATCTCATTTCGCCTCTTCTATTCCTGTAATAGATGAGCCAATAGGGATAGTAGAGAACTTTTCTTTTTGGCTCAGGGAAAATTGACATCTTTCGATAACTCAGATGGCCCGCTAATCTCATAATATCATATCTCAGTAATGTTTTTCCCTTATCTATGGCCTCGTCCATTCCAAGTAGAATAGGCATAACATGCTTTTCTTCAACAGTCCTTCTTTCCACCCGCACTTTATTTCTCTTATTATTATCCGGAACTGAGAAACTCAGGATAAAACCAAATTCTTCCTTCAATTCTTGATCAACCTCGATGACCGTCTTCTTTCTAATATTGATGGGAACGCCTTGCATTAAATCAACAAGGAAAAGCCCCCTCTCGGCTTTTTCTTCACCAAGGAGACGAGTTAAGGATATCCTATAGGTAAAAAGCACAAAAGGCAAAAAAATCATCTCAACTGAGCAGGGAGTTTTAAAATTCTTGGCGCAAAATTTTCGGACAGCTTCATCCGGTTCAGAAAGACGGGGCGCAAGAATGTCAATTTTCATTTTTTGCCTTTTTATAACGGAAAAAACCGCCGATGATAAAAAACAACCCCAGGAGTGTGATGCTGCTGTTACTGGCTATGGAACAGATGCGGACAAAAGGATCCATGCGGCCAATCGGACTCAGGAAAAATACAAGCGTTCCGAGACAGACAAGGATAATCCCGATGGATAACATCTGTACCGCAACAATCATCTTAGGATCAGCACCTTTTTTTTCTTTCATGATGTCTTACTCCTTGCGTTCAGATGCTATTTTTAGCCAAAAAATAATAAAAGCACAACCTGGATGAGCAAGATGACTGTGGCCCAGTACTTGAGGTTCAAATAGAAAGGCGGCTTCTTGATTTTTATTTCAGGAACTTCTTTTACTTTAATACCATTGCTTTCTGCCCTTTGCTCGAGAACCTTGCCCAGCTGGGCCCTGAAATCACTCTCCCAGATCAACCCCTCGACCTTTTCTTTCCTAGGAGGCTTTGTGTATAAGGACACGATCATAGTCACGAGAAACGTTACCACAAATGACCACCAGCTGATTTGGAAGAACACTTTGATCCCGAGTCCCTGCTGCAAAAATATGGCAAAGGCACCGCCTGTCAAAAAACCGACCAAGCTTCCAGGTGTGTTCGTCCGGCGCCAGAATATAGCCAGAACCAAAACTCCCATGAAAGGACCCAACACCATAGCGATCAGGGTTTGCTCCAGCCACATAATCAGGTAGACTTTGAGCACCACTGGCACCAGCAACAAGGAGACAACAATGATTCCAAATGTGGCAATTCGACCGGCAATAAAATAGTGATGATCCGATTTTCCCTTAACCAAAAAACGTTCATAGATGTCCTTTATGACCATGGTGGATGAGGAGTTCAGCACGCTGCCGATGCTCGACAGCCCGGCAGACACCAGACCAGCGATAAACAATCCTAACATTCCCGAAGGAAGCAGATTCAAGATGAGCTTTCCATATGCGGCATCGGCTTTTTCAACAAATATGCCCCGCTGAGCAAAGAAAATCGGAGCAGCAATCATGGGCACAACATACAGAAAAGCCCCCAGAGTTTTGGGAATGGCGGCCACAACATACCCCAGTTTAGCATCATACAAGGAACGAGCGCCTAAATTCCTTTGCACCATGGATTGGTGTCCAGCACACCAGCCGATGGTGACCACAAAACATTGCCCCAGAATGATCCAGGGTCCTGGGCCATAGGGATGGTGAATGTCAGGAAGCACTGTGAAGTATTGCGCGCTGACCCCCCACTGGGACAATAAAATATCCTTCAAACCTGTGAAGCCGCCAATAAAGTGTAACAGAATAAAGAGCAGAGGTATAGTTCCTAACATCATAATCACAAACTGGACAAATTCCATCATGATGGCTGCGCCCAGGCCGCCCAGTAAAGTGTATGTTCCCACTACAGCAGTCAACACAAAAACCGTCGGCCAGAAAGGAATATGGAGGAGGTTTTTAAGAAACATGCCGCCCAGATACAATTCTGCGGCTATGGTGACGACAAAAATAATCAGCCAGGCGAGTGAATAAATGACTCTTAATCCTGACCCATACCTTCTCTCCAGAAAATGGGGAACAGTGAATATTCCCGCACGCCAGTAGAACGCGATAAAAAACAAGCCTGTTAAAATATAACCGAAAGGTCCCTGGAACCATTCGAAATTCGCTTGAATCAATCCCCACTCATAGGCCGCACCTCCGTGAGCCAGATAACCGTGGAGAAAACCGATATTCGTTGCCCAGACAGCACCCATTATCCAGAACCAGGGTACAGAGCGTGCCGCCAAAAAATAGTCCGCTGTATTTTTTATATTCCGACTGAAGAATATTCCTGCCGCAAACATTAATACCAAGTACATCCCGATGATGATAAAATCTGAATGCATGATCTTTTATCCTTCCGGCAGTTTACTCACCTTGTTTTTTATACCTGTGATAATAGGATCTTCTCAGGTACAAACCGAAATAAAAAGCAAAAATGCAAAATCCTATCCCTATACCCAGTCCAAAGATCCAATCCCAGATTGAATATCTAGGCTGAGGGACATCAAACCCACGGGGATGATGACTTATTGCCCAAATTATCGCATTTGCCTTGGATTCGATCTCTTGAACTTTGTGGTCTGCTAGGAGCAGATCCAGGTCATCAAGATTCTTTTCTACCTCGCCGATTCGATTAAAATATTCTTGAAATTGTTCGTTTGTTTTAACTCCTTCCACAACCAAGGGCTTGATCTCATTCAACCAGATTGTCTTTGCTTCTTGAAAGCTTTCTTTTGCCTTCATCCAATCCTGATTGGCGACCGAGGCCTTCACCGACGTGAGCTCATCTGCCATCATCTGGCGGACATCAATAAATCTCTCCTGGGCAGAGATGTTTTGGGCAAAAATCAGGAAGCCTAAGAATCCCATCAGAGCAAATTTTTTTTTCATTCTCCTGAATTTCCCCTCTTTTTCCCCTATTCATACAAATATTCGTCAGGTATAAGCCATATGAAAATCAGTGTGCCCAACATCACCAGCATATAGGCGATGGCATAAGGATTAGCCCAACCTGTCCAGTTAAGCATAACAGACCACCTCCTCTTCTCGGCATAGATATAAAAATTTCTCTTTCAATCTCGAATGTCTCTTCAATTTATAATAAGAACATCCTCTCTATTTGCCTCGAAATAAGACTAATCAATCCTTTTAAATTATTAAAATAAGAGAAGTGTAAGAGATGGATTGCAGCCATGATATGCAAATTTTTTTGATGTACGCTCGATACTCTTGGCTTCTTTTATTAGCTGTGGTAATAGTCAATATTCTCCTTGGTGACGATATCCAGTTGCATCAGGACCTTTTTTTCCACCTTCTGCTTCAAGACAACATGGCGATACAGGACGTAGAGACCTTCATATCCTTGGTTTTCAGACTGCTGGCTGATCAAAAAATCAATGACTCCGTCTTTCAAAAGCTTGACGTTATCCTCAATCAAGTCATAGCCAATGATATGCATCTTCTTTTGGAGCGATTGTGACTTCACGTACTCGGCGACTTGGTGCGTAGTGGCATTGGTGACGAATATACCATGTAAATCCTCATTATCAGAAATGATTTTCTGAAACATTTCATTACGGACATCGACACTTAGGCCTGTATCCAATTCGTAGACTTTAAGCGAGATATCAGGACACTTTTCAAAATAGGACACAAACCCGCTGACTCGATCATCGATGTGGTAATCCTCTGGTAAGACTTTGATAACAGCAATGCTTCCCTCTTCCCCGATCAGCAGGTGCATTAATCTTCCGGATAATACGCCGCTCTGGAATGAGTCTTGTCCGATGTATGAAACATAATTGGCATTCGGAATGAACGAATCAAAAAAGACATAGGGTTCATCATCTGGAATCTCCCTGATGAACTTGTCAAAGACTTTTGATAAAACAGGAGCTATAAGCAGACCATCGAGGTTCGCCTCTAGCAAATCTATACTGACATTATTGAAGGATGACTCGGAGTATTTATCATAAAAAAAATACCTGACTGAAATTTTCTGTGTTGCAAGTTCGTTCTGGGCATTGGTGATTCCTTTTATGGGCAGGGTCCAGTACATGCTATCTTGAGAGGGCTTCGGCATCAAAATGCCGAAAGTGAATGTCTTGGCCAGCTTGAGCTGTTTGGCAAATATATTTGGTTTATAATCCAGCTCCTCGATGATACGCCTTACTCTCTCTTCTGTTTTTTTTGCGACATGACCTCTCCTGTGGAGGACCCTGTCGACTGTACCGATAGAGACGTTTGCTCTTCTAGCAATATCTTTTATTGTTGCGATGTGCCCCTCTCAAAATAATTATTGTTAACGTTAACGTTAACTTTCAACGTTCAAATTTAAAAGTTATTCCTCTGATTGTCAAGCAAAAATATTTATCCCTGGATTCCCGATAGAAAATTTTATAGAAACGTCAAAACTCTTGTCATAAGGCTCTATGTATCAGAACCAGATTCAACTATTAGCGGAAAACCTTAACCGGAGAGCAGAACAATGATAGAGCAAAGCATCTTTTCTTCAAGTACACCAATGGAGACAATCTGCGTTTTCGGTGATAATACAGAGGTAAGGTGGCTATCACCTGCTTATTATGCTGGTCGAGCCTCTTCATAAACACTCCACTCTGTGGATATATAGAACGTTTTGGCCCCTTGTTTTCGCAGGAGTGACAATATTATCGTGATACGATAGCTCGCAATTAGTCTTTTGTTATCATTATCAATTCGATGCCGTTGCCGGTTCCCAGATTGCGGGAGTATTTCCTGTCTGTCGGATTGTTCCAGTGCTCATGGACGCCAAGACTTTCCAGAACTGTTCCATCGCCTTCGGGGTCGTAAGTCGTACCTGACGGTGGTTTGTTCGCTAAAGCCGCCTCGTGCATGTAATTGTCGGGATTGCCGCTAACCCGGGTTGCTCTTGGCTCATTCCTCAAAATGTCTAACCCAACCGAATCAATGGCCACCGGATCCTGCGATATGAGCAGGCTGGAGGCCCAGTCATCTCCGAACGATTGGAAGCGAAACACGTTTCCTTCGTTATTCTCTGCCGTATACAGGCCATCAAGCATATAGAGCAACGTTTTACCGCCCAAATGTTTATGCCCAATCAGGTCAACCAAGTTGTTGTAAGTTCCCAAGGGATTTTTTGTGGAGCTGGATTCATGCAGCACTCGAGGTGTCCAGCCTTGGTCCTGGAAGTAGATCGATCCATAATGGTTCTTCGCGGTCAAGGTTACACCACACAACGTATGCGGCCGCAACAATGCAAGATTAATCAGGTACTTCGCACCAGTGACGCACTTCGGCAAATATGCCGTCGGCAGATTTTTCTGGGCAAAGCGAATAGGATTGGCCATATCCGGACTTGGCGAAAGCCGTCCGCCGAATTCGTAGTCGGTATTCACCACAAACTTGACGGCCTGGAAGTTAGGGTCTGAATTGGCTCTGATCTTGTTGTAGACCGGTTCCCCGATATTCCGCCTCTGTGCTACTTCATAAAGGGTGATATCCTCGCCTGGCACACCTGCCACAGTAATCAGTTGGCTTACCAATGAGTGGATGACATGGGGACTCGGCAACCCATTCAGTGGCCGACGTCCCTTGCCCCACTCAGCCGAGCGATCCTGATTACAATTAATCTTAATGGCAATCTTTTCGCCCTTCTGGTAGCCCATATCACCAGCCCCTTTAGTCTTGTTAAAGTGCTTAAACAAGGTATCCCACGCATATTTGTCTGTTTGTTGGCCTGTCAAGCTTTGGATTGCTTGGGAGACCATAGCATCGACCTTACTCTGATCGGTATTGTTGTCATCCCACCAGTTGCCTGTCGCACCATCCCAACTGGTAGCATCACCATCGCGAATCCAAACGACCCGCCCGGGATGAATCCCTTTTGCTATGCCTATAGGGCTGTTTGCCGGTTCGCTTGGCGAGAACTCTGCTTCAGCCGGATTAATGCCGGTAATACAGATTGAACTACATATGATGAAGACAGCTGCAACGGCAACAATTCTAGCCTTCACATATCGCGATTTCTGCTTCAGCCGTCTGGCTCTTCGATATATAAGGGTCGGACCGATCAGCCCCGCCATCCATACCACAAAGCCGCTCGCCAGAGGTGCTGCCAGCCTTTGGCAGGGGTAAGCTACACGCGAAGGCTTCGGTATAACACGAATCAAGAACCAGATAAGCGATACTAGCCCTATAAGGGGAAACTGCCATACCAGCCAGGGATGCCTGCTGCTCCATGCGGCAAGCTTGCTTGTCTGAGGACAGAGCCTATGCTCCTTGTGCGAACTATAGTTCCTTTCTGTTGGATGATGATTTTTTGACGTTTGTTTTTTTGTCTTTTGTGACATTTTAAAAGCTCCAAAAACTTTTCATTTGTTTTGCCTTTAATTACACTAAGGCGTTCTCTCATCAATCCTTTTACGCAAGCAGAATTCTTAGTATCTTGTGTATCAGATATCTGAAACTTTGTCAAAGAATTTTTTGTCTTGTGTCAACGCAAAGCTATGGGGGTTTCGGCCGCCGGGAGCCTGGTCCTATGGGGCAAAATTGATCTCGGGTTTGCCGACGGGAGCTTATCAAGTGCTTTTTGATGATGTCTCAATCACACCGATAGTGGTCGATGGCGGAGTAGAAAACGTGTTCTGCTACCAATAGGTGAGAAGAAGGATGTTTCCGTCGTTATCCGGAGAATAAAGTCTTAAGGCATTCTCATAGTGTAGCTAAGGGTACCTTGATAAATTTGCATTTTTCCGTCCGGATGAATCGAGATCATCCGGGCTTATTGTTTATTCATTGACCCGCCACTCTATAATGCCGCCTTCGTACCAGGTGGTATCCTCCCTCATCCAGTTAGCATCAGGGGGGCCGAGCAGTCCCTTCTTGTAGGTTTTTCCCTGAAGAGTGATTTCAAGCCGCAGCGCGGTCGTTGTCACCAGTTCAAAGTGGACGGAGTTAAATCTGTCTCTCTCCACGCCGTAGGCGTCCGCTGTGTTGACCGCCTTCCACCCGGTTTCCGCCTTATAGAGGAGACGCCAGGCGCTGGGCAAGGGACAGTACTGCTTGTCGTCCTTCCAGTAAACATCCACCGAGGAGACTCTCGTGGGCTTCGAAAAATCATATTGAATCCATGCCTGATCTCCAGACTGCGGCCGCAGCCTCAAGAAGTAGGACGATCCGTCCTCGGAATTCACCGGCTCGAGCTGATCACAGATAGCCTTGATGTCTCCGCTTCCGTCCTGAGTGTTGGGATACCACCTCTGGGCGATAGTCGGGAGTTTGTGGTCGGGATAATTTTCAGCGAATGTACCGTTCCCGCAGGAGGAGGATGCCTGGCTTGTGGAAGCAATCGTCGGCACCGGCGGAAGTTCAACCCTCGACTCTTCGCGCGCCAGCCACACGGCCATCTCGCCCGGGCCCCGATTCCCGAAGGCATAGAACGGGATCGCGATAAAATTGTGCTCCTGCTTTCCAATCGTCACCCGGTCCTTGCCCTGGCCCAGAGCCAGGACTTTTCCGCTGATCACGCCGACTCCTCCGAGAATGTCCTGTCGAAAGGCATAATCGAAACCCGCGTCCTCCGGGATGAGCAGGTTAAAAACCTTCCCGCCGTTGTCCACGCCCTCGGCGCAGTACACGAGCGGGCCGCGTTGAAGCGCTACCATTCCCCGGTCGTCAGCGACGCGATCATCGGCCACGACCTTCTGAATCGGCATCGCAAATCGGATCTCGATCGAATCGCCCTTCGCCCACTTCCTTTTGATTCGAGCAAAGCCTCTATCAAGAACATAGGAGGCAGGCTGCCCATTGACCATGAGCGTGAATCCCGTCTCTTCTCCATCCAAGAAACGATACAATCCTCCGGGCATAGCCTCGCCTCTAGCCCACCCCGGAATGCGGACGGAAACGTCGAACTTCTTCTCCTTCTCAGGATCAATCCTGACCTTCACCGCTCCGTCCCAGGGATAGTTGGTTACCTGCTCGATAGCCACCGGTAGCTTCTTCAAGTTGACCTGAGCCCTGCTGCCGATATAGAGGTTGATATAGATACCATTCCTATCGGTGGCATAGATCAACTTACCCATCGAGGCTAGGAAGCGAGTGATGTTCGGTGGGCAGCAGTTCGGCCCGAACCGGGGCTGTCGGACAAAACTACCGTACGCCTTGAGCGGAGTCTGATATAGAAATCTGTCGCCGCTGAGTGACACCCCAGCCAGCAGCCCATTATAGAGGATACGTTCTGCGACGTCGAGGTACTTGGCTTCCTGCTTAAGGAGAAAGAGCCTGTGATTCCACCACGTGTTCCCGACCGTGGCGCAGATCTCGTTCCAACAAGCCAGGTTCGGAAGGTCGTAGTCGTCACCATAATCCTCGTGGTCCCGGTAACTGCCGATGCCGCCGGTGAGATACGTCCTCTTAGTCACAGCGTCCTCCCAGATCCGTTCGGCCGCCTGGGCGTACTCAACGTCGCCAGTGAGAGCGGCGATGTCGGTCAGAGGGTTGTACAAATAGGTGGCTCGAACGCAGTGGCCGATAGCCCTCGTCTGGGATTTAACCGGTTCGTGGTCCTGCGCATACTCTCCATAAAGCGTCCGTCCGCTTTGGGCGTTTCCCCGCTCATCCAGGAAGAACTTGGCCAATCTCACATATTTCTCATCTCCTGTCACCCGAAAGAGAGGGATGAGTCCCATCTTTATCCCCTCGTGATTCGAGATGTCATGTCTCTTGGTGGGGCCAAAGACCGCGTCGAGGTCGTCGGCAAGCTCGATCGCTACATCAAGGGGCTTCCGGCTGCCCGTGGCCTCGTAATAAGCTACGACTCCCTGAGCGAACGTCCCCACGCCGCCCATCGAGCCGTCTCCCCTTGACGACCAATTCCCTTTCAGCCTACGCATCCGCTCGATGGACTTATCGATTCCGCTTTCGATGCGCTCTCTGAGAGTGGGATCCGGGTTTTTTGCAAGAAAACAGCTCGCCGCTTCGATAAGCCTCCCATCAAGACGCCGGCCCGACTTTTCCGCAAGCCCGATCAAGTAGGGCAGTGTGACGGTCCGGGTCGTTTCAATCCGCGGTGCCCAGAAAGGATCCGTAATCTGCACGTCTCGGTACGAGACGGGCGTAATCGGATAATCGGATTTGACCGTCTTTCCCCCAGCGCAGCCGTGATAGAGGAACGCAACGAGAATGGTGAGAGGAAACAACAAAACACATCGTTTCATGGAAAACTCCTTTAAAAAAAATATTTATCGCATAACGTGATTATAAAAGGCCCTATCCTATCACCGGCGCCGCCATGCTGTCAAGCAGGCGCAGGGATATTATTCAAAATTTAAATTGTCACAAAATTCCAAATTTAAACTGCCAAATTTCTATAACTGATTTTTAGGAACGAAAAAATTTTTTTCTGTAATTTTGTCTTCTTTCTTGCTAGGCGTCATTTTTTGAAGTTTTCAAATGAAAACCGTAGAAAAAACGGCTATAATTGATGGCTATTTAAAGAGTTAATCTCTGATCGTTTACAGATTTCTCTTAGGCCTTGAAAACATCAGATTAAGGAGAAGATAATGATAAAAATAAACTCAATTTCAACCTTTTTTTGGTTATCATTGCTTATGAGTACACTTGCCTTCGTTGCCTGCAAAAGCGAGGTTGAAGAAACTGGGATTACTGAAAAGGCATATCCTGTGGAAAAGGTCAAACCAAAAGTTGCCATCAAGGCACATCCTTTTAACCTGAAGCAAGTGCGCCTTCTCGAGGGCCCCTTCAAAGAGGCCTTGGAACGGAACCGCAAGTATCTGCACGGGCTAGAATCGGACAGACTGATGCACATGTTTCGTGTCAACGCCGGTCTTCCTTCCTCTGCTGAACCCCTGGGTGGATGGGAAAGACCTGACTGTGAGCTTCGTGGTCACAGCCTGGGCCATTACCTCTCGGCCTGTGCTCTGATGTATGCCAGCACCGGCGATGAGGAGCTAAAGTCCAAGGCTGATGCGCTTGTGGCTGAGCTGGCCAAATGTCAGAAAGCTCTGGGTCCAAGGGGCTATCTCAGCGCTTACCCTGAGGAGTTCATTGACCGCGTCGAGGCGATCAAGGAGGTGTGGGCGCCTTATTATACTCTGCACAAGATTTTTGCCGGCTTGCTTGACATGTATATTCATTGTGGGAACAGGCAGGCGCTGGAAGTGGCTGAAGGCATGGCGTCATGGGTAAAAATGCGCACAGATCGCCTGGATGAAGAGCAGATGCAGGACATGCTTGGTCATACAGAACAGGGGGGTATGAACGAAGTTTTTTCCAATCTCTATGCGCTCACAGGGAATCCAGAGCATCTGAAGCTGGCCCGTCGCTTTGACCAGAAGAGTTACACTGAGCCCCTAGCTAAATATCAGGATCAGCTGAAGGGATTGCATGCTAATTCGCTAATTCCCAATATAATCGGCACTGCCCGCGAGTATGAACTCACTGGTGATAGAATCCTTCACCGCATCGCAACATATTTTTGGGAACAAATCACCAGAGCGCGCTGTTTTGCCACCGGTGGTACTAGCAATAACGAAAAATGGGAGAGCGATCCCTACCATCTATCCAGTCAAATCAGTCGTACCAGCCATGAGAGCTGCTGTACGTATAATATGCTGAAATTAGCCCGACATCTGTTTAGTTGGGATCCTAAGCCCTGTTATGCCGACTATTACGAACGAGCGCTTTTCAACGGGATTCTGCCCACCCAGAATCCTGAAGATGGGATGATGATGTATTATGTGCCGATGGCCTCGGGTCTATACAAGACTTTTATGAAACCACGAAGTTCCATCTTGGATTGGACAGACACAGAAAGGGAAGATCATGCCAAATATGGAAAATATCATGGGACTTCCTTTTGGTGCTGTACCGGAACAGGAATGGAAAATCATGCCAAATACGGAGACAGCATCTATTTTCATGATGAGCAGGGAGTATTTGTCAATCTCTTCATTGCCTCTGAACTTAGCTGGTCGGAAAAAAGCATTTACATCCGACAAGAAACAAATTTTCCGGAAGAAGAAAGAATTACCCTCATCATCGCTGTTGACCAGCCAATCGAGCTCGCGGTTCATATCCGTATCCCTTATTGGGTAGAGCAAGAAGGACAGGTGAAGATTAACGGCAAGTTGTCAGAGGTATTTTCCAGTCCAAGCAGCTACTTGACACTGAAGCGGACATGGCGGGATGGAGACCGAATAGAAGTAGCTCTGCCCATGGGCCTTCATCTCCATAGAATGCCCGATGATCCGCAACTGGCAGCAATTATGTACGGACCTCTGGTTCTGGCAGGACAGCTAGGCATGGAAAATATAACCAAAGAAAAAGTCTATGGCTATCGCAGTCCAACTGGCGATCCGGTTCCAGTCCCATATTTTGTTGCAGATGACAATGACCTGGACTCCTGGATTAAGCCAGTTGCAGATGAACCTTTGATGTTCCGAACCGTGAACGCAGGTAAACCAAAAGATGTGACATTAGTGCCGTTTTACAAATTGTTTGGTCAGCGCTATGCCATTTATTGGAAAATACGTCCTATAGTAAAAAATAGTCCGTTCAACCCATAGATTTAACTTAGAGCTAATTCGTGCTAATTCGAACTTGACAACTCCTCTTCTTGTAATATAATTTAGCGAATGATTTGCGTTGGACACCTTATTCGCTTGTGATTGACTCACCATGGATGCTCAGAGATCTTTCTGAAGGGTGCAATCTCTCAGTAAGCTTTCTCTCTCAGGTGGAATAGAGTTTTCCTTTTCTACCTGTCGCAACAATGCCCCATGAATAAGAGATGGATGAACAGGGAGGAGTAAAAGTAATTTTGGTACAAATTCTGAAGTATTCCGAACTACCATTCAGGCTGAGAAAGCAGTTCATTAAGATCGCACGGATTGAAAAATCCGGGAAGAAAGCCGATATTAGAGGTTAAGGCGAATAATCGGTTGACAGCGTCTTAAATTCGAGAGCAAGGTAATACTGAAAGGAGGCGAATTTAAAATGTTTCGCTACGAGTACGAGTTGGGTATGGCTGCTGATATACTTACCAGAGAACTTTTAAGGCTTAAATCTGGGGAAGTCTTTGTTATCACAGCCGACACAGAGAGTGATCTGCGAGTTGTAAACGCCACAGCAAGAGCAGCATTCGCCCTCGGGGCAAAGCCGATGGTAATTTTGTTAGCCTCTCCTTTGGGGGTGTCTGAGGCGGCTGATCCTATGCTGCCTGTGGAATCACTTACTGGAGCGTTGAAGGGAGCAGATGCATGGGTGGAGTTCAATAACGAATGGTTACTTTATTCCACTCCCTACAACATCGCCACGAAGGAGAACAAGAAGCTCCGGTATTTGAACCTTGTTGGGATGAATGCTGACATGATGGTTCGTTGCATCGGTCGTGTGAATTACCCAGTTTTGGGAGAGTTTATGGAGAAAGTCCACAAGATGACAACAGCCACGGAGCATTTTCGTTTCACAACACCGGCTGGAGAGGACCTCGAATTTGATCGCGATCCCGATCCCGATCGAATAACTACATTGGCGAAAGGATACGCCGATGTGCCGGGCTCCCACATGATGGCCGGTCAGATCGCTTGGGCACCCAAGTTTGAAACGATTAATGGCATCCTCATCTTTGATGGCTCTGTAGTGCCACCATTGGGCAAGCTGGAAGCACCGATCCGCTTGACGATCGAGAAAGGTGAGATCGTTAAGGTGGAAGGAGGAAAGGAAGCCAGAGAGTTTGAGCAGTGGATGGACAGTTGGAATCATCCACAAATGCGCAAGTTAGCGCATGCGAGTTGGGCATTCCATCCCGGCGCCAAGTTGACCGGTGATATCGTCGAAGATGAGCGTGTATGGGGGGCGACCGAGTGGGGAATCGGTGCAGTTGGTCCACTCTTTTCTCGCAAAGGAGAGTATATCTCTGCACCGTCACATACAGATGGCATCTCTCTGAATACTTCCACCTGGCTAGACGGTGAGCAGTTTCTGGATGAAGGAAAAGTAACTCATCCAGAGCTTACAGAGCTGGCTCGCCAGCTGGGTAAATAGAAATAAGAGATATTACTCATTGTTTGCTGAAGTTCAGTGAGCAAGATAAGTGCAAAGATTTCCACCATTCGATTCTGAGGCAAAAGGTATGATCAGGGATACCAAGGACGTGGTATCCTGGGTTATTGGCAGATCTGATTTCTTTTGAATCCAGAGAGGGAGGCCGACCATCATGTTTTGAGGTTTTATAGAGCAAGATTTTCATTACCTCAAAAACCTTCAGAAAGCGAAAGCCATATTTCGCTTATATCTTTTCAAGTAAGGAGGCTGGCGATGAAAAGGATAAAAGTAATTGTTCCAGTGTCTGTAGAAGTTTGGAACGAACCAGTGAAAAGGCTGTATAATAAGTATAAAGGTAACGACACAGAAATCAATGTAGTAAATATCACGAAAGGTCCCGTCTCAGTAGAGTGTCGTTACGATGCCGGGTGGTCTGAACTATTTACCGTATTAGAGGCAGAAAAGGCTGAAGCTGAAGGTTGTGATGGGATCATCATTTATTGTTTTGGCGAACCAGGGCTTCTATCAGCCAAGGAAAAGCTAAGCATTCCTGTTGTGGGCATTTCTGAGGCCAGCGTGCATTTTGCTTCTATGCTAGGAAAGCGATTCAGTATAATTACTGTCGGTCCATCTTCCGAAGTTTCTACTGGGTACCTTGAGGATAATCTTGAACGGTACGATCTTGCGCATAAGTGTGTCTCCATCAGGGTAGCTGCGATTGAGGTTCTAGACTTAACGAGGGATCCGAAGCATGAAACGCTTGTGGTACTAACAGAGGCAAAGAAAGCAGTTGAAGAGGACGGCGCTGATACGCTTGTTTTAGGCTGTGGTGGCATGCTGGGTATGGAAGAAAAAATAAGGAAAGAATTAGGGGTTCCAGTTGTTGTCCCGGGCATTGCTGCATTGAAGATATGTGAAGACTTGATCGAAATGGGACTTGCTCAGAGCAAGCGCTACTTTGCTCTACCACCAGAGAAAGACAGGATGTTGTGAGAATTAAAATCAAGCTCAGGAAAGAAGAGGAAATTTTGTATGCTTTAGAGATATTCCTACCCTTTTATTCTCCTGATCACTACAGCGATCTCCTTTTTCTCTCCGACTGGCAGCGCTATAATATTCTCTTTGCCTTTCCCGGGTGTAAAAGTCAAAATGGAAAGGTCATCTGCGGTCAGTTCATAAGTACCTGCAGGCAGCCCGGAAACTCTAAGCTCCGTAGTATGCTCCCTGCTAGAGCGGCTTTCCAGGGTGAAGCGAATCTCATTCAGGGATTCATTCAATACAATAGGCTTGTCCTTGGCA
>Ga0315551_10001030_pt1 | contig 21630 bp, 18 predicted proteins | sample SalMarSW160290MG_FD_203678 | JGI IMG/M metagenome (GOLD analysis project Ga0315551, IMG submission 203678) | Salt marsh sediment microbial communities from the Plum Island Ecosystem LTER, Massachusetts, United States - Salt Marsh Sediment SW1602-90 ...
TTGTCTGGAAAAGCAACATAAGGTCAAGCAGGGAAAAATAAAAGAGCGGAGATGGGAGGCGGCCGGTTTTCACATTAAGATGGACTGCGACTCAACACCTGAGCTATATCATCAGTCGGCTCCCGTTTCTACCTTCGCCGAGCCAAGGATTAGGCTGTTTCCCAGGTATTTTTTCGACTATCTGCCGAATTCATTGCCAACTGATATTCCACGTGCTGGTGTTCTGAATAACTCTTTTTCATACCGAGAGCTATAACAGTAATCAGGCTTGGGCAGCCTTTTCTTTCAGCGATTCCCTTTTCTCCAAGATGATTTTGGTCGCCATCCTGGCTACTTCTCCTACAAGCGTTGAACATTTGTCCACCATGCCTGCCTTATAAGCCGCTTCCATCTCCTTGGGGTCGTAGAGATTGAAGAATCTGCCAACAAACTTGGTCTGGATGTCAGCACATCGGCAGGTGCCATATTTCTCAATAAACTGGTCATGCAGTTTCTTCGACAGTATGAGAGCAGGTACCTGTTTCATCATATCGCCGAAGTCTTTCCCCCCTCTGCCGAAGAGGTAGCTTATTACCATGACACCCCCGGAAAGTGCTCCGCAATGCCCATCTCCTGTTAAGCCTACCCCGTCAGCGAGCCCAGTTGCGGCTTTGAAAACGTCATCGTTTTCAATGCCGAGTGCCTCGAAAATCCCGGCAATTGTACATTGTGGGCAGCCGCTACTTTTCATCTCGTGCCGTTTGCCACTTTCGAATGCCTTGTTTAATACATTTTCATCAATTTTTCCCATTAGCCTGCTCCTTTTCGATGAGATTTAATAATATCGCTCCGTTGGCCATCACTACCATCCTGCTCTTTTTATCAATACGAACGTCAAGCCAGTCCAGCCATATATATTACTGGACAGGTGCTGGCCCTGCGAGCATCATCCCGCCATCTATTACAATTTCTGCACCTGTGGTATAAGGGGAAGCATCAGATGCCAAATATACCATTGCACCTGCCAAATCTTCAGGTTCCGCAATGCGTCCAAGCGGTACTGTTTTAGCTAGTTCAGCCTTCTGCTTCTTAGCTTCTTCTTCTGACAACTGAAACCAATGCGAATTAAGGATGCGAGTATTCACTGGTCCTGGGCATATAGCATTCACTCTAATGTTATACTGAGCTAATTCAGCCGCCATTGATTTAGTAGCCATAATCACAGCTGCCTTGGTTATTGAATATATGCCAACCATTGGTTCGGGCCTGTAGCCATCTACAGAAGCCACATTAATAATAGAACCACCTCCATGGTTTTTCATAATCCGTGCTGCTCCCTGGCTTAAAAAATACAGACCCTTTAGGTTGAGATTCATAATTGAATCCCACAATCTCTCATCAGCGTCCAATACCGAAGCTATTGCAGGGTTTGTACCGGCATTATTCACAAGTATATCCAGCCTCCCAAACGTTGCCTCAACAGTTTTTATCAGATTGCTTATCTCATCCATTCTGCCAGCATGGACAGCAATAGGATGTGCTTTACCGCCCTTTTTGCTGATTTCATCAGCCACTTTTTCTAGATCGGTTAGCTTTCGGCTACAGAGTATAACCGCTGCCCCGGCATCAGCAAATCCCATGGCAGCGGCGCGTCCTATCCCTCTGCTTGCTCCAGTAACCAAAGCTACTTTCCCGTCCAGTCTAAACTTGTCCATTAAATTCATGTTTTCACTCCTTATAATTAAATTTAGCTTGCGGTAGTTAACTCAGAAATCATCTAAATCGATGTGCTGCTTACTTTTGTTTTTTTCTCTCCATAAATTTCTTAAAAAACGTCTGGAAATGTTCGCTCTGAATAGAAATACCACTATACCAGCCCTCAAGCGCTAAACCGTCTGTCAATGGGAGTTCTTGTGCCTTTGTAACTGCCATTTTGACTAGCTTTATAGAATGATATGGTCTCTCTATCATATGTCTGGCCAATGCCTCAGCCTCAGTCATAAGGTCTGCAAGTGGCACCACTTTATTAACCAATCCTATCCTGTAGGCTTCTTCAGCGGATATCTCCGTAGAACTAAGTATAAACTCAATTGCCCGACGTCTTCCAAGCAAGCGAGGTAAAATCTGAGTGGAGCCACCTCCAGGGCAAATGCCATTCCTGACATCGCCTTGCGCAATCCTTGCAACATCCGCAGCAATGACAAAGTCCATAGCATATAATAGCTCAGGTGCCCAGCACACGCCATTCACAGCTGCTATTGATACTATTCCAGAATTCATAATGAGCATACAGGTCTTCTGTAAAAAATCTTGGTAGCCTGAGAGCTGTAGCTCCAAGTATTTCCCCTGCATGGCAAGTGCGATGCCAGGATTCCCCATGATCACTGATTCTTGACCTGACCCGGGGTATCCTTCAAGGTCATCGCCCGCGGAAAAAGCCCTTCCCTTTCCGGTCAAGATAATGGCGCGAATATTCTTATCCTCTTCACACTCCTTGAAATGATCGTAAAGCAATATGTAATCCTGCCATCTGATTGCGTTCAATTTTTCAGGGCGATTGAACGTAATATATGCTATTTTATCCCGTTTCTCCAGTAAAATATATTGATTTTCATCCATTATCTATACTCCTTCTTTATGTGCCCCACGTACCGACAACAAACAATGACTGCTGCACATACCTCTGTTATCATCCTCAGATTGAGCGCCAACCCCTCCTTCGGGGTAACTATCTTCTTTTATTCATCCTCAGGAACACCCAAGCAAAGCCCTTATTTTCCTTTGAATTTGGGAGGCCTTTTGTTAAGAAAAGCTTCTGCTGCTTCTTTGGCATCCTCTGTTGTCGAGGCTATTGCCTGTCCCATTGCCTCTAATTCCAGGACCGATGCCAGATCCATGTTGAGTCCCTTGTTTATTATTTTTTTGGCGATCCCGTAAGCTGTCGTCGGTCCCGAAGCAAGTTTAGCACACAGGTTACTTACTTCTGCATCAAGATCCTGCGCAGTCACGAATTTGTTAATCAACCCAATTCTTTCTGCTTCTTCTGCAGAGACAAGGCGGCCAGTAAAATAAAGTTCCTTTGCCTTCATAGGGCCCACCAACCTCGGCACATTGAACAACGAACCTCCGTCTCCAATGAGTCCAACCTGGCTGAAAATTAAGCTGAACATAGCATTATCTGAAGCAATAACCATATCCGAGTTTAACGCAAGACTACACCCTATACCTACGGCAAAACCATTAACCTTTGCCACAACAGGTGCCTCCAGATCTGCCATAAGAAGCATAAGTCTATTGGCATGCTGCGTCCACATTCGAGCTTCAACCGCAGTGATTCCACTGCTTAAATCCTGCACGTCTGCTCCTGAGCAGAATGCCTTTCCTGCTCCCGTGATGACCAGAACCCTATTATCTTTGTCGTTACTTATGGTAGTCAACGCGTCCAATAATTCATAGGTCATTAACTGATTTATGGCATTATACTTTTCCGGTCTATTAAGTGTGAGCGTTGTAATGCCTGCCTCTTTCCTTAACAGTATTGTTTCGTATTTACTTTTCGATTTCATAAACCCACTCCTTAAGCGACGATTGTGATTACAAATGCATTTCTACTATCTTTGATGTCAAACGGAAATAACCTATAGTACGCTTCAACTATTTGCAATCTAATGTTTAACCACCTCGGTCCAAAAGTCAAGAACAATATGGTGGTAAGTCCAAAGTTAGTCGGACTATTGAACCTATTGAAACCGCACCTGGTGTTATATTCGCTAGTACCGGCGCCAAATCAGTCATGTCCTCGAATAATAAATCTCATGAACAGGGCCCCGAGGATAGAACCGAGCACACTATACTATCTATCAACTATTAGAGCACCTAGAAACCAGAGTGAACTCATTAAGCTACACTGTTCAACACTAAGCACGCGGTGGGGTTTACCGGACGGAAGGAAGGACTTTTGCCCTGGCTTTCTGACTTGCCACTTACCCCTTCAGTCTTGAATTTTAGCAACAAGCCACCGTTAGTGCAAGGGGCGCAGCGGTGAGTTACCATTCCCTTTCCACTGTCTTGTAGCATTCAGGGAATACGAAACGATGTTGCGTTGTGCCCTAGATAAGAAATTCTGAGTTTACATAATAGAATACATTTGCTTCAACTGCTTTTACGTCGGCTGTCTTATATAAAAAAGGTTTTGAAATCTGAGTTGTTTTAAGATATAGTAAACCAAAAAATAAGGAGGAAAAGTTATGGGAATAAAAACTTATGACGAATATTTAAACCGATTGAAAAAGATGAAGAGAAACCTTTATATAGATGGTAATAAGTGTGATAGGGCGGATGAAAGGCTTGCGGGGCAATTACGCGTTATAAAAGAGACATACGACCGGGCTAACGACCCCGAGTGGGATGGCTTAGCCACTGCGACATCTCATCTAACAGGAGATAAAATAAATAGATTCACCCATATTCATCATAGTGTAGATGATCTCCTAAATAAACAGCAGATGACCAGGCTTATATGCCATAGGGTGGGGGGCTGCATTATGAGATGCATGGGGATAGACTCCATGAACGCCCTCTCCGTTGTCACTTATGAGATGGATCAGGCGCTGGGTACAGATACCAATAAAAATTTCATAGAATACCTCAAGTATTGGCAAGATAACGATATCACAGCCAACTGTGCCCAGACCGATGTGAAAGGTAACAGGGTGAAAAGACCTCATGAACAAGAGGACCCTGACCTTTATCTGAGAATAGTGGAAAGTCGGCCCGACGGAATCGTGGTAAGGGGGGCCAAAATTGATAACACCACTGCTCCGGTAAGTGATGAAATTGTAGCTATACCTACCCGATTCATGACCGATAAGGACAGTGAGTATGCAGTCGCGTTTGCTGTGCCAGCTGATTGGGAGGGCGTGAAGATGCTGGTCAGGCCAGCATATAACCATAAGCGGAAATATCTGCAAGCTCCAATTGCAGAAATAGGTGATGCTGAGTCTTATACCATTTTTGACGATGTCTTTGTGCCTCGAGAGAGGGTTTTCCTCGATGGTAAAGGTGACCCAAGACAAACGCCATTCGCTGGTTTCCTTGCCTTGCTTTTTGCCCATTATCACAGACACTCGTACACTGGATGCAAGCCTTCTACTTCCGAGGTATTAGCCAGTGCCGCTGCCCTTGTAGCAGAATACAATGGAATCGCGAAAGAAGACCATGTAAGGGAGAAGATATCACACATAGTTGGCGTAGCAGAGCTTGTCTTTGCCGCTGGTCAAGTAAGTGCCTATCGTGCCGAGAAATCAGCATCTGGAACTTATATCCCAGACGAGGTTTTGACTAACGCTGGCAGAAGGCTTGCGGGTGAAGAGATTTACAATGAGTATAAGATTGTAGCTGACCTTGCCGGGGGCTTATGTGCCACCATGCCCTTTGAGGAGGACTTCTTCTCAAAGGAAACCGGAGAATTGGCGAACAAGTACCTGATGAGGAATCCCGAGATAACCGCAGAGAAGCAACACAAGTGTTTTCGTGGGATAGAGAATTTGATAGTTTCGGAGATGGCTGGCGTGACGCAGGTGGCTGGATTACATGGGGGTGGTTCTCCACAGATGGAAACCATCACAATGATGGCAAGATATGACATTGAGGGACTGAAAGGTATCGCCAAATATCTATTCGGAATAGAGAAGGATTTGCCTAAATATGTCAGAGCTACTGTAACGCCACGGAAGATGCTGGAAAGATTCCAAAAGATGTACGGATCCCAGGCGAAATAAGCAGGCACAAATCCAAGGGGCTGGCTGCCAAAGCAAACTCTGTATATACAAACCTCTTTATACTTAGTGGTTGCTTAATCGCTAGGTGAGGATGCTATATTTAAAGTCCTGGGCTTCTATGTACCATTTGTCAGGAATGTGCAACAGCGATTCGGTGCGTCACACAAACCGGTGAAAAATCTCGGAAAACCAAGCTTTGACAGTATGGGGATGCTATAGTATAAACTGAGATTGAGGGAGAACTAAGGAGGTGAGTTAAATATGGCGAATCGTTTTCAACCTAAGTGGGTTATGTTGCTTGTTGGAATAGTCGTTGGCTGTCTCGCCACGTGGGGATCTATTTCATTATGGGGCATGATACCTCACAATGTGACGCCTTATATTGTTGAGGGTTATTCCAATGGTGCGAACTCTGACGGCACAGCGATAGGAGTGTCAAAGTCAAAGGACCTTGGGCCGGGGGAAGGATATGTCATCGCCGGAGCAAAATGGCGGGAATTTGGGGGCCAATGGCATCTTGATGGAACGCCACCAAGTTTAGCTCAGCCGAACACTGGTCAGAAGGTACGGCTTGGAATAGTGTATGTTAAACCGACGCAAGAAGCGCTAGGTGGCCCTGTCGTGGCTTGGGTGGAAGTCTTAAGTCAATAGAAGTGAATTCGCCAGAGGTTTAGTTTCAGCTATTGACAACTTCGCTAGGTTCTTCTGAAGCTAAATAGAGCCAGGCAGCATTCCTGAACTCTTATTCAAAAGAAGCTGCTTATCCAAGACCTGTAGCATAGGTCTATTGTCTCTGGCGCTAGACATCAAGCATAGCCTGAGACTCATGAAAACGATGGATTGTGCAATCCCTTGTCTCGGTCAGTGCAAAACAATGGACTAAACAAAATGGCTTTTTGTTATGCCTAATTAAGATGAAAAGTGCAATTTCAGCTAGTGACTGTATATTATGCTGATGTGCTACAAATGAACCCTGGGGAGGTGGTATAATTGTCTTGTCTCTTTCTGGATTGACAAGTCATGGGTGAGGGTAACGCAGTGCAGGTACCGACGGCTAATTCTAAAGGGCTACCCTCTGTATCGGTAGTCATACCCGCTTATAACGAGGAAAAATATCTGCCTTTGTGTTTGGAGTCTATAAGAAAGCAAGACTACGCCGGAGAGTATGAGGTCATCGTGGTTGATAATGCCAGCACGGACAATACCGCCAAGATAGCTCTCGATTGGGGAGCGAGAGTTGCCTATGAAAGTAAGCGAAGTCCTGCGTGCGCTCGGCAGAAAGGTACTGAAGCAGCAAGTGGAGATATTATCGCCTTCATCGATGCCGATACCCAGGCACCACCTTGCTGGCTTTCAACCATCGTGTCGCGCTTTGTTTGGGAGCCAGAGGCGGTGGTGGTAAGTGGTCCCTATGCATACTTCGACGTCGGTAGAATTGCCCGGGTTGCCTCCTACGTTGGTAGTTTCATCAACATTATCTTAGACCAGTTCTTTCGTAAAGTTTCCAATAAGGGTAGTGCAATATGGGGGTGTAACTTTGCCGTGCGACGCTTAGTGCTTCTGGGGGTGGGTGGATTCGATACCAGCATCAGGTTTTATGGAGAGGAGTACGAACTTTCCTTGAGATTGAGGAGAGCCGGCAAGGGAGGCATTATCCCCCGGCTCTTTGTCCTTACCTCGGCTCGCCGCTTGAAGAGGATAGGTGTGGTTAACCAATACTGGAACTGGATTGTGGACTACTTCTCGGTCCTTTTCTGGAATGAACCAATCTCTGAGGAGCTGGAAGACTGGCCAGCCAAAGCGTGGCGAACAGTGGCTGCCAGTTTTTCTTGGCAGAGAGTTAAAGTATACTTGTGGTATGTTGCCCTTTTCTTTGGCTTACTTTGGTTGCATATCAGCCCCGTGGTTGAAGCGGTGGGAAGGGCCATTTATGTTTTTGACATTGGTGTTCTGAGTACACTGTTTGCCTACCACGGGATTAACCCCCGCTCCTGGTTCTATGGCAAGGTGTTGTCTAATGGCAACCGCAACCATTCACGGATTGCGCTGACATTTGATGACGGCCCGAATGAACCGTACACTTCCCGGGTTCTCAGCATATTGGAGCAATATAAAATAAAAGCGACCTTCTTTATCATTGGGCAAAACGCTCGGCGTTATCCTGAGATCTGCCGGCGGATAGTGGCGGCTGGAAATGCGGTCGGAAATCACTCTTACCATCACCACAAGTCACTATGCCTGAGACGAGGCAAGTCAATTGCTCGTGATATTGAGCTGGCTCATCAGGCAATCTATGACTGTACCGGATTTGAGCCCAAGCTTTTTCGCCCTCCCCACGGCTTTCGCACCCCCTGGCTGATGCGCACTGTTCGCCACCTTGGCTATACGGTAGTTACCTGGGACAACATGACTGGTGACTGGAAGGCAAATAAGTCTGGCGAGAAGATTGTACGAACTATTGTTCAGCGGGTGAAGCCAGGGAGCGTAATTGTCCTGCATGATGGCCGTGATAGCAGACCAAGCTATGACCGCAGCCAGATGCTCAAGGCTCTTCCCTTCGTTATTGGAACCTTAAGGGAGAGGGGTTTTGATTTTGTTACCATACCTCAGCTTCTTGAGTTAGAAAAAGAGCCTTCAGTCTAGCAAGCCCAGGTTCGATATACGAGCGAACTCACGGATGTTGTGAACCGTATCTGGTCAAAAGTGCAGCCCTTGAAAGCCAGACCTCTTTAAGCTCCCAAGACTTTTCTCTGCGTTTAGGTGCCTCGCTCGCCCGTAAATGATAGATTTGCATTAATCCGGCCATATAGAAGTAAGCGCCCCTCTTCCATAAACTAGGCGACAGTTCCTCAACCTGAAATCCCAGTCGTTTTGCCCCCACGTGAAGGAGGGTACTGCCGTGAAGCGCAACGACGCCTTCGAACTTTCCATTAACCAATTGCTGAGCCAGAAAGCGGAGGTCCTGTTCAATGCAACCCAGAATTTCCCGGGTTGATTGAGAGGCTTTGATATTGAGCTTACGCCTTCTCTTAAACCAGTCATTGTTCAAATGAAGCTCGATGATAGTGTCTCCAGTTTTCACTTCGGAGCCGTCATTTAGTATTCTGGTGAGGCCTTTGTAATGGCGAATGTCTAGGGAAGCAATGCCGCTACCATCCGCTTTCAGAGGTCTGATGTGATAGATTGTTCTCAAAAGTTTGTCCACTAAAGGCCACAACAGCAGGACAAACCGGGGTGGCACACTTTTGGGCATCAGTTGTCTCCATAAGTGGCATACCAGTATGAGTCCATATAACAACATTCTATCATACGGACTTGGCATGTCCTGAGCTTGAAGCTACAGCCTGTCGAGGTAATTTAATTGAGTTAAAATTGGGCATTATCCCTACCTACATTTTGTGCAACAATAGCCTGAGTCGTACTATGATTGACTGGTTAAACGGAGCACTTGCTACACTGGCTGCTTCCATAAGTGTTGATAATGTCGGGGGACTGGTAGCCATATTTTTCTTAACCGTATCCGCCGACATCGGTATTCCATTTCCGTTCTTACTCGACACCATTCTGTTTTTCACTACTTACAAAACGGGGGGTCTTCTCATTGCCTGTGCTCCTTCTCATTATTATGCTATTAGGTGGCAGCCTGCTGGGAACGAGCATTATTTACTGGGTAAGTCGGCTGCTGGGCCCAAGATTCGTAAACTGGGTCGGTAGACGTTCAAAATTCCTGCGGCGTAATATTGAGCAACTTCAAAATAGGCTGGGTAGATGGACCGTACAGGTGATAGTTGCTGCCAGATTGACGCCGGGTTTGATGCAGGTATCATCGGTGGCTGCTGGCACAACGCGCGTCCGCTACTATCAGATGGTGCCGGCCATTGTACTTTCTTTGACCGTCTACGATGGAACATTAATCATTCTGGGGACTTTGGCTAGGCTCGGCTTAAAGGATGTGGGACCCGAGTATGCCGCCTGGATCGTCCTTGGCTTCGTGGCTATAATGGCTGCCATATTTGTCGCTGTTCACCTGATAAGACGCAGGGCCAAATTGAGTTAACATCTTGACGCTAAGTTGCTTTATCATGGATTATCTAAGTCTTAAGGTATTCTCAATTGATAAAATGGTGTGGGACGCTGGATTACTTTGCGCTTGCCAGAAATTGAACCAAGTGGTAGCTCTCTGTTAGGTTACCGAGGTTACTCTCCAAAGAATTAGACAGGATGTTGTTTTTTTATTACGATGACGGGTGTTATGAAATTAAAAAATAATCTCTCCCATAAGTTGCCACGAGCTTCATGCGATGATATGGAGATAGGAGGACAGCGCCTGGATTATTGCCCGTGACCGTGTCTTTCGATTGCACAAAATGTAGTATAATACGGAAAACATGCTATGCCAAAAATAAAAGCAGGTATAATAAATGTCACTGGCTACATTGGTGCCGAACTAGCTCGCTTACTTTACCGACACCCCCAAGTAAAGCTCGTCACTGTTACCGGGAGAAGCGCAGCCGGGCAAAAATTAGGCGATGTTTTCCCCAACTTCGCGGGAACTAACTATATAATAAAAGCCGAGCTTGATAGCGAAATCGACATCGCCTTCTCAGCAATGCCTCATAAAAGCAGTGTAGATGTAGTACCATCTTTGCTGAAACAAGGAATCAGAGTTGTCGATGCCAGTGCTGATTTCAGGTTAAAGCATGCTGGCGAATATCCTAAATGGTATGGATTTACTCATCCATTGCCCAAGTTACTGAAGGAGGCAGTTTTTGGCTTACCTGAACTGCATCAAAATGAAATTGCCTCAGCCTCGCTGGTAGCGAACCCGGGTTGCTATAGCACCGGTGCTATCCTGGCCCTGGCACCCATAGTCAAAGAAGGACTTATTCATCCCGATATAGTGGTGGATAGCAAATCAGGCGTCTCGGGTGCCGGCAGAACCCTGACCTTGACCACTCATTATTCCGAGGCCAACGAGGACGTCTGTGCTTACTCATTGGAAGGACATCGCCATTTACCTGAGATGGAGCAGGAATTGAAAGCACTTAATTCGCCATTTTCTCCCTCGATAACCTTCGTGCCTCACCTGGTGCCGATGACCAGGGGCATATTGAGTACCTGCTATGCGAGATTAAGAGACGACAAGTTGCTCAAAGACGCCAAGGCTGAAGAAAAGCTAAGCCAGCTATACCGGGAATTTTACAAGCATGCCCCCTTCGTTCAAATAACGACCGAGCCTCCCCATGCCAAGCATGTCTGGGGAAGCAACTTTTGCCTTATTTATCCCACTGTCGATTCGAAAACAGACAGGCTTATAGTTATTAGCTGTCTGGACAACCTCGTCAAGGGAGGGGCCGGGCAAGCAGTGCAAAATATGAATCTGATGTTCGACCTGCCTGAGACCACAGGGCTGGAAGCTTTAGCCATTTACCCTTGAAATGCGCAGAATTATTCCTCTTCCGGAACTACTTTCGTTTATTAGCCCTATCTCAGCTGCTTCTGTTTCGCTGATTCCTTGTCGCTAAACAAGATATCCAGTGCCCTTTTAGTACATCTTAGCTATTGGAAAGATTACTAAAGGACTATTTACAGTAGCTAGTAGGGATGATATAGTGAAACGAGATGTGGTTTAATTAAATATATTCAAGGCGAGTTATAAAACAGCGATGGTAACTAAATCAATTCCAGTAGAGAGGCAGGATAAGAAAAGCCAAGCCATGCCCACAGAGTGGGAGGAAGTGGCTCAGGCTTTGTTGCGTAATGCCGGACTAGGAATATACATCGTCCAGCAAGGAAGTTTCCAGTATGTGAACCCCGTGTTTCAAAATTTAACAGGCTATAACGAGAAGGAGCTACTAGGGAAATATTCTCTCGACCTCGTTCATGCAGAAGATAGGGAAGTGGTCAGGAAAAAGGCGAAAGAAAACCTGAAGAATAAGAATGGCACTATTCCTTACGAATACAGAATCGTGAAAAAGAATGGCGAGATAGTATGGGTTCTGGAAGAAGTTACCTCCATACACTATAGAGGGAAACGAGCTACGGTGGGAAGTTTTATGGACGTCACTGCTCGCAAGGAACTGGAGGAGGCTATCATATATTCGGATAAAAGATACCGAACTGTATTGGATGAGATAGGAGATTCCTATTATGAGGTGGACCTTAAGGGGGCTCTTACTTTTATCAATGACACAATGGCCCGACAGCTACAGTACTCAAAAGAAGAGCTACTGGGGATGGGTTACAAAGGTTACATTGTCGAAGAAGATTTCAAAAACGTATACGAAGCTTACAATCAGGTCTATCGAACAGGCGAGCCTAAACGATGCTTTGGCCACAGGTATGTACGAAAAGACGGGACTAGAGGGTTTACTGAAGCTTCAATTTCTCCCTTGAAGAATGAAAAGGGCGAGGTCATTGGGTTTCGGGGCATTTCTCGCGACAACACCGAACGCAAGCGGTTAGAGGAAGAGCGAGAAGCTTTGCTCGAGGATATAAAGAGAATCAACCGAAAGCTGGAGGCGGCTAACAAAGAACTTCAGGACTTTGTCTACATTGCCTCCCATGACCTGCGGGAACCGCTGCGGAAGATTTCTTCCTTCGGCACACTCATTCAGGATTCACTGAAAGGAAAACTGGATGAGGACCAGCAGGAAAACCTTGAGTTTATGATAGGCGGTGCTCGGCGGATGCAGGATATGATAGAAGCTCTGCTTACTTATTCTCGGCTCACCACTAGAGCCAAGCCCCCTCAGCAGGTGTATTTAAATGAGGTAATAGAGGACTTGAAGAAGTTGGGACTGGCAACTTTGCTGGATGAGACTCAGGGGACTATTCATATTCCCGAGCCACTGCCGCCAGTTCAGGCCGACCCGATTCAGATGACCCAACTCTTCCAAAACCTGATTGGGAACGGGCTAAAGTTTCATAAAGAAGGAATACCCCCGGAGATAACCATCCGTGCCCAGGGGGTAGAGAACAAGATGATTCGAATAGAGGTGGAAGATAATGGAATAGGGATTGATGAGAAATACTATGAACAGTTGTTTACCATGTTCAAACGCCTTCATTCCCGAGCGGAGTATGAGGGAACTGGGATTGGGCTGGCCAGTTGCAAGAAAATTGTAGGGCGTCATGGGGGCAACATTGGAGTAAAGTCAACTCCTGGCAAAGGATCGACATTCTGGTTCACGCTGCCAAGAGGAAGCTACCTAAAAGAAAACTAAAGAAAGGAGGTGAATGATGATGGATGGATTAACACCGCTTGTCATATTACTGGTGGAGGATGATCTAGCAGACCAGAAGTTAATTAAGACCTCTCTGCGAAACGAAAAACTTGGTAATGACCTTTACATCGTGCAGAGTGGTGAAGAGGGGCTGGATTTTTTGCACCGCTGCGGGAATTACAGCAATGGAACTCCTCAGCCTGACTTGATTCTGCTGGATTTGAACATGCCCGGGATGGGAGGGAAAGAATTTCTGAGGCAGGTCAAGCAGGACAAAAAGGTGAAACAGATTCCCGTAGTTATCCTGACAACTTCGGATGCAGAGAGGGACATTATAGACAGTTATAAACTGCAAGCTAGCGGATATGTGCATAAACCTGTGACCCTGCAGGAATTTAAGGAAGGTATGAAAAAACTTAAAGAATACTGGTTTGTGCTCTGCAAACGGATACCCAAGGAGGACTGATGATGCCGGAAACAGGGCAATCACTGCTTAAAATACTCATCTGCGACGATGACCCGGCAGACCGCAAGCTAGTTCGAGCTTACTTACAGCAAGTAACCGGCAGGGAAATGGTGCTGCTAGAGGCCGGCCGGACGGAGGAAATCCAGAATGCTCTGGATAAAGGTAGAATTGACCTGGTCTTGTTGGATAACCAAATGCCAGAGAAATCGGGGATGGATTGGCTTCCAGAAATCGCAAAAAGACAGCTTGCTCCCGTAGTTATGTTGACCGGGTCTGGAACCGAGGAAGTCGCGGTGCAGGCCATTCAGGAGGGAGCGGTTGGTTACCTGTCAAAGAATGACCTATCCCAGGAGAAGCTGGTGAACACCATTGATGCTGCGCTTGATAAATGGACCCAGCTACAGCAAGCCAGGGCCGACAAAAAAGAGCTGGAAAGACTGGCGAATTTTGATTCGCTGACCGGATTGTACAATCGACAAGCAATTTTAGGCAAGCTACATGATTTAATCAAACGTGCCGAGCGATACAAAGAGGATTTCAGCCTGAGCATGCTGGACATCGATCATTTTAAAAGGGTCAATGACCGCTACGGGCACCTCACTGGAGACGAGGTTTTAGAGAGGACTGCGACTTTAATTCGTCGGAATATCCGCGATACTGACGTAGCGGGACGATATGGAGGAGAGGAGTTTATCATTCTTTTGCCCCAAGCCGATTTGTCCTCTGCTATGGTTGTGGCTGAGCGAATTCGAAGTATAATTGAGGACGCTGAAATGAAAGACTCTACCGGGGATGTATTTGCTGTAACCGTGAGTCAAGGGCTAACGGGGTGGGAACGGGATGAAGATGCCGCCTCTCTTATTTCTCGCGCTGACGCGGCCCTCTACGAGGCTAAAGAAAAGGGGCGAAACCAAGTGCAAATTTTGCTCGGCTCGAGCCTAAGAGACAAAGTTTAGCCTAAATTTATCATCTCACTATTCAATTTCTTCTGGTGTCGCCCTTAGCTTGTCAAAGGAGTATTTGCTCTCAACAGGGATACCGGCCAAGTGCTTGGCAATATTCTTCATATTTGCTATATGACAGAGCCACCATCTACAACCAGAACATGTCCGGTCACGTAGCTGGAAGCATCAGAAGCCAGGAAAATCACAGCCCCAACCATCTCGTCAGGTTCGGCTACACGCTGCAATGGAGTCCTCGTCATGACAGCTTGCGCAATATCCGGATTGCCCCAGAGAGCTTCGCTGAACCGAGTTTTGACCAGTCCCGGCGCTATCGCATTCACCCTGATGTTATACTGAGCCCACTGTTGTGCCATCACTTTTGTTGCCATAATCACCCCGGCCTTACTTATGGAGTAAACCGGCAAAATGTCGGGGGTAATCCCAGCTACTGAAGCGACATTGATAATTTTGCCCCCGCCTTGCTCTTTCATCAGCCGGGCTACCGCCTGACTGAGAAAGAATAGTCCTTTCAAGTTGAGATTCATAATGGAATCCCAGGCACGCTCTTCTATATTTATAGCCGGGTCCATGGTCGGATTGGTACCAGCGTTATTCACCAGAATATCAATTCTGCCAAGCTCGTCTTTTACCTTCGGGACAAGACTATTTATCTCATCCATCCTGCCCACATGTGTGGCCACAGCCATTGACCTCCGCCCCAATCCCTTTATCTCTGCAGCCACCTCTTCAAGGTCCGGCAATTTACGGCTGGTTACAGCTACGTCAGCACCAAACTTGGCAAGCCCCACGGCAATAGCCTTCCCGATGCCCCGACTGCCGCCGGTCACCAGGGCCACCTTGCCTGATAGAGAAAAAACATCAGGGGAAACACTCATTACTCACCTCCTGAACAAGATTAATCAGCTCTGATAAAAAGCCGACATCAAAGTATATATTACAAATGGCGCTGTACGCAACTTGCCCAGTAGGTACTTAATATCTGAGGGTGAAACTGCCCATTAGCCTGAAATATTACCCGGTTGCCCACTAAGGACTATCGTTGCTCTTCAAATCTATAGTACATCGTGGACATCGCACAAAAATATTGACAATTCCTGAGACAGCGCTATAATAGTTTTATAAAAGTCGTTGCAATACTAGTAGACTCAATAAGGGTAGCATCAATCCAAACTAGTGCTATCGGAAATGTATTTGAAGACTCAGATGAGGTCGGGTAGTTGAATGTGTGTCAGAAGGTTGCGGTGTTTCCCACGATGCTCAGTCCAGCACATATAGACGTGTGAACTGGGCTCTTTTAAGCATTTGGATTTTTGTAGATGGGTTTTGACATTTGCATTTGTTGAGGCAACCACAAAAATCATGAGGTGAAATATGAAGATAGTACTTAGTTCGAGGAGACGCCATTATATGGCAAAAGTGAGCATCTTTTTGATTACGGTGGCCTTAATTGTCGGGATGGTAGGCTGTGGTGGTGGTGGTGGTGATGGTGATGGTGATGGTGATGAATCATATACCCTCACTATTGCCAGTACCGTTGGAGGCTCGGTAATCACCCCTGGGGAGGTGACTCGTACCTATGACGCAGGAAAGGTGGTCGACCTGGTGGCAGAAGCCCATGAGGGCTACCACTTTGACAAATGGACTGGCGGTGTGAGTACCATCGCCGATGTTCATGATGCCTCGACCAACATCACCATGAGCGGCTCCTATTCCATCACAGCAAACTTTGAACTGGAAGAAGGTTGGTGCAGCCTCACCATCTCCAGCACCAAAGGCGGCTCAACCAAACCTGAAGAGGGGACTTCTGCCTATGTCGCTAACACTACGGTCGACCTTCTTGCTCAGCCTGATGAACATTATGAGTTTATGGGATGGACTGGCAATGTGAGTACCGTTGCCGATGTTCATGATGCCTCGACCAGCATCACCATGGACGATAACTATTCCATCACGGCTAACTTCGGGGTCATCCCCATGGTCGCCGCAGGCGGGTATCATACGGTGGGGCTTAAGTCCAAAGGCACCGTGGTCGCCGTGGGATGGAACGAATACGGGCAGTGTGATGTCGGCGGCTGGAAGGACATCACCCAGGTCACCGCAGGATTTGGGCACACGGTGGGTGTTAAGTCCGGCGGCACTGTGGTCGCCGTGGGGGACAATGCCTACGGACAACGCGAAGTCGGCGGTTGGAAGAATATCATCCAAGTCGCCGCAGGCCGCTATCATACTGTGGGGGTTAAAGAAAACGGCACCGTAGTCGCCGTGGGACGGAACAACACCGGGCAGTGTGATGTCGGTGGCTGGACAAACACCACCCAGGTCGCTGCAGGCGACTTTTACACGGTGGGGGTTAAGTCCGACGGCAGCGTGGTCGCCGTGGGAAATAATGCCTACGGGCAGTGCGATGTCAGCGACTGGAAGGACATCACCCAGGTCGAAGCAGGCTGGTATCACACGGTGGGGGTTGCGGAAGGCGGCAGCGTGGTCGCTGTGGGGTATAACTATTACGGGCAGTGTGATGTTGATGGCTGGACGGGCATTGTTCAGGTTGCTGCGGGCTATGGTCATACAGTGGGGGTTATGGAAGACGGCAGCGTGGTCGCCGTGGGATGCAACGATAAGGGGCAGTGCGATGTTGATGATTGGACGGACATTGTCCAGGTTGCTGCAGGCTACAGTCATACGGTGGGGCTTAAGTCCGACGGCAGTGTGGTCGCCGTGGGAGTCTACTACTTCGGGGAGTGCGACGTCGGTGGCTGGACGAACATAACCGAGGTCGCCGCAGGTGACGGCAACACGGCGGGGCGTAAGTCCAACGGCACCGTGGTCGCCGTGGGGTGGGACGAGTACGGGCAGTGCGATGTTGACGGCTGGACGAATATCGACCAGGTCGCCGCAGGTGTTGGCCATACGGTGGGGGTTGAGTCCGGCGGCAGTGTAGTCGCTGTAGGGTTGGACACCTCCGGGCAGTGTGATGTTGGCGACTGGACGGACATAACCCAGATCGCCGCCGGCGACAGTCATACGGTGGGGGTTAATGAAGATGGTGACGTGGTTGCCTCGGGGTATAACCACTACAGACAGTGCGATGTCGGCGGCTGGACGAACATCGACCAGGTCGCCGCGGGCTACGGTTATACGGTGGGGGTTAAAGAAGACGGCAGCGTGGTCGCCGTGGGAGACAATAACGACGGGCAGTGCGATGTCGGCGGCTGGACGAACATTGACCAGGTCGCCGCGGGCTACGGTTGTACGGTGGGGGTTAAAGAAGACGGCAGCGTGGTCGCCGTGGGAGACAATAACGACGGGCAGTGCGATGTCGGCGGCTGGACGAATATCGACCAGGTCGCCGCAGGCGCCTATCACACAGTGGGGGTTAAAGAAGACGGCACCGTGGTCGCCGTGGGCAACAACGACTTCGGGCAGTGTGAAGTCGTTGACTGGAAGGACATCACCCAGGTCGCCGCAGGCGCCTATCACACGGTGGGGCTTAAGTCCGACGGCACCTTGGTCGCCGCAGGCCCTGAGGTTGAGCTTGCCAAATGGGATCTGCTCGAGGCAATACCATAGTACGAACTACCCGCCTCCAGCGCTCGAAAGGTGCGTGGCAATCCCTGCCTCCCACCGAGATTGCTTTGTCGCTACGCTCCTCGCAATGACGAGTGGGGTGGAGAAGGGGGCCATAGCAGAGGTGTTAGCGCTGGTTTCCGTGGCACTGGCTGTCTGTGCAACTACATATCATACGTACGATTCGGCAAGCTTGAAATAGCTCCGGGCGGTGGTTAACACCTTGGTTTTTTCTTCTTCGGGGATGTAGGGGTCGTCGAGCTTAAAACTTTCCACTTTGCCCCTGACATAAGCCCGGTAGCATTTGTAGAAGTTGAGCAATTTCAGTAGCTCTTCATCATGGCCCAGCCCCACATAGGTATTTACCAGATGTCGGGAAAGCCCAGCCTGCTGATAGCGGTCTAAGTCCATAGCTAGAAAGGCGATCTCCGAGGCTGTATCGGAATATCTGAACCTGTCGTTAAATTCAATGCAGTCGTAAATGCAGATATCATCGGTGAAGCAAACATGGGCGGCATGTAGGTCGCCATGGCAATCCCTTATTTTGCCTTCTCTTACCCGTTTATCGAACAGTCTGGTATTGCTTCTGATAAAATCATCGGTATAGCTTTTAATTCGCTCATATGTCGCTCTAAAAATGGTGAGGCCAATATATTTCTCGGTTTGAGCGAAGTTCTCATCACAATTGTGGCGTATAATATCCAATTTGCCAAAGGCGGCAATCTTTTGATTTGTTTCGGCCTTTTGGTGAAAGCTCATCAACTTTTCAGCCACTCTAGCCACCATTTCCAGAGTTACCTGACCCCGGGGCAAAAGCACATCCATCATGCGGTCCTGAGGCAACTGCTTCATTTTGACAGCGTACTCTATGGCTTTGCCTCGCCCTTCGACTTCGACTAGATTGCTTCGTCGCTTCGCTCCTCGCAATGACATTGTTATCGGGACCACGGCTAAATAGGCACCGGGACAAAGGCGTCTATTTAACTCCAGTTCTTGATGGCAGAAGAAATGGCGTTTCTCCAAGGTAGTGTAGTCCAGATAACCCAGATTGACCGGCTTTTTAATCTTGTATACATATTCGCCGGTAAGGAAAATAAAGGACATCTGGGTCTGGACCAGGTCTATCTTTTGTGGTTTGTGGGGATAGGCTCGGGACTCGAGGAGTGCTCTAACTATAGGTAGTGATATTGACATAAGACCTCTCGTGAAATTTCAAGGTCTTTCCCATACGGCTGCCATTCCCTGCCCACCACCAATACACATGGTTTCCAAGCCATGATGCAAATTTCTATGCACCATGTCGTAGATGATGGTAACTGCTATTCTCGCCCCGGTGCAGCCAATAGGATGACCCATAGATATGCCATTACCGTGCGGGTTAACATGGTCGAAATCCCAACCAAGTTCTTTCATGCAACCTAGTGTCTGAGCAGCAAAGGCTTCATTAAGCTCGATAACATCAAAATCTTTATTGCCAAGCCCTGTCTTTTTGAGCACCTTTCTTACTGCCGGCACAGGGCCTAACCCCATGTATTTGGGGTCTGTCGCGCCTGAAGCCCAGGCTCTAAGGGTTGCCATAGGTTCCAGACCCAATTCTTCAGCCTTATCTCGGGACATAAGCACTACCACGGCTGCGGCATCATTAATCCCTGAAGAGTTACCGGCAGTGACTGTTCCATCTTTTCGGAATGCCGGGGGTAGCTTGGCCATTTTCTCCATGGAAGTGTCCATAGGCCGTTCATCAGTATCAAAAACAATGGGCTCTCCTTTCTTCTGCGGGATGTGAAAAGGAACTATCTCATCCTTAAATACGCCCTCCATTATAGCTTTGCGAGCTCGTATATGGCTAAGGCAGCCTATCTCATCCTGCTGTTGGCGAGTGAAGCCATATCTACTGGCGATTTCTTCCGCGGTATTTCCCATATGATAGCCGTAGAATATTTCCCATAATCCATCATAGACCATGAGGTCTATAAGCTCTCCCCTGGCTCCAACATCCATGCGATAGCCCCAGCGAGCCCTAGGGAGAACATAGGGAGTGTGGCTCATGCATTCCATGCCTCCAGCGACTACAACATCGGCATTGCCCAGTACTATGGCTTCTGCTCCCAAAGTGATCGCTTTTAAACCTGAGGCACAGACCTTATTCACCGTAAAGGCAGGGGTTTCTTTAGGAATGCTAGCGTGGATACAGGCCTGGCGAGCTGTGTTTTGCCCTTGCCCTCCTTGAAGGACATTTCCCATGACTACTTCGTCAACCTGAACAGGACGCAAAGAAGAATCGTAATCATAGTGCTTTTTCTCCAGCTCTATTATTCCATCAGGCTTGAGTGCCTCAGGGCCATAACTGAGTAATTCTTCGCTGGATTTCGGCCTTAATCCTGCCCGCTTAAGCGCTTCTTTGATTACCGTGGCGCCCAGCTCAATAACAGGCATATCTTTTAAAGAACCACCAAAGGCGCCTATTGCTGTCCTGGCACCGCTGACGGCAACTACTTCTTTTTGCATGCTTTAATCTCCTTTCACCAGAATTTACTCTTGGGCAGTGCAATCCAGATATCTGAGAGAAGTCAAATCTCAGTCTATCATTCTAATGTAGAGCTATAAAGGTCTGAATGCCAAAAAGGTTGTTAAGTTACTCCCTTCGCCGCGATGTAGGAACTCGACCGTAAGAGGTGTGCCAATTTTTATGGTTTCAGGTTTGCTCCCGTCCACCCCCTCAATGCGAGCAACAACCTTAACCCCTTCCTCTAGCTCTACGACTCCAGACACATAAGGATGTTTTCTATCATAACCCTCTTTTGTCATGAAGGGAGGGCCTATAGCTATGCAGGTGAAGGCAGCAAGCTTGCCCTTTCCCTTCATATCAATCCATTCCATTTCAGTGCCATAGCACTTAATGCAAATAGCGCGAGGCGGTACGAAAAAGGCACCACATTTCTGGCACCTCGACCCCAGCAGTTTTTCCTCGCTGAGAAATCGCTCATAAGAAATATCATTAAAGGGCATTACTTCCATTTGCTTTGTCTCCCTTTTTATCTTCTTTCAAGGATTGTAAGCGTGCAGGTACCTCCTGTCCCCCCCAGGCTCTGGGCTGCCCCGATTCGTAAATCCTTAATGGGGACCTGCCTTTCTCCAGCTTCACCCCTTAACTGTTTCCAAATTTCAACAAGCTGCCCTGTGCCTGTGGCCCCCACGGGATGACCTTTGCATTTAAGCCCACCCGATGTATTGATTGGCTTCGGGCCATCCAATCTTGTCAGGCCCTCCTCTACTGCTTTATATCCCTCACCTGGCTTGAAAAATCCTAGGTCCTCGATGTGAAGGATTTCAGCTATGGAAAAGCAATCATGCACCTCGGCAATTTGAACATCTTCGGGCTTGAGCCCCGATAGCGCGTAAGCTTCTTGTGCTGCATACCTCGTGGCTTCAAAATAAGTAAGGTCTTCTTTGGCATGTAAGCCTTTGCCGCTACCTTGTCCTATACCGACAACATGGAGTGGTTTGTCGGTGAAGTCCCGGGCTATTTCCTCGGCTGCTAACAAAACACAGCTTGCTCCGTCGCTTATGGGGCAGCAGTCATAGAGATGCATGGGCCAGGCAACCACAGGATTAGCTCTGGGGTCACGGAGAAATTCCTTTTCGTC
>Ga0315551_10001035_pt1 | contig 21607 bp, 14 predicted proteins | sample SalMarSW160290MG_FD_203678 | JGI IMG/M metagenome (GOLD analysis project Ga0315551, IMG submission 203678) | Salt marsh sediment microbial communities from the Plum Island Ecosystem LTER, Massachusetts, United States - Salt Marsh Sediment SW1602-90 ...
CTTCAAAAAGAGGGGCTCAGGGAAGTGACAACGAGCGGATGATCGATGCGGTGGCTCCTTATGTTGACTATCTGATCGTCACCAAAGACAGCAACCAGGACGGACGCTTCACCACCATAGCAGAAAACAAGGGAATACCTCTGAGCGAGGTTGAATACGCCCTCGACCTTGTGGATATCTTCCAGCAAGTGTTCCAGTAAAAGCAGCTATTTCTGATTCAGTAAAAAACAGGAAATCTAAAGGTTCACTTTCTCTTTGAAACAGTTGACATGAGTTCGGCTCACTGTAATCTCTTTGTTGTTTTTCATCTTGATCAACAGTTTTCCGCCAAACCACTGATGGATAGATTTGATGTATTCTCTATTTAAAATTTAAGCCCGGTGTACTCGTAAGAATTTTTCAGGGTCCAATAGCTTTTCCAGTTCCTTCAAGGTCAATAGATGCTGTGTCCTTGATGCGGCGGCCAGATGAGGGTTATCGCCTTCATCGAAGAGCCAAAGGTTATAGACAGGATCATCCGCCATCTCAAGCTCAGCTTTCATGCCAAGCGGGTTAGGTTGGGTTGGGCCTCCCCCACCGCAGGTTACCCAGTACGCACTTCTTATGGCAGCCGAGGAGATGCGAAGATGCTTAATTTACCTTCACAATTTAGATTGGAGCTAGTATAATAATAAAAATTATAAGAGCCTAAACTTGAACCTTAAAGGAGGGAAAATATGAAAAAGCTTTTAACTTTATTGGTGGGAATGGCTTTATTGGCTTTTTGGATTGAAATCCCATTTAGCTCTGCTCAGCAGATGTACCTAGAGGAGAATAGGGCCTGCAAATATCTGGAACAGGGCAAAATCGATCAAGCTATTCTTCTTTTAAACAGAAAACTCAAGAGATATCCCCGCAACTACGACTGCCATCTCTATCTAGGTTTAGCCTATTATCTTAAGGGTGATTTTCAAAATTCAATCAAGACATTGAGTAAAGTCGAGTTTGAAACTGAAAGGTTAGAAAAAGCAAAGAGTACTATTGAGGCAGGAAAGAGCATGGGTAGCTTTAGCCAGGAAGATGCTTACCTTAGCGGGAGTTCGGCTGTAGTCTTCACCAAAGAAAGAAGTGGAGTTCTGAAATTTGCTTTGGGAATGCTTTATAAGAAGAACAAAGATTATAAGAATGCCAGTAAAAGATTTAGTCAGGCTTTAAAATACAAGTATCCAGAAATTGAGACAAGAGAACAGCTTCTCGTGGTCCACTGCTTTCTTGAGGAATATGAGAAAGCAAAAAAAGAGCTCGAGGAGCTCCTGAAGAGTGAGAAAGAAAGTGATGAATTGTGCTTCATGAAAGGCTATCTTGCTCATTATCTCAAGGATGATGCCCAAGCCATTGAAAGTTTTTCTCGAATTTCAGAAACTATGATTTGGGCCAAGCAAAATTTAGCAATCATCTATTATAACCAGGGAAATTACGACAAAGCCCTTGAAATCTGGCAAGAAATTCTGGCAGAAAACCCAAAGGATGTAGATTCGCTTAAAAATTCAGGAAGAGCTTATTTTCATCTTGGCCAGAAAGAAAAAGCCCAGGAACAGTTTGACAAGATTGGCTTGAAAATTAAGTTAGAGAAATATTCTCCTAAAACAATTCCCCTCATTCTCGTCGACCCATTCCCCGAGGTTGGATTTGACTTTCAGTGTAAGGTTGCATCCTGAATTATACTTTTAAGTTCTGCTATTAAGAAAGATTGTCATTGGGAGCGAGTGAAGAGATAGAGGACTTCTTATTATCAAGTAAGCCATCAAAATATCAGGTTAATTGAGTCCCAAGGTAAGAAAAAACAGAGTTGAATTTTCAGGTGGCATAAATTAAAATAATTTTTTGAGAGATTAAAGGAGTGTATGGTGAGCAATAAAAACATATCCATGATATTCCTTGTTTTCCTTCTAAGCCTGAGCTTGACTTTAACTCTATTCGGCCAGCAGGGCCGAGGGAAGGGAAGGATTCGGGGGACAGTTCAAGATGAAGTAGGAAATCCGATAGAAGGAGCTAAAATTGTCGCCCAGCATCTTAGGTATGATACCAAGTTTGAGTCTGAATCTGACGATAAGGGACATTGGGCTATTGCCGGTCTAGGAACAGGTTTTTTCCGGATTACGGTAAGCAAAGAAGGATATGGAACGACCTACCATGAGATGAGTATCAGTCAATTTTCGAGTAGAAATCCTCCACTCGAGTTTACCTTGAAAAAGATTCAAACGACTGGAATGAATATGCCAGCTATTCAGGATGAAGAGACTATTCCGATTTTTGAGGAAGGCAACGAGCTTTATGAGCAGAAAAAATACAGCGAGGCAGTGGCAAAGTATGAGGAATTTCTTGAGAGGAATCCTACCATTTATCAGGTCAATATTAATATCGGCAGTTGTTACCAGGAAATGGGCGAGTATGATAAAGCGATCGAAGCCTACGATGAGATTTTAAACAAGGTGAAGGAAGAGAAAGGCTCTATTGAAGGTGATGAAAGTGCTGCCAGAGCTCTGACCAGCTTAGGCGAGTGCTATATTAAGAAGGGTGACCTTGAGAAAGCCAGAGAATATTTAAAACAGGCTATAGATATTTTTCCGGGAGATGAAACCATCCCTTTCAATATCGGAGAGATATACTTCAATCAAGGAGAGACAGACAAAGCAATTGAATATTTCAAATTAGCTATTCAAGTCAAAGAGAGCTGGGCAGCTCCCTACCAGAAATTGGGCTATGCTTACTTGAATAAGGGCGAATATAAGCTGGCTGTAGAAAGCCTTAAGAAATTTTTAGAATTGGCTCCTGATGATCCTCAGGCCGAAACCATCCAGAATCTGATTCTCAAGCTGGAAGAATTAATCAAGAAACAATAAAGATTGTTCAGCTCCCTTTTGCTCGGAGCAGCTTGCGCAGTCTTTTTCCTCTGACATTATCGGTCAGGCTAAAATAGATAAATTCACTCTCCGAAGGAAGGTTAAGTTCCCATGCCTTATCAATAGAGATTTTATTGGCGATCATCTCCTTTAGTCGTTCTTCAGAAAGAGTCAGGGATAAGGGTTCTTCTTTTTTGGTGAGGACCCTCTTTTGACTATCCCTTGCTTCAGCGGAGATCAATAAATCACAGGAATAATTTCCCCCTTCCTGTCGATAATCCAACCTGGCATAGGGGATTTTGATAAAAATTGAAGCAGAAGAGCCGTCTTTCTTTCTAATGACGTCCGCGGAAACGTCATAGTCAAAAATTCCAAGCTCACCCAGACTTCGCTCGTCCCTCTCAATCTCGCCCAGCAGATGATATTTTGCCAAGTCAGGCTCGTCCCATGTCGGTGAAACCATGGAAAAGGGAGTGATCTCTATGTTTGTAGTTAGCTTATAGTTGCCGGTGCTGTTATAGTCGACGAAAATAAGGCGCAGCGGACCTGAAAAATATTCAGGGTATTGATCATAGACCCAGATTTCAGTCGGCCTTTCTGTTAAAGTCCCTGTTTCAAGGGTACTTGCTTGGACATATTTGCCTACTTCATAAGGGACATCCCCCATCGCTTTTTTAATGATGTTTGTCGGAGGACCCAGAAGAATGTAAATTCTTCCCCTGTCTGTCTTCCGGCCAGGCGTTCCTGCGCGAAAGGTTTTATCGGCTGTGGCCAAGCGGGCGTAATAGGTCTGGCGGAATTCGTTGATTGGGGTAGAAGGATCTGGATCTCGCCTTGCCCAGAAGTCTCGGATAAACTCTCCCCGATCTTCAGAAGGCATTTCTCTGAATATTTTCTCTTCGACAGGAAGAATGATGTAGCTTATGTTATCCAGGAACTTCTGGCTTGTGGGGTCAAGGGATAATTTTCCAGGGCCTTTACTGGCGCAGAAAACAAACAGAAGGCAGAGGCTGCAGCAGACTATTAATTTTATGGCACCTGAAATCTTTTTCATTTTCCCTCCTGCTTAAATCTTCACTTTAATCTTTATCATACCCCAGCTTTCTTAAGTTCGCAACATCAAAAGGGATAGAGTAAGAATCTTTTTTCCCTTGATGGAAGACGTGGCCCATGAAGCTGTGGTCGTCCCCCACTTTATCAACTTGGAAAAACTATCACTTAAAAAAGAGACGAACTTAAACGAAATGAATCTTATACCTCATGATTTTGGCTTAGTTCTTTGGATCAAAATGTCCAATTTTTTCCTCGCGCCAGGTGAAAGAAGCTGATAATATGGGCTTGCTTTTACTTTGATGAAATTATCATAGGCTTTGATTGTTTCGCCATTTTTCATATAGACTATACCTAAATCATAAACAGCCTGGCCAAAATCAGGCCTTAATTCCAATGCTTTTTCCAAGCAGCTAATCGCCTCCTCCAAATCGCCGACTTGAGCATAAGCAACTCCTAATCCTTGATAAGCAGTTGAATAATAAGGGTCGAGTTCGATAGCCTTTTTAAAGTTCTGCAATGATTTCTTATAAGCTTCTAAATCTTTTGTTTTTAGGAAGATGGAATAGTGAAGGGCCCCAAGATTATTAAAGGCAATAGGATATTTATTATCTATCAAGATAGATTTCTCGAAAGCCTTTAAAGCCTTCTCGAAATTTCCTTTGTGCCAATATGCAAGACCTATATAATTCCATATTTCAGGATCATACTCCATTTGATATGAACTCTTTGCGGCGAGAACTTCAATGGCCTCATCATACTGGGCAGCTTCGACTAGATAATGAACATATGTGGATAGAATTTCATAATTTGTGGGAATGAATCCAAGCCCCAGCTTCAAAGTCTCGAGAGCATCGGTCAACCTTCCCTGATCTCTATAAAGGTCGGATAGGTTTGTATAGGCTGTGGAAATGTCTTTTCTCTCTGTAATAACCTCTTTCAGGAGCTCGATTCCTTCTCTAAATTTGTGATCTTTGTAATAAACATCCATAGCCTTCGCGCATTTGTAATGATAGGGGAGAAGAACTTTTACATCTTCATTAGGGCTATAACTTTCTTTTTTTTGAACATGAAGGCTTGAGATATATCCCAGGCTTTTCAATATCTCCAGAGATTCTCTATCTATCCTTTGTTCTGCCTTAATATTTTCATTCAGGGATTGTTTTTTGATGATTTGATTAAGTTGTTTCTGGTAGTTATCTAATTTTTTTCGTTTAGCGAGATTTTCAAGTTCATTAAAATCTTTCTCTAAATTATAAAGCTCAGGAATGGGTGACTCTATAAACTTTTCCTTGCCATAAATATAGCCCCTTAATGGTGCCCAACCCTTGCTGTAATAAGGAGAGAGCGACTCAAAATATATGTTTCGCTCTGGGAGCTTCTTACCTTTTAAGGCAGGTAGAAGTGAAATGCCCTGGAGAAAAGATGGCTTTTCGATTTTAAGAACATCACAAACTGTCGGGAAAACATCTACATGCATGACATTTTGATGAACTTCCCCAGATTTTACACCGGGAACAGAAATTATGAGAGGCACCCAGATTGTCGAATTGTAAGCAAAAAAACCATGAGTCTTTTCATCATGTTCCCCCAGTGACTCTCCATGATCTCCAGTAAAAATAATCATAGTCTGGTTAGACAGATTATTTTCTTTCAAGTGACGGAAAAGCCTTCCCAAAACAAAGTCGACATAGGCAACTTCTCCATCATAAGGATGTTTCTCATATTGAGTCTTGTAAGGCTCTGGAGGTTCATAGGGATCGTGAGGATCCCAACAATGAATCCACAGAAACCAGGGAGATTTCTGGCCATTTAACCACTCCAGAGCATTTTTCACTACAATTTCCGCCTTTCTTTCTCCAATCTCACGCTGCTCAGTACGCCTGATATCATAATTATCATCGTAGACATCAAAGCCCTGAGCAAGTCCAAATCTTGAATCAAGGGGATAGGCACCCACAAAAGCGGCTGTGGAATAGCCGTGATTCTTTAAATGCTCGGCTAAGGTTAAAAATTCATCTCTAACAATAAAATTAGAATTTTCATGAACTCCATGATACAGAGGCGTAGTTCCTAAAAGGATATTTGTATGGGAAGGCAAGGTAGTAGAGGTGTGGGCAAATGCTTTTAAAAATAAAGTCCCTCTGCTGGCTAAATTGTCAATGTTCGGTGTTTTCTGATGTCCACTGCTGTAACAACTCAACCTATCCGGTCTGAGGGTATCAATCGTAATGAGGAGAAAATTTAGTTTGTCTTCTTGTTTATTTTGGTTAGAGTGCAAAGGAGAAAAAGTTAAAAGTAAACTTAGGAGAAGATAGGGTAAAAAGCGAGAGAGAAGGAAACGATTTTTTTTCATTTCGATTAGTGGTTCGATGGTTTTATATCGCTACCTTCCATGTTATTTTAATCTTAAATTTGAATTATTTCAAAATAATTTTTCAGTGAGGCTGAATTTTAGCCTCAGACGAAGAAGATGTAAGAATTTTTTCCCTTTTTTTAAAAAAAAGAGGGGAGGATATCCTCCCCTCTTTGATTATCTGCTTGAGCTTGTGCGTCTCTACTTAGAAGGTAAAGCGCAGGCTGACCTTGAATACTCTGTTTCCGTAAGCGTCGGTGATACCGCCGTAATTTCCGAATCTTTCAAAAGTCGGGTTCGAAGGATCTGAGTAATCGACATAGCCGCCAGGGTTAGCGGTGTGCGTAGTGCCGGTTCCTAGGGAGTAGCCGCTTCTGCCTAGGGCGTTGATAATATCGACATAGCCACCTATAGTTCCAATCTCGCCCAGGCGGAATCTCTTTTCTAGCCTCAGGTCAAGGGTTGTCACAGGTGCCGTGCGTCTGGTTCCGTTTAGTTCTGTAGGAACGCTGATTGCTTCGCCAGGATCCCAGTACATGGGATCATCAGGAATATAGACTGTAACGGTTCTCCTCCAGGGCGAACCGCTCATGTGGTTGAAGTAGCCGCTGAGGACGAAGTCATAGGGCAGGATAACAGTGCTCTGGATCTTGATGTTGATCGGCCGGTCATAGTCAAGCCTTCCGCTATCATAGAGGAAGGAATTAGGATTGTCAAAAGTACCACTGGCGCCGTAGGAAGCGTTGTAATCGCCACCGATGTTGCCCCAGTTTTTGCTCCAGGTTAGAGATCCGAGAAGCTGCCAGCGGTTGGACATTCTCTTGTTGACGATGAGCTGAAGAGCCGTGTATTTTCGATAGGAGCCCTCGACGTTTGTTAGAAAATAGTGGGTATCAGGGGCATCGGCGAGACGAGCATAACAGGAGGATGTGATGTCATCACCTGTTCCGAATTCACCGTCGTCTCCAGGATCATTGAAGGTGAACTCTGTCCAGTAAGGACTGTTCGGACGGTAACCTTGCCAGGCTAAATCCTTTCCTAAACCGAAATCATTGACATCTTCAAAGACATTTTGTTTGTGCTTGTAGGTGAAGGTGAGGCCAACGCTTAAGTCTTTTGCCATCTCCCTTTCTATTCCGAAGGTGAATTCATCGGTGTAAGGAGCGCTTGCATCAAGGTCTATTTCGTCTTCTAAAGTATAAACACGGGGGTCAGTCGGCAAGTAACGAAACTCGAATCTATCCGAAGTTTCAATTATCCCATTGGTGTTATCGTCGAACCAGTACCAACCACCGCTATTTGGATACATGGGGTTGGCAAGAGAGAAGTACTGGATCATCAGGTATTCGTTGTACCTTGACCAGGAACCTCTGATTGAAGTCTTGCCGTCTCCAAAAACATCATAGGAGAAGCCGAGACGGGGTGAGATGTGACTCCAGGTTTCGACTGCTCTCCCTGGAATATCCCAATCATCGTAAACTGTTGTTGGAGTTGCAGCTATCAGTAAAGGAAGAACGCCGTAAGGGTCTGGGGTTGCGCTATGATGCTGGTCGTTGAATCTTCCGGTGCTTGTGTCATACCGTACTCCCAAGTTCAAAGTCAGGCGACTCTTGATTGTCACACTGTCCTGTAAGAAGAAGCCATAATGCTTCATACTCTCTGATTCGACACTACTGCCTTCAGTCGGTCCACAGATACGAGAGTAGATACGGTATCTATTGGGCTCTGTAGCAGTAGGATAGGAAGGACCTCCTTCGTAAGTATAAATCATCCATGGATTTTCTCTCCACCAATCCCAGTTGCCATCTACCCATTCGTATTCAGCCCCTATTTTTATTTCATGGCTGGCGCCGAGAAGATCATCTTGAAATAAAGTAGCAGCGACTGAAGGGTTAAACCTGTGGCGAAGATAAGTTTCCTCGAAGCGGGGGTTATTCCTGTAAATACCATAGTATCTGTCGTAGAGCTGGGGAGCATCTGAAATGGCGAATTCGCTGTAGGGAATAGGGAAAAAGCGTCTGATATATCCCACGCGGGCATCGATGAACATGTTCTGGCTTAATACCCAGTTGAGCTGAGAGCTTATAGTATGTCCCATTTCGTGGTCCCATCTTGTAGTAGAAGTTACATCCAGGTTAGATCCGATGCGGTTGGTGTAGAATTGCTCATCGATAATAGCTAAGTTATAGGTTGTCATCAGGCGAATGTTGGAAGCGAGCTGGAAGGTTAATTTGCCGAATATGTCGTATTCATCGTGGGGAGCAGCATCCATAGTATAGACCATTGTCCCAGCAGCTATAGTGTCATCCCAAACAACGTGGTTAAAATCCCGCTCCCATTTGAAAAAACGGCCGTTGGTGAAGAACCACAGGCGGTCTTGGATGATAGGTCCGCCTACGGATAAGGCGAAGTCCTGCCATGTATTCCAGCCAGCCGGTTTTGTCAGGCCTACAGCTTTCAGGTCCTCTGGGCTTAAAAGACTTTTCTGCATGTCTTTGTTGTAATATTCTACTGTGGCTCCGCCGTGGAACTCGTTTCCTCCAGATTTGGTGACGATGTTGACGAATCCGCCATCAGCAATACCCACTTCTGCCGGGTGGCCGCCCAATCCAAACTCCACTTCTTCATAAACATCGATGTTAATGTTGGTCATGGGGTACATGACCACAGGATCGTTGATGCTAACTCCGTCAATTGAATACTGATTGCCTCTAACCGTGCCTCCAGAAATGTAGGATGTTCGCCGGTAGCTCACATCTTCGGAGACAGAGCCAGGAATGGAGTTGAGAACATCATAGAGGTCTCTGGCCATGGGGATGTTATAGATATAATTTTTGGAGTAGTTAACAGCTGTCTTGGATGTTTTGACGTCTACTGTGGGGGATATTCCGATAACTGTCACCTCTTCTTCTATTGTGGTCACTTCCATGTTGATCACAACACTTGTGGCTTTACCAATACTGACGTTTAAACCTTTTCTGAGGACAGTCTTGAAGCCCGGCATCTCTAAGGTTAGGGTATAGCCTGTGCCAGGAGGAAGGGCAGGGAAGCGGAAGGCTCCAGCTTCAGTTGTCACAAACGTCATCTTACCCTGTAAGGCAATCCCTGTTACAGTAACCGTGCAGCCAGGAAGAGAATTACCCTCGCTGTCAAGGACTGTACCTGAAATTGTGCCTGTCAGTTTTCCTTGAGCGCCTAAGAAAGAGGCAAGTCCGATGGTAAGTAAAGCAACCATCAGGACTTTAATTGATTTTCTTACCAATTTTTCCTCCTTAAGTCTCTTTGACTTTTTTGTTTTTTCGATCTTATCCTGCTTTCACAGGATGCCCTCTCCCACCTTTTAAAGAAAGGTTATGGAGAACTAAAGAAATTTGTCATCTTACTTTTCTCTTTTTGTCACCCCCTTTACATAAATTTTTTTCTTTTTGTAGACATAATACTACTAAAGTATGATGTATTAATGAAATTCAAGGATGCAAAATCCATGCCAATAATAATAATAGTCTAAGTTATTGAAAATTAAAGATTTACATTTATTCTTAGATTTGTTGGAAGAGTAATTAATCCAAAATATTGAATTATATACAATTTTTTGGATTTTTTGACATACTTTTAAGCTTCGAAGTTCTCACTTTTTGTTTTGGCGGATTTGGGAAGCATAGGCGGTATTGAACTGGCTGTTTTAACCGGCGTGAGTTCCTGCGCCTCGTCGGAAGCACAGCCATAGCTTTAGCCCTTCCAGAAATCCTGTCTGCAGAGCCCCAGTCTTCCTTAACCACTTCCTTTGTCTACGATGATATCTACCTCAAACACAAGACCGGTAAATTCCATCCGGAGAATCCCCGGCGTCTTGAGCATATCCTATAAAGAACGCCTTCTGTGCTATTCGCCCCCCAGGCCATCATGCTACTCCTAACCGCGGGATGGGTTTCTGCCTTATCAACAATGTAGCTATTGCAGCAAAATACCTTCAAAGAAAACACAGAATAGAAAAGGTTTTGATCGTCGATTGGGATGTCCACCACGGAAACGGGACCCAGGATATCTTTTACCAGGACGGAAGCGTGTTTTTCTTCAGCACCCACCAGTGGCCATGGTATCCATGGTCAGGAAGCGTGGATGAGATTGGAGAGGGGTGAGGGACGAGGGACGACGCTCAACGCTCCTCTTCCCGCAGGCTCTGGTGACAAAGACCTGCTTGAGGCCTTCGAGAACAAACTTCAACCCCAGGCCGATAGATTCAAGCCTGATTTCGTTCTCATTTCTGCTGGTTTTGATTCCAGGATTAGCGATCCCCTTGGCCGTTTCCGAGTAACCGATGAAGGATTTAAGAAGCTTACCCGGATCATGCTCCAGATTGCTGGAGACCATGCCGAAGGACGCCTGATTTCGATGCTTGAAGGAGGCTACAACCTAAAGGGGCTTGCTAAGGCAATTCCCGCTCACATCGAAACACTTGTCATGGATTAAACAAAAAATCTTAAGCCCGGCTTACGTTTTTTAAAAAATAGGAGTCGCGAATGCCTATAATAGATAGGGTGTCCCAAAATGGGACGTTTTAGATTTTGACACTGTGGGTGATTCTCTGTTATATGTTTTTTGATTGATTAACACGAGGCGTCCGGATGAAACCGAACATGAAAAAATTCTTTGTGTTTTTTTCGCTTGCCTTTATCTTTCTCAGCGTATGCAAAGTTAAAACGGAATTTCTGCCTCATGCCAGACCGGAATCCGTGGGGATGTCGACAGATCGACTCTCCCGGGTGGACAGAATCATCAGGGAAGCCATCGATCGCAAAGACTTTCCGGGAGCCGTGATACTCGTTGCGAGAAAGGGGAAGATAGTCTGGCGCAAGGCTTTTGGACACAGTCAATGGATTCCTGAAATGGCTCCGATGGGTATCTCGATGATGTTCGATATGGCATCGATCACCAAGCCAATCGCCACCGCCACCTCGGTCATGATCCTTGTGGAACGGGGAAAGATCCGGTTGTGGGACAAAGTGACGGATTTTGTTCCTCCGTTTTCAGTCTATGTTGATGAAGAAGGAAAAAAAGGGGAGGAGGCGCGCTTGTGGCATCTTCTCACTCACACCTCTGGTCTCCCCTCTTATACCGATGAGAAGGAAGTGGAAGAAAAATATGGGAATCCGGTGGCCCTGGAGTCCATGGTTGAACATATCGCCCGATTGGATAAGCTGAGCGCTCCGGGTGAAGAGTTCCATTACAGCTGTCTAGGCTTCATCACTCTCTCTTATGTTGTAAAAAAAGTCTCGGGAAAAAACATCGCGGAATTCGCCAGAGAAAATATTTTTAAACCGTTGAAAATGGATCACACGATGTATGTGCCCCCTGAAGGATTCCTTGCTCGATGTGTCCTGACACAGGTGTACGACGGAGAGCCGCTTGTCGGAGTCGTTCACGATCCTTTGGCCAGATTGTTGGGAGGTGTCTCGGGAAATGCAGGTCTGTTTTCAACGGCAGATGATCTGGTAGTCTTTGCCCAAATGATGCTCAACAAGGGAGAATTCAAAGGAGTGCGCATCCTGAGCCCATTGGCCGTGGAGAGGATGACGGAAATTTACCGCATCACGGACTTTGCCGGACGCGGACTGGGCTGGGACCTGGAGTCTGACTATTCCACCAATCAAGGCGACCTGTTCGGGCCGAACGCTTTCGGTCACACCGGATATACGGGCACATCTCTGATCATCGACCCTGATACCGAGACAATCGTCATATTCTTGACCAACAGTGTGCATCCCGAAGATAAAGGGGACATCGTCTCCATGCGCAGCCGAGTGGCCAATGTGGTGGCCGCCTCGATATTAGAGAAATAAGCGGTAATCTCCCGTTTTGCATCCCTGCGGCTTTTTGGCCCGCCATGATCAATTCCCGAATATCATTGATATCTCTTCGAGCCGTAATCTAGACTTCCTCACGATGGTTGGATGGGAAAATTGACACAAAGAGGCTCAGTTGGCCGCCACATTCGAGCTACCTCCCTTCGAATATCAGCAGCGACTCCGGCGGGGATGATTGGGAAGGAAGGGATCCAGAGTTTCAGGTGTTGATCGAGATCAGTTCTGTCGATTTTGATTACATAGAGATGTTGAAGATAGAACATGGCTAATCCAGCGGATTTTTTACGCTACGAATAACGTTTCCGTTTTCCCATTTTTTGACAACCTTTTTCTCAGCATTTACGTATATATATATGACGATCCTAAAAATTTGAAACATATTTATATCGGCCGATATAAAAAATGAGAAGGAGGATGGCTTGAGGCTTTTAACGAGAACAGAAGAATTTATCTTACTGGCTATTTGGAGATTGAAAGAGAACGCCTACTGTGTCCCCATAAGGGCCGAGATTTCTGAGATTACAGGAGAGAAATGGTCCCTCGGGTCCGTTTATATGCCTTTGGATAGGCTCGTCAAAAGGGGTTTTCTGGATTCATATCTATCGGAGGCAACTCCAGAAAGAGGAGGTAGGCAAAAACGTATTTATAAGCTAACCCAGGAGGGATTAAAAGCTTTGGAAAAGATTCGAGCTGTCCAGAGCCGTATGTGGGATGAGGTCCCAGAACTGATTAAATAAATCAAATATGCAAAACAAGAAGATCCATCATAAGCCTCCGAAGACTGCGGAATGGATTTTGAATTTTATACTTCCAGATAGGGAATGGGAAACACCACTCGGCGATTTCGAAGAATTTTACAACGAAATTGCTGATAAAAAAGGTATCTCACTAGCCCAATCTTGGTACTGGTGGCAAATTGTCAGATTAATCCCAATAAAAATATTGAATGAAATTTATTGGAGTTTTGAGATGATTAAAAACTACTTGAAAGTGGCTTTACGGAACATCAGAAGGCATAAGGTTTTTTCTGTTATCAACATCTCTGGCTTGGCAATCGGTATGGCCTGCTGTATTCTTATTTTCTTGTGGGTTCAGGATGAATTAAGCTTCGATCAATTTCATCAGAATGCGGATCATCTGTATCTTGTGGCTACTCATGAGCGTTACGGGACAAGGATATCGACTTCAAGCGGTACGCCTTCAGCCATAGGACCGGCTTTGAAAGCTGAATATCCCGAAATCGTCGACGCTGCCCGCATATGCAACGGCCCTCATGCCCTGAATTTTGCCTGCGGAGATAAAAGGCTTCAAGAAGAAGTCGAGGCTGTTGATCCCTCTTTTCTTGAAATATTCACCTTTCCATTGCTTCAGGGAGATCCAAACTCTGCCCTTTCTGACTCTCATTCCATCGTCATGACAAAACGCATGGCACTAAAATATTTTGGTACTGAAAATCCTCTCGGGCAGATCATACGGATTGAAAACAAATATGACTTTAAAGTTACGGGCGTCCTGGATGAAATTCCCCATAATTCCATTCTCCAATTTGATTTCCTGGTTCCGATCGAATTTTTGAGCGAACACTGGCAGTTTCCTGAACTCCTGACACGCTGGTCTGATTTTTCTTTTACCACATATGCTCTACTTCAGAAGGGCGCTTCTTATGAGGATGTAACTCGAAAGATTGCGGGTCGGATCAAACAGGAGAATCAAAACTTCGATGGCGATACCTTCCTCAGACCTTTTACCCTGCTCTATCTTCATGGGTTGGGGACAGGACGAGGGCAGATAGCCATGGTCCGCATGTTTTCGATGATCGCGGTTTTTATCCTACTCATCGCCTGTATTAACTTCATGAACCTGTCCACAGCCCGGGCCGGATATCGCGCCAAAGAGATCGGAATGCGCAAGGTTACTGGGGCAAACCGGTTTGATATCATTAAGCAATTCTATGGAGAGTCAGTTTTAACGGCCTTCCTCGGGCTATTCCTGGCTGTTTTGCTAGTCATCATTCTCCTTCCCATTTTTAACAGGCTCACGGCCAAAACCATAGCTTTCGATATCTTCAAAAGCCCTGAATTATTGCTTGGATTGCCTGGGGTGGCCCTTCTAAGCGGTCTTATTGCCGGTTTCTATCCAGCCCTTTTTATGTCATCCTTCCAGCCAGCCAAGATTATGAAAGAAACTGTAGGTATTGGTTCCAGAAGTTCATGGTTTCGAAAAATTCTTGTCGTTTTGCAGTTTGCCTTATCCATCGGCTTGATCATTCGAACATTCGTTGCCTATAAACAGCTTGACTACATGCATCATATGGACCTGGGTTTTAATCGGGATCACCTCGTTTATGTGCCGATAAGCGGGGTGCTCGAACGACAGTATGAAGCCGCCAAACAAGAACTGCTGAAAATATCAGGTGTCTCCAGCGTTTCGTTAACCTCTCGAACTCCCATCGGATTTTACTCAGGAGGAAGTGATTGGGAATGGGAAGGAAAGAGTCCGGATGTCAACCCTCATGTTCGCTATTTTTGCTGTGATCACGACTTCGCCAACACCTTCGAGATTAAGATGATCCAAGGACAATTTTATTCCAGAGAACTTATGACAACTGACTCAATAAAAGCTGGCCAGTTGGTCATCAATGAGGAGCTAGCCCTAATAATCGGTAGGGAAAATCCGGTGGGTACCCGTATCTCCCAGGAATCCTCCCATTTTCAGATCATAGGAGTGATTAAGGACTTCAATTACTGGCCGCTCTACTGGAGAAGTGGTCCCTTGATTATTTTTTATAAGACTTATCACAAGACAGGAGAACCGCGATATAAATATATTTTTGCCCGCATACAACCGGAAAATATCCCTCAGACCATCGCAGATATCAAGAAGGTCATAACAAAAATGAACCCGGAATTTCCCTTCATCTATCGTTTTCTGGATGAAGATTACGATCAGTTGTACCGTTCGGAAGAACGGGGAGGTGCGATTTTTCAGACATTTGCCATCCTGGCTGTATTAATATCTTGTTTAGGGCTTTTCGGCCTAGCCTCATTCATGGCTGAACAGAGGACAAAGGAAATCGGAATTCGCAGAGTATTGGGTTCTTCAGTGAGAGGAATCGTCATTTTGGTCACCAAGGACTTTCTCAAATGTGTTCTTATGGCCAACCTGATTGCCTGGCCACTGGCATGGTATGTATCGCATAAGTGGCTCCAAAATTTTGCTTACCGCACCAGTATAAGCCTGTCGATATTTCTGCTGTCTGCCGCCCTAGCGCTGTTCATTGCCTTGCTAACTGTAAGCTATCAAGCCACCAGAGCTGCTATAACCAATCCGGTTGACGCGTTAAGGTATGAATAGTAGATCAGTTGGCTTTGTTCGCTGACGCACACCTATTGATCCCTAAACGGACATTTTTTAAAAACAATCCGACACATTTTTTCTTCTTTCTCCTTGAGTCCATGTGGGCATAATTATTGCTGAATGAAGGTATACAGGAAAAGCAAGTTATGTTCAGGGATTATTTAAAAATCGCCTTTCGAACCGTGATCTTCACTTCCTCACGACGGTTGGATGGGAAAATTGACACAAAGAGCATCAATCGGACTTCACAGCCGAAAAGCAATTTTTTATAAACTGCCTTGCTTGGACAGGCTTATTTCACAAGAATCAGTTCTTTTTGAGGCTCAGCCAGGAACTCGGCTCCTTGCTCTATCACAACAACCATTTCTTCAATGGTCACAACGCCCCGTCCTGGAACCTTCAGCCTGGGCTCGATGGTAAAGACCATCCCTTTCTCTATCGGCTCAAAGGGCTTTGTGGCATACTTTTCCCAGGGAGGCCCGAGGAGTGCTGTCCCATCATGGGCAAACCGTCCCACCTGATGGCCGAGACCGTGGGGAAATTCTTCATATCCCTGCGAGACGATGTGTTCCCGGGCAACAGCATCCACATCCCGGCCTAAAACCCCGGGTCTCAGAGCTTTTCTTGCCAGCTCGATGGACGTCACGATGGTGTCAAAACCCTTCTGGACCTCAGGGGGCGCCTGCTCCTCCCCTTCTTCGAGTATGTAAAACGTCCTTTGCATATCCGCGCAGTAATCCTGGTATTTGACGCCAAAATCCATGTTGAGGACATGCCCTCTCTCCACCTTTCGGTCAGTGGGCTTGTAATGGGCTTCTGCCGTTGCTGGGCCCGTGAAAACCGCAGGGCAATGAGACTTCTCCCAGGCAAATTCCAGGTTTCTCTTCTCCACTTCCCGCATCATGAACGAGGCGATTTCTCTCTCCGTCCTCCCGGGCTGGATGAATGATTTGGCCAAGGAAATAATATCAAGAGTATGAGCGATGGCCTTCTTCATTCGCTCGATTTCGTACTCTGTTTTCCTTGCTTTGAGGCTTGAGGTAACCTTTTCAGCGGAGATAAGCCTTTTTTCAAATCCGATTTGGGAAAGGAAGTCGTAAAGAGTCAGATACATGCCATGTGTTAGTCCATCGCTTATCTCACTGTCTTTGGAGTAATTCACGGCAATCGAGGAAGGATTGATCTGTTTAAAAGTGTTTACCAAGCTCTCCTTTATCCCCCTGACATAACTCAAGACGTGCTTGTAAACCCCCAGGTCCTCGATGGTCTGTCTATCCATTTGCCCCACGATGGCGTATGTCTCTCCTGATCTGGTGATGATAAAAGCCGAGTGCCAGGTCACATCGGCCTGCACCAGATAATCCAGCATAGGATCTCTGACGATCCCGCTCTCTCTGACAAAAGTTATCCAACAGTCAATATTGTATTCATTCAAGATTTTAATCGCTTGCTCAACCTTCTCTCTTATGAGCATCAAACCCTCCTCTTTTGACTTACATTCCAAAACACAAGCTGGGTGAAGAGAAAGACTTTCTTACTCCTCCCGTTCTTTGAATTCGCCTGCCGATTTTACGAATATCAGAATGAGGAATAGTCCCAGTATAAGGTGACCTCCTACTGTATACCAGATGTATTCCGGATGATTCATGTTGAGATAGGCCCCATAGAGGGAAGTGTACGTCACACCGCTCAGGGCTGCCCCGATCAAAAGGGCCAGGAAATTGAGCCCCATATAGAGGCCCGCTTTTTCCTTAGGGGCAATCCAGGTGATGTACTCCTGAATTCTGGGTGAGGAGATCATCTCGCCGAAGGCAAAAAAGAAAATCCCGAGGAATATGAAGGCCGGAGCAGAGACTTTGGCATATCCCAGAATCCCCAATCCAACAGCTGCCACAAAAAGACCGGAGAGAAAGGTGGGGATGGCTTTGAACCTTTCGATGACGCGGGAAACCAAGATCTGAAAAATCATGATGATATAGCCTGTATGAGAGATAGTTTCTCCCAGTATGCGCCTCACCCCTGCCTCGTCAGTATGGGAGAAGAAGTTGGCAAAGCCGATGCCAAAAACACTTTTCAGATTAAGGTAGAGCTGGACTGTATCGATGTTTCTGTCAACATAGAGAGCGCACAGATTAAAGAATGCCCAAAAGGGAAGCCAGAAGAACAACCCCAACAGCACGATAAACACAACAAACTTCCAGTCTGAAAAAGCGATGGCGATGTCCTTGAATTTCTTCCCGAGTGTGATCCCCTCGATCTCTCTTTCGGGTTCTTTGTAGAAGAAAATCGTGATCAAAAGCATCAACCCGATGGAAATCGCTCCAGCCAAAAAAGCATAATTCCAGGAAATGGCCCTGAGCTTGCCCATGACAATAGGCCCGAAAGAGGCACCAACATTGACCATAGCGTAGAAGATGCCGAAACCAAGGGTTTTGTTTGTTTTGTCTGTCATGGCTCTGACTGTACCCGCGATAAGCGGCTTGAAAATACCGGCAGCCAGACCGATGCTGAGCATGGTCAAGGCAATTCCGGAAAAGGATTTTGTAGCGATCAGAAGCAATATCGAAGGCAGATAGGCCAGGTAGGAGACAATGAGCACTTTCTTGAATCCGTATCGATCGGCAAACGTACCGGATATCACAGGAATCCCGTATGAAAAAAACAGGAAGATGCTCTGGACGATCCCCAACTGCCCCGCGGAAAAACCAAGCTGCTGCATGTATATGCCAAAGCCGATGTAAATGCCGTAATAGGCAAAGCGCTCGAAGACTTCGATGCTGTTGGCTACCCAAAAAACTCTTTGGAAAGGCGTTCTTTCTCCCATAACTCCCTCCCTAAATTTAAAGTTTTATCACTGTAGTTATTGATTTTTTGTCATGGTATAAAAAACAAAGCCAAGAGGCAAGAAAATTATACAACTTGGAAATCTTTTCTATGATGATATGATGCAAGTATTTTTTATCTATTTGCCTCCTTTTCAATACGAAGATTGCCAACTCTTCCGGATTTAAGCTTTTCTCTCTCCTCATCCAGCAGAGTGATGTGGATTTAATACCGAGGCACCCCCTTTACAAAGGACATGGCAATTGGTTGACCTTACCGTCTTGCGTGTGATATGTTCATTCTCAACTGACAGCAGTAAAAAAATGTGTAAAATTGTGAGGTATTAGTGGCGAGCACAAAAACTAAGTCCCTGTTGTTTTTGGAGATATAGCGGCGGCTGGAAATGCCAATGCAGCGGGTGGTGTAAGAAAACTCTGACTTTGGGAAATTGAGCACATAAAAGACTAATCGAAAAGGAGGGAATAAATGAAGAAATCGCTTGCTCTACTCATTTCATTATTCATTTTTTCTTTGCTACTTTCTTCAATCCAAGCCAACGCCGTTGTGCGTGTTGAGGAAGCCTCCGACGGACTGCAGATCATAAAAACTGATCAACTGGGATTTATAGTTAAGCTAAATGATCAACAAATTTACGAAACAGCAGCCGCCGACCTTAAAATCCATAAATCATACAGGGATCTGGGCGGCGATAATATCGATATTCTTTACGAATATTCTGGAGGCAATATCTGCCAGGCTTTCAGTTATCGAATCATCCGATGGCGTCCTGACGGGACCTATTGGGTATCTCAAAAATTCGGGAACTGTAAAGGCCCGGAGATACAGCAAGAAGGAAATAAAATAACGCTCTCATTCGAAAGCTATGTAGGCAGACACTCTGGAACCACTTATCCAGCTGAAACCTGGGAATATGTGAATGGAGAATTGAAAAAAGTGGAAACACCTGCCATAAAGCTCCCAGTAGAGAAAGCTGCAAAAAAAATTCCAGTAGAAAAGATACCAGCCAAGAAAAAAGTAGCTGAAAAAACTCCTGTTAAAAAGCCGGCTAAAAAGGAAGTCGCTGAGAAGAAACCTGCAAAAAAAGCTGCCAAAAAAAAGGTTGTTACTAAAAAACCCCTAACTGAAGACAAGATCTACCTGGCAACGCGGGATAAAACCTCCAAACTGGTGTTCGTTGGAGGATCAGCATGTTGTAACTGTGTTGTGGATTCTGTCGGCAGTCTCCCCGATGACTTTCCTGCCTCAGAGGTGCAATCTGTGACTTTTTACCTTCTCACGAGCCGTTCCAACAGCGAATACGACAAGATCCAAGTTGGAGAAACCGAACTCAAGCTTATCCTAGGCGATTCCCAGGCTGCATCGAGAACCAAAGATTTGTCCAGCGAAACAGATGATCCAGTAAAACACAGATGGTATGTCCGGTTCAATTTCGATCCTCCTGTGAATGTTGGTCCTGGTACAGAATGGAAACTCTTAGATGGAGACGGAACCTGGAAAAGCGCAGCCATTGCCCATACGAGCAGCACACCATCCGGGGGGCTACCGGGAAAATATATAACGAAAAACTGTCAATATGCGAGAACAGAAGATGCCTGGTACTCTGTGAAGTTCAACTTTTCTGCTGCCGAACCAGTGCCCTCCCCTCTCTCTATATCTGCGTCCGTTTCGAAGACTTCGGGCAGCACTCCCCTCACTGTTAGCTTCACAGGAAGCGCTGCCGGCGGGACCTCTCCTTATACCTATTTCTGGGATTTTGGTGACGGAAGCACTTCCTCGAGTCAAAATCCTTCCCACACTTACTCCACCGCCGGCACTTACAGCGTTTCCTTGACTGTCACCGATTCTACAAACGACAAGTCATCTTCCTCTCTGACCGTCACCGCCACATCTCCTCAATCCCAATATTATGTTTATGTCGATATCAGAGTTTTTGATCCAGGAGGAAAGAATCCGTTCAAGAGGCCAAAAGAACGTGAGGGATGGGACAATGAAGAAAATCTTCCCTCTGAATTCAATCTTATGATCGAAGTCTGTGATGCCGATGGCGCACAAATATCAGGGGGAAAGAAGAATATTGAGTTCGAATCGAATGCCAAAGGTGGTACTGTGAGAATCATCCCCACCGTAACGATTGGTCCCCTGTCCAAGCCTGCCCATCATTACCGACTTGCATTATGGGAAAACGACAACAAGGATCCGACACTAAATCCTGGAGACCACTTGATCTGGAACTACGACGGGGAGCACTGTGATTTTTCGAATACCCAAGTCAAAATACACGGAAACAATTATTATGGCATCGAAGAATGCAGAGGCAGTGGAAATTTGAGTTTTAATTTCAACGATCATTATGCCTTCCGCCATAAAGGCAATGATGATTTTACTTTTGTCAACGGAGTCATAAACAACGCTGGTTCTGAGTACGAAAAGGCTTACATTCTGGTCAAAGTTCGGATGTAGAATCCTTTTTCACAAATAAAACACCAACCAGTTAGGTGGTAGGCCTCGACATTTATCTTATTTTTCAACTATCTTACCTGGATTATTCATAGATAAGAACAGAGTTAAAGAAGAAAAATGCAAAGCAGGAAGTGCCGAAGTGTCTGAAGATCACTTGTTATGGGGGATCAGACTTTATAAAGAAAAAGAGGGAGACTTACAGATTGAGTTGGACGTTAGCTGCAGAGATGTTTTTATCGCTTCTTAATTTCTTATGAATATCGCTTCTTAATTTGAGCTACCGTGTAATCACAGGGTGGATTGCCTTTGCGAGGACACTCTATTTGTCTCCTGCTCTTCCCTCGCAGCTCACTGAGGGCAATATGGTAATTTCTTATGGTGCGTTGCTTTCTGTACAATTGAGAAGCCAAATGGCCAAAGGGTTTCCCTGCCTTCTTTTTGGCAATGAGAGTTTCTTTGCAACTCCTCAAGTCTGCGCGCATTTCGTGCAGTAATTTTCTCAATTCAGCTCTTTTTGCACTATTTATATGTAATTTGGCTTGTTTTAATCTTCTTTTTTCGCCTATTGCCGAAAAGCCAAATAATGGTCCCATAACTGCAACGCTGACTGATGCCGTGCCTGTTCCCAACAGTTTTAAAAACTTTCTTCTAGGTAATTTGTTCACCATCCCTCGCCTTCTTTTACTTTTTTTGGTTATTACGAAGTTCAGTGCCTACTCAATCTCACAATTCAAGTGAGGGGCGATGCAGGATTCGAACCTGCGGCTTCTGCCGCGGCAGAACCCGTGGGTTCT
>Ga0315551_10001037_pt1 | contig 21570 bp, 19 predicted proteins | sample SalMarSW160290MG_FD_203678 | JGI IMG/M metagenome (GOLD analysis project Ga0315551, IMG submission 203678) | Salt marsh sediment microbial communities from the Plum Island Ecosystem LTER, Massachusetts, United States - Salt Marsh Sediment SW1602-90 ...
GAGATTGAGAGCACTATTGAGTCATAAAATCGAGTATATTATCAGCGACGAATTTTTAGAAGATAATGCTAAGGGCAGGATTCTCGGCGAGCCTTTGAGCATAACGAGCGAAACTGCGCTGAAACCGTCGGGCGGCAATCTTACAAAATATCTCAGAGAGCTGCAAAGTACGCCCCTTTTCGGCCGCGAACAAGAGGTTGAATTGTTCCGCAGATACAATTATCTGAAATACTTAGTGTGTATAAACCGGACAAGTATGAAGATAGAAGACACTTCGAGTAAAAGTCTCGATACAATGGAAAAATACTTAGAAGAAGCGGAGTCAATAAAAAATACGCTTATTCAGGCGAATCTGCGGCTGGTAGTGAATATCGCAAGAAAACATACAAGAGATGAGACCGTCCTGATGGATTTGATAAGCGACGGGAATGTCTCTTTAATGAAGGCGGTCGAGAAATTCGATTATACGAAAGGTTTCCGGTTCAGCACTTATGCGACGTGGGTCATTGCCAAAAACTTTGCGAGAAAAATACCGGCAGAAAGAGTTCGGGCAGCCAAGACAAAAGAGCTCGCCGGCGAAGACATCGAGAGGGATATGCGAATCGAAGAAGCAGCAGACTTCGCCGCGATAGAGCGGGCAAGAAGCAGCCTTGTTGAGGTTATTAAAAACGACCTTAATGAGCGGGAGCAGTACGTTATCCTTAATCATTACGGGCTTTTAGGCGCAACGATAAAAAAGAAGAAAAAGACACTTCAGCAAATCGGTGAAGATTTGAATCTGAGCAAGGAAAGAGTTCGCCAGATAGAACTACAGGCGCTGCAAAAATTAAGGCAGCTTTTGAGCATAGAACAATTCGAGCTTCTAACCGAGGAATAAACGGTCAAAAACAAAGACGGCGAAAAATAAAAGCGGCAAATAAAAGAAGGCTTGAGTAAAAATGAGGAGTGTGATAAATTGAAAAAGAGGCAGGTCACAATAAGCTAAAGAGCAGTATCAAAACAGGCAGCTAAACGAATAGGAACAGGAGACTGGAAATGAAAGTATTATTAGTGGGCGGCGGCGGGCGGGAACACGCGATAGCCTGGAAGCTGGCACAATCAAAGGAGCTGGACAAGCTGTACACTGCACCGGGCAACTTCGGTACGGCTGAATGCGGTGAAAATATCGATATCAAGGCAGATGAGAATGATAAACTGCTCGAATTCGCGCTTGAGAAAAAAATTGAGCTGTTAGTGGTCGGGCCTGAAGCTCCTTTAACAACCGGAATCGTCGATAAATTCGAGGCGGCGGGCATAATGGCGTTCGGTCCAAGCGGTGCGGCGGCCCAGCTCGAGGCGGATAAGGTATTCTCCAAACATCTGATGCGGTCGGCTTCAATCTCCACAGCAGAAGCTAAAATATTCGATAACTTTAGCAATGCCAAGACCTACATCGCAAGCAGAGATGAGCCTGTGGTTGTTAAGGCAGCGGGACTTGCACAAGGCAAGGGAGTATTTGTCTGCGACGCCCCTTCTGACGGTATCCTTGCGGCAGAAAAGATAATGGTCGACAGGGCTTTCGGCGCGGCAGGTGACAGGATTGTCGTGGAAGATAAGCTGCTCGGTGAGGAAGCATCAATACTGTCGTTCGTCGATGGGCATAGTATATATGTTATGGAATCGTCTCAGGACCATAAGCCTATAGGCGACAATGATACAGGCCCCAATACGGGCGGAATGGGAGCATACAGTCCTGCACCACTTATTACGGATAATATGATGAGCCAGATTACCCGTGAGATTCTCGTTCCGATAGTCGATGCGATGAACCGCAACGGCACGCCTTATAAAGGAGTATTGTATGCGGGTCTTATGATTACAGCGGGCGGCCCGCGGGTGCTCGAATTCAATGTTCGCTTCGGCGACCCGGAAACACAGCCAATACTTATGCGTATGAAAAGCGATTTACTGGAAGTTCTTGTTGCGGTCTGCGAGAACCGGCTCGAAAAGGTGAGCATCGAATGGGACCCGAGGCCGGCAGTCTGTGTTGTAATGGCTTCGGGAGGCTATCCGGACAAATACGAGAAGGGTAAAAAAATAACAGGATTAGAAGATGTCAAACAAATCAAAGATATAGTAGTATTCCACGCAGGGACAGCTGAAAAAGACGGCGATATAGTAACCGCCGGCGGAAGAGTGCTCGGCGTAACGGCCCTCGGCCGGACAATACCGGAAGCCAAAGTAAAAGCATACGAAGGGGTGGAAAAAATCCATTTCGATGGAGCGTACTACAGAGGTGATATAGCAGGTAAGGCAATAAAAGTCAGAAGCTGAACAGAGCTGCGAGGCCATGCACACAATTTCAGCTTAAATTCGCAAGAAAAGGAGCCTGCAGAGGTAAGACAGCTTTCCGGAATAAAGCTTTTTGAGAACAGCAAAGGTGATTGAGTGAAAAGCAAAACAGTTATGAGCTTTCTTGAGTTTATAAAAGAGAAAAGAAAAACCATCATTCGCGTATCAATCGAGGTATCAGTTACGGCTGTTGTGTTATGGAGTTTGCTTGCCTTTATCGGCAGAAAACTGGGCGAAACAGCACTCAAGCGAATTGGTGAATTAACAAATACAAAAATAACAACAGAATCACTTCGGTTCAGGCTGGACGGCTCGGTAGCTATCAAGAATCTTATAATAAGGCCCAAGGAGGCGGCTGATTACGATAATACGATATTGAGAGCAAGGAAAGTACGAGCATACTTTCAGAGGGGAGGTGTCCTGCTGCTTCGGCCACGGATTAACCAGATAACCATAAGCGAATTCGATTTTAATATCACATACGACAGCCGGAACAACAGATGGAACCTGGCCGGTCTTAAAACGACCAGGCCCAAAAGCGGCTCAGGCGAAGTCCCAAGAATATTTCTCAGCCAGGGGGCACTTGTATACAGCAAAATCTCAGAAGGCTGGACGGAAACGGTTGCTGAAATAGGTTTCAATCTGAGATTATTTCCGGCACCATTCACAGAAAAGCCTGCAGAAGATGCCGGACAAGGCGAGAGAAAGAACGTTTACAATTTTGGGATACAAACGAGTCAATGGTCGAAGTTCGGCAAAATCAACCTGAGCGGACAGTGGCAGCCTGGCAGAGTCGAACTTGTCGGTGAAATGAAAGCGGCAGAAGAAACAAAAGCGGATGTTCTGTCGGCTAAGGAGCTTAAAGCAAGGCTCAATTACAATGCGAATAAAGAATATTCTTTGAAGCTCGACTTAAAGGACTTTACCAGCGAAAAAGAGGCGGTAGATGAGCATTTCAGGATTCTGCGTTCTTTATTTCCTATGAAGCTGGGAGCATTCGAGACTCTGCAGGAGATATTCGACCGCTTCCGGCCTGGCGGACAAATCGACCTTGCCATTGAGTTCAGCGGCAACTTAGGCAGACTAAATGAGAGCAGATTAACCGGTGAGGTTTATTGTAAAGACGTATGGCTCTGCGATGAAAGGTTCGAATATCCTATAAGCCAGCTAACGGGCAGGATAGATGTCAGCGAAAAAGGAGCGACGCTGCATAATCTGCTGGGCCGACACGGAGATGTTGAGCTTTGCTTTAACGGCTGGACAAAAAAAAGCGGTGGAGAACAACTGCACGAGTTCGAGATTACCAGCAACAATATGATGCTGGACGAAGACTTATATAAGGCCCTAAAACCCGAACAGCGAAAGGTGTGGGATGACTTTTCGCCGGCGGGGATGGTAACAATCAAACAGAACGTCAAAAAAGAAGCCGATAAAAAGTCGAGCGTTCTTACTATCGGTCTTCTTAATACAAGTGCACGGTGGAGTCACTTTCCCTATCCTCTGAAAAATCTTAGCGGAGAATTGTTCTTCGACAGCAACGAGATAACTTTTACCGACGTGGTTTCAAGGTCAGATAAAGAGAAAATTACAATCAATGGAAAGGTAATTTCATACGACAGCAGCAATCCTGTATATGACATTGAAATCGAGGCTGAAGAAGTTGACCCGGTTTTTATACGGAACAAAGAGTACACAAAACACATCGGGGTCTTAATGCCGGAATATGTCTTAAAGACCATCGACGAGCTTCAGATAACGGGCAATGTTAACTTCAAGGCACATATGGAAAACAAGGCAGGAAAAGACAGCCTTGATTATGACATTGATATTGACTGCCTCGGCAACTATATAGATTATGCACCAATCTCCTATCCTCTCAGAGATGTTACGGGCAGAGTGAAACTAACAAATGAAGCCATTCAACTCGAGAACATACAGGGCAGGCCTGCAGAGGGTATTCAGATAACAGAGGCGAGGTCTAATATAAAGATAGACGGCCAAATAAGGGCGGAAAATAATAGTTTCAGCGAAGCTGCCCTCCGGATTGGGGCGGAAAGAATTAATCTCGATGAGGGATTGGGCGCCGCTCTTCCCAAACAGCTAACCAAAATTTACTTTGATGCGTCACCTACCGGTCTATGTGACGCTAATTTTAGCGAGATAAGAGTTTTCACGGCTCCGAACGGCTCAAGATACATCGGGCTGGTGGGTTCAGTGGAATTCCAAGGGTGCAATTTTAATATATCACCGGCTATTACGGAATTAAACGGCACATTACAAATAGAAGGTCTTTATAAGAGCGGATACGGTTTCATCGAGGGACATTCAGAGCTTAAGGGCTTCAATGGACGGATTAAAGATAAGCTGCTGACGGAACTGAAGGCCAATATGATTTATGACAACAAGCTGAAGCAATGGCAAAGTATGCAGCTTACGGGCAGATGCTATGACGGAACAGTAGCAGGCAGATTTGTGCTTAAAACTGAGCCAGGCAGCGCATCCTACGTTCTGGATACCGGTTTCTACGATATTAATCTTAAACAATTTCTTTCGGACCCTTATCGCTATCAAGGCCAGGGTGAAACCGCTGAGCAGAGGACAGGCAATGAGAAAAATGGCCATAGCCAGGGAAATATGAACGGGTCTTTAAGTATTAACAGCACGATAGGCAGCGAGGGCGAACGCATAGGCAGATGCAGACTGTCAATAACAGACATGCAGGTGGGTAAACTTTCGCCAATAGCAAAACTTCTGTACGTTCTGAAGCCCGAGCCCAAAGATTTCGCCTTCGAGCAAATGGTGGTCGACTCATACATTAGAAACAATAATCTGTTTTTGAAAAAGGTGGATATATCGGGCAAGGCAATCGCATTCAACGGCTTAGGTCACCTCGACCTTGAGGAACTTAATATAGATTTAATTCTCACGGCGCGGGGAAAACGACTTGCCGGTGCCAAGCCTGGGGTGCTTCAATCTCTAACTGAAGGTCTCGGCCAGGGGATTGTTCGCATGGACGTAACCGGTAATGTATACGACCCAAAAGTAATAACCGAGACTCTGCCTGCAGTAAAAGGAGCGTTTCACCTTCTCGGCACAAAAAAAGAAGAAAGCCACTAACTCATCGGGCCGGCACTTTTCGAAAACAGAAATGCGCGTTCCTATTTTTCTGAAGAGAGAAGATTCTGCACAAAAGGCAGAGCCTCTTTTAAGGAGGGGAAAATTTTACAGGCTAAACCGGCAACCTCCGGCGTCGGCTGTTTTACATCGGGCACCATAATTACAGTCATACCGGCAGCGTGCGCGGCACGGACGCCGTTTTCCGAATCTTCGAAAACCAGACAATCCTGCGGCCGCACTTTAAGGTGTTCTGCGGCATCGAGAAAGATATCGGGAGCAGGTTTTCCCTTCTTTATCTGGTCGCCGCAAATAAGATAGTCGAATCTGTCCAGCAAGGCTGTGACGGTAAGCTTGCGCTTTGCAGATTCGGTGGTCGATGACGTTGCAACGGCCTTCAGCAGAGCCATTCTATCGAGGAAATCAAGTATTTCACAAAGGCCTGGCTTGATTTTAATACCGTGCGAGTCGATATGTTCGTAAATATAGCTGAGCCTTCTTTGGCAAATCTTTTCGAGGGGGAAATCGGTGCCGAAAGCATCATAAAACACCTGCTGCATATCAGGAATGTTCAGGCCGATAATTTTATGATAAGTGGCATCATTAAGCAAATAGCCGAAATCGGCCATTGCCTTTTTCCAGCCGAGAAAAGAGATGGTTTCGGTATCGAGGATAAGACCATCGAGGTCGAAAATCGCAGTCTTGAAATTTGAATTCCTTTTCATAATCAAAAGTTTCCACCCGCATCGAGGTTGAATTTAGTCCGGCAAGAATGTTAGTGTGCGCCTTTGACAGAGCCGCTGATACAGAAAGAGGCAACTTTTTTTTAGAACTAAAAGGCACCCCAGCTCTGCTTTCCGGGGATATAATAGCTCGGGCAGATAAACCTGAAGATATTTGTAATTTTCCGTATCGAAGCCGCTTTAGCTTCATCTTCGGCTATCATTTCTTCAAGCTGATCACCGAAAAGCTCTGAGAAATAATCTTGCGCGGCTTTTTCTCTTTCCTGCTCGGTTTCGAATAAGGAGCGTATTTTAGCAAGCTCACCTGCATCGAGCCAGAAGCCGCCGCACCCGGGGCATTCGTAGACCTCAACCTGCTTTTTAACGCTGAAAAAGTGTCTCATCATTACAATATTATCACATTTCGGACACTTAAGACGCTGGTTATGGTCAATAACAACGTTGCTGTCGCGCTCGATGTCCAGTAGGAGCTGGCCTTCGGATTCGTGGGGCTCGTCGAATTTTTTGATTTCAAAATTATCAAACCAGATACCGCCGCAACCGCCCTTGCAGACATCGACAGTGACATCGCCGGCTTTTACCTGCTGCAGCAGGTTCTTACAAGCTGGACAGTTCATAATGAGTTGACCTCCAAAAACATTTTGAACCAATCTTCAATCCTTTACATTCATAAACCACTTGAAAATTTATCTTTCAAAGTACTTGAAAAGTCGATATTCGTCAAAACAAAATCATTTCAAGTAATTTTTCTTTATATAAATTTGGTCAGCGAAAGGCTTTTAGAACAAAGTTACGGCCCGAACACGTTGAAAGAGTCCGGGCCGATTTATTTTCCTCCGCCGATAACCAATCATCATTACTTCCCACACCCGGCTTTTTCGGCCTTCGTTTCGATCGGTACGGGACCGTCAAATACTGTTACCTCGTACTGCTTCTGCTCAGTTTCGTTCAATGCAGGCTCGTCGATAATTCTGGGAGTAATAAAGACGACGAGCTCACTTACAACTGTGTCCTCTGCTTCGAATTTAAACAGGTTGCCGAGCAGCGGCAAATCTCCAAGCAGCGGTACTTTGTCAAGCTGGTGGTTGACCTCTTTCTTTCTCAGGCCGCCCAGGACAACGGTTTGGCCGTCCCGTATGAGCAGTGTTGTAGTAGCTTCACGCGTGTCAATAACAGGCTGAGGATAATTTTCATTCGAGCTACCGACGTTTACACTACCAGTCTGTACGCTAAATTCCGGTTTCAACTGTAATCTGACCATTCCATCACGCGTAAGATGCGGTATTACGCTAAGTGTAACTCCTACCTCTCTAAATTCAGTTGTTCCAAAAGCAACAGTAGTCCCGCCTCCCTGGTTGAGCTTTTGATACGGAATTTCGGTGATTATTTTTATCTGTGCCTCCTCATTATCAAGGACAAGGACTCTCGGATTTGCGAGCAGCTTCGCATTGACATTTTCCTTCTGGGCCTTTATGAGCATATCTATATCAAGCGAAGAATTCAACCAGCCGAACCTTATCGCTGCCGTCGTATCCTGAGTTTCAGCGATTGTGCCGTCAAAAATTCCCGATAAGAAAGGCTCGGTGGGACCGGATGTTGGATTTGTACCTATGCCCGTCATCAGTCCGGTATTATCGGTACCACTTGACCCTACGCCGTACACGGTATCCCTGCCTACCTGCCATTCAACACCGAGGTCAAGACGGTCTTTACAGGTAATGTCGTAGATTCTGGCCTCTACGAGAATCTGAGAAGTTTTTCTGTCGATTTCCTGAATGAAAGTATCGATGGCTTTAATCTTGCTCTCGGTGTCAGTAACAATAACGTTGCTTGTTCCGGGATTCGAGGACAAAGAACCGTTGTCAGAGATAAACTTTTTCAGGGCTTTTTCGACCTCAATGACATCCGCATATGTAATCCGATAGATTTTGCTGACGTATTTTACCGGTCTGGCAGCAATCTGCTCAGCAGTAGTTATTCGTATCATATTCTCAGTGGCGACATAACCAAAATTATGAGCAGCAAGAATATTATCGAGAGCCTCTTTTAGCGGCACATCAGTAAGCTTTGCGGTAACATTGCCGACTACTTCCGGGCTCTTTATAACATCGATATTTGCCTGTTCAGCGAGGGTTTTTATTACATCTTCTATTGGCGTATCCAGGAAATCAACACTTACCCTCGACTGCAGCTTTAATTCAATTTCCGTCAAGATTTCCCGAGTATCTTGAGGCTGGATGTCACCGCCTGCAGCACCGGTTGCGTAAGATACCCAGCAAAACGAAATAATAAAGACAAGGGCCCATATTCGCAGTTTCGTAAGCTTTATCATAATCTTCCCTTTCCCAAATTTTTGGTTAATCGTTTCTCGTCCAAATCCTAATATATAATTATTTTCTCAGTCCGATAAAAACCAGGACTGACCGACTTTCAGAATTTTATGCTGGCCTTTTCCTTCAAATTCGACGCTGTTTTTATTGATTTTCACGACGGTTATATCTCCCATTTTATCCCCTTCCCGGACTATCTGCATTCCAACAATGGCATTGGCTTTATCTTCGCCATACACAATACCCCTGAGAATTACCTGTCCTCCATCTAAAAGCCAGGCATTAGGGCCCGCGTTACTTGAACCGCCAGGCTGTTGAGATGTTGATGCTCCTCTTTTCATAGGGTCGCGAAGCTGAGCCGAATAAGGCTTGGGTAACTGCCAGTTTATCGTGCTTGAGCTGTCTGCTGAAGCCAACGATGCCGCCGCTACTTTCGTCCCTCGTCTATTTGCCGCTGAACCGGGACCTAAAACCCTTACCAGGACAAAAACCAGAACAATGAAAAGAATCGGAATCAATAGAAGTGCAGTTATTTGCCTGGTGTGATTGACGCCCGGTTCTGAAGGTAATAACCTTTTCTTGAGAGACCGATACAAGCGTAAGCAGCGAGCCTTGAGGCTGTTATCGAATTCGTCAAATGTTCTACTCTGTTTCTCTGCAGTATCTTTATAGAGTCTCTTAACAGGCTCTTGAACTTTTGTCTGCTGCTTTTGAACAAACGTGTCTTGTTCCTGACTTTGTTTCACAATCGATTCCTGCTCATCGGCCTCGCTATTATCGCGGGCTTGAGCCTGCAACGGCACTCCATCAAAAATTGATGAAACCTTTTTATGCAATCCGGCTTTGTACTTTGACATTTTTTCCTCTCCGAGCTGAAGTCACCGATTTTGTTATCTCCATGGCCAGGCAGCGATATTCCTCGGCCCCCCTGGAATTCGGTGCATAAACGATTATAGGCTGGCCGGCACTCGGTGCCTCAGCTAACCTTATTGTCCTGTGGATAACGATATCAAAAACAAGATTACCAAAATAGTCTCTCATCTGGCTTTGAATTTGTCTGGACAGTATCGTATTGCTTTCTATGAATGTTAGCAGGATTCCGAGAGTTCTGAGCCTTGGATTAAATCGCTCTTTAACGACATCTATTGTCCCGAGCAGCTCTTTGAGGCCTTCGAGAGCATAATAATGAGCCTGAACGGGTATTATGACGTCGGTGCTTGCCACGATAGCATTAAGAGTCAACAGGCTCAGCGAAGGTGAGCAGTCAATCACACAGAAGTCATAACTGCTGTTTACTCCGGCGAGATTCTGTTTAAGAGCGAACTCTCTTCCATAACGAATAGCCAGTTCAAACTCAAGACCCGAAAGCAGAATATTGCTCGGTGCCAGGTGGAGTTTCTTAATATCGGTATCAATTATCACATCCGTAACAGGCGTGCTGGTATTTTTGAAGGTATCATAAATAGTCTTATCCAGGCGATTACAGTCAACTCCGAGTCCCATAGTTGTGTGTCCCTGGGGGTCAAAGTCAACGACAAGGACTTTTTTGCCGGCCTGCGCCCAGGCAGCAGCAAGATTAACGGCAGTAGTGGTTTTGCCACATCCGCCCTTCTGATTTGCTATTGCTATTGTTCTCATTTTTTCAGACACACACAACGCTATATTTCAACAAGATAATCAACCACTGTTTCTCGAAACATTTTCCCGCTTGGTGACAAAGACAGACATTTCCATACTAACATCATTTTTGGAATAACTACTGTTCGAGCGGGTTACAGCAAACTTATCTATAAAAACAACAGGACGGTGCCTTTCAAGCTCATTGAGCATCGCAAAGAACTGATTAAAAGTTGCATCGAAGCTAATATAAATCTGACTCTCGGATATATGCTTGCAATCGGGTATCGGCTGATTTACCTTTGATTTGATACTGAGCCCCGTTACTTTCAATCTGTCGGCGATCTGGCTGATATCAAATGTCAAATTGGCAGAGTCTTCAAAATCGATTACGAAGTCACCGGCACTTTCGTGTAAATCTTCAATTCTTTCTTTCATATTTCGCTGATTCTGAACCTGCGCTGCCTGTTGTGCATCATTAAGTTCTTTTTTCATCCGAGCGAGTTGTGTTTGTATCTTTTTCTTTGCTTTATTCTGCGGAGCTAAAACGGCAAGGTATACAAATAGAAACAAGATAAAGCATCCTGCCAAAATCATAAACATATTTGTCATATACTTTTTATGAATCTGCTTCATAGAACCACCATCACATTATCGGTTTGAAAACCAGATACATCTCGTAAGAAACAACGTCCCTGTCATCCACTTTATCGAACTCCTGGGCCACTCTTATTTCCTCAAGCTTAGAGCTGAGTAACTCATCGCACAGGAGACTGTCCCTAAAGTCACGCACTTTTTCGTCGTAATTATCCTGCAGATCACCCATCAGAGACATGCGGAGAATTCTTACAGGTATAGTAACCATAACCATTTTTTCGGGGTCATCTTCTTTGGGTATTTTAACCTTTCTGCTCTCCTTTTTGACCTCTATTCTCGTCATTACCATAGAGGTCGGCATATTTTTAACGACAGTCTCGAGTATAACGGTCCATTGAATACGACTTCCGATAACGGAAGAGACCTCAGATAAACTGTCATGCAAGTCACGTTCCTGCTGTTTAAGTGATTTTGCCACTCTTAAGGCGTGCTCAATCTCATCGCTGCTGATTTTTTTCTCGAAGCTGGCAACATTACTTTTTTCCACTGCTATAACAATCTTATTGTTCAAATAGCTGCCCAGCATTGCTATTACAAACCCCAAGGGTACTATGATAGTAATAGCCACAAAAGCCATTCCTGTGAGACCGCTTTTAACCGGAACACCGCGTCCTTTTAGTAAGTCTATGTTGAACATCATTTTTTCCTTATCAAATCGTCCTCATAGCAAGACCGGCAGCAACTACCATTGCAGGACCCTTTTGGTGCAGGATTTTTTCACATTGAGCTCCTGCCTGACAGGGTATTTTTTCGAACGGATTCCACAATGTTACTTCTGCTTTGACTTTTCTACTCAACAACTCGGTAAAACCTTCAACCAGGACAAAGCCGCCACAGACATAGATACGTTCAACATCACTTTTCTGGTTAGCGGCATAATATCTAAGTGTTTCAGAGACATCATCAATCAATTCCTGACCTGCCCGTTCCAGGCTATTGTGCTTTTGTAATTCTCTGTTACCTTTGCTTTCCGGGCCGAATAATTTTTGGCTCACGTGTTCTGGTTCGATACCTTCCTCGGCGGCAATTTTCCGAATAATATTATTGCCTGCATAAGCAATATCCCTGATGAACGGCAGATTATCATCGCCAAGGATAGCAAGTGTTGTATATAAGCTGCCGACATTCAAGACAGCGAGAGTTTTTCCTATCTGGTCCTTTTCACATTCTTTAAGGCAATTAAGAATTGCGAGTCCATCCACATCCACCAAAACACTTTTCAGTGAAGCCTGACTGGCCAGTTTACTCTTTCTATTCACAAGTTTTTCCGTAGCGGCCACCAAAATGCCCTGGGTAAAATTCTGACCGTCAGGCACCAGATGGTAATCCACAACACTTTCATTAACATTAAAGGGACAAACCTGTGAAGCCTCGAGCATAACGGCGCCCTGAATTTCTTCGGGCGGCAAGGTCGGAAATTTAAAAGTTCGGACTGCAACTTCCGGGCCGCAAACACTGCAAACAGCAAGCTGCGCATTGGCAGAAGCCGTGTTAATACAATTGCGTATGGCTCTTACGGTATTTATGTCACCGTCTGCTGTCTCCGACGGACTGGTTTCGATATCGGCCACCGCGGCAGAACTAACAGAATATCCGGTCTTGTCTTTATGCATCTGTACCATCTTGACGGAGGATGAACCGATATCCAGCCCCAAGAGTTCTTCGTTGCTCATTTCAAAAAACTGTTTAAATCGCAACATTCAAAGCTCCCTTACAAGACAACATTCGCAGTTATTCAGAGATGTACACATAATTTAGGACCGAAGTTATACGGTCTTTAAAAGCTTTATCGACTCAAATAAATGAGGACATTTTAATAAATCGGAGTTAAAGAAGTGACTTTGTGACAAAGAACAAGCGGCCGGATTGTGTCTGATAAAATATTAGATTTTCCCCTTTTACGAGCAATTTTACTTACGTATTACCCGCTTGAATGACTTGTTTTTTATCGGACATAACAAAAAAAAGATGTGAGTATAGCAGGCATCAAGTGACCGACCGATAATGCTATAAAGCGCTTTATTTCGGTCTAATTGCCTAAAAGTAATAATTCAGCAGCCAAATACAATCCTATGTTCCTTACCAATAAAAAACTGATAATAATACTATTGAGGATTTTTTAATTCTCACTCCAGTGGTTTACGACGAACCTGCCGGAACCGATTTCTAACGTAGTGTCTCTCAGGTCCGCATCATAATATACTCTGGCAGAATTTTTCAACTCGATAGTCTTTGCTGCCAGCGCTCCGTAAATGTCAGCGGAATTATGAAACACAACATCAGCTTTTGGAGCATATATAACTCCATATAAATTAGAACTGTTCTTAAAGTCCACAGAGGTACAACTGTCAAGGCAATACATCAGCAAATTGCTTGGTATCTGTGTTGTGTTGTTCAATGAACTGCTGTTCTTGGCCTCAAAATTCCCGCCGGCATAAAGCTTGAGTGAAGAATCCGAATTTATATTAATGTCAGAGGAATTACCAAGTGAAAAATCATTCGTTACATAAAGGACAACGTTACCATTATTTATATTAACCTCAGAGGAATTACCAAGTGAAAAACCGTCCGTTACATAAATGACAACATCGCCATTAATAGTAAGAGTCTCGCTGTTTCCAAGGTCAATGGCGGTAAATTTGTAAGAGCCCGCAGGCAAAGTAGTGTTCTCGTCGATAGTACCTCCCGAAGGCAGGGACGCAACTGACATAACTGATGAAGGCAAAGATACAGATGTCAGTGTGCTTTCCTGGGTTAAAGTGCCCGTATCACCCGTGATCTCTGCGGAATTTTTCAGTTCAATTACGTCATCGGGGTCACCACCGACACCTACAAAACAATCGCCTTTAATCTTTGCGCTGTTCTTCAGACTAACCTTATCATTCTGTGTGCTGTTGGTGCCCACCTTTAAATTTCCATCTTCAGGGTCATTATTATACCAATCCACAAGAGCACTGTTGTTTAGTTCAACACCTTCATCCCCAAAAATGGCATAATCAAGAGTCGTTCCCTCCATAATCAGTGACGTCTTGACCGTTCTCTGAGCAAAACCCGCAGAACCGATGGCCTCTATCAAGTATTCGGAACCATTTTTTGTAACAGTATAACTGAAGTAGGTATCAGAGCCTTCGAGCTGAGCATCAGAAACAAAAGGCAGAGCATCGTCATCAAGGGTACCCTGACTGAGCCTGAGGTTCATTTCATAAATGGACTGGGCAAGACCCGCATCAGCAGCGCAACGCGCTTTAATGTCCTCAGCTGTTCTCATCGCATAAACTCGGCTATTAAGCCCGATACGAAAAAGCCCGACGCCGGTGATAAACAGTATCAAAACAGCAAACATCGCTAATATTATAGCTGAGCCTGTCCGTTTTAATCTCATTATTTTCAAGGGTTTTCTCATTTTTCCCCCTATTTCAAATGATTATTTATATTTAATTATGCATTACCGCTGAGGTAATGGTGGTAATTTGCTGGGAACCTTCTTCAGTCGTTAGTATCATCTGAGCTGATGTGCCGACCTTTTTAAAAACACAATCAACAACATTACTGCAAATGGTCTGCACACCGGTGGTTTCTTTCGGATTAAGCGTTCCATACTCGATATTAAAATCGCCGTCTGATTCATAAAAACGCGCATAAAGGTCAGGGGCCACTGAGAATTCGTCTGCATAATAACAAACTTCAAGCCAGGAGCCATCATCATCTATCGAGCTATATGCAGAGGCCGACTTTCGGACGATAGAATCGAAAGCTTTTCTCACGATAAAACTGTCGGTCACCACGTCGGAATACAACCGGCTGTACATACGATTCCATCCCCGCTGGCTGTCGACGAGCAGGACAGTGACACCGGCAAAAATCATAATGCCTATAGCGGAAGCAACCATCAATTCGATAGTCGTCAATCCAGTTTTGAGATTAAACCTTTGTTTTGGCATATCGCGCCTGTTTCAAATTATCAATATACGTAACTGCTAAGCTCAAAAACACTATCCATATCAGAAAGCCCTTTATCACTCTGGTCCCTCCGCTGCCAGGCTACTCTTACATTCAAGGCCCTCAAACCGGTATCAATGTCCTTGAATGATAAAGTTGCATAACAGGTAACGTTACTTACGATAAGCTTATGGCTGCTGAGTGTCGTAAAATCTGCGGGAGCTTCCGGGCCATCATCGGCAGTAATCGTTAATGAATCTGAGTCGAGATGAACGACGGGGTCATAAGTTAAGGAGCCGTTTGTTCCACCCCAGCTCTCGCAAAGCATCAGAGCAACTCTGGCGGTAGTAGCGTGGATATTTGCCCTTCGGCCGTCGAGAGAAGAATAATAACGATACGAAACGCCCCCGATAATTGCGATTGATACGACAGCCGCAGCAAGCATTACCTCAATTAAAGATGAACCTGTAAAGCGCTTAAATTTAATAATCATCTTATAAATATACTCTATTAATACGTAGTCCTATAGTCAGACCAGCCTGCAGGTGCAGGCAGAAACTTTCCCCTCAACCACATATCGCCAGGCAGGATACCTTCGAGAAACCTCTCGTCAAAGTAATAATGTTTCAAGTAACCATCAGTTTTTATCACACCCACGACGCCGCGAATTGCCTCGGTGATGGTACCTCTGAGAACGAGGTCATCCTCATTACCACTTGCCTCTTTTCTGCCCCCATAGTGTGAGCGTCCTACATTTTCAGCCCCCCAGCCGCCGCCGCCGACGGTAACTGCGGCCTCGACAACCATCGGGTCCGGCAAATGCCTTCTATACGAGTCTGTCGGATAGCCCAAGTCATTGATACCTATCGGCACATATTTCGAGCCCGAAGGCTCATCGGGTGAGCCATCGACATAGGAATAGTCGCTCATTCCGGGGTCAACAATCTTTATAACACCCTGAGCGATGAGGCCAAGGGCATTGGGATTATCTTTCGAAGGTCTGCCGTCTGCATCATGAGAGCCATCAACCGTGATAGAATCAGCGACCCATATATTGCCTGTTGCAACAACGGTAATTTTCCCCCTCACAACCTGACAGTTGAAATGGTCGGTTAGGTCACCGCCAATGATTACATTTCCGTTGACAAAGATCTGGCCGCCAGGTTCTGACTCAATCGAGCCAATAGTCTGAGTGACATATGTATTCTCAATATCCCGTACGATTCTATCACCAACTCCCACTGCATCTTTGTCCATAAGATGGTAAGCATAAATATAATATCTATCAAATACCTCACCATCGGAGCCGGGACGAATTTTAAAATCCCAGGTACTGCTATCACTGCTCTGCCTAAATCCCCGGACGGTGCAGTTATTAGTGATTCTCACTTTTCCGACGCCACCGTCCACAAAAAACTCAAGCTGGACAGCCGGCTGCGGATTCGAGACCGAAGCCTTTGCGACGGGATTGAATGTATAAGCTGCCTTTGTAAATTCTTTGAACCGTTCCACCTTCATAACCACCGAGTCTTCATCTGTTATTTTGTTTTTAGGCTGGTCAAATTGTATACCGTCGTTAAAAAGGTCCATTACGCCAGCATATTTATCTGAGCCGAATGGATTATATCTGGACTCACCCATACTGGCTTCTCTTAAAAATTGCGGATTGCCGGTTATGAATATATCCTTCACATCAGGACTGTCCTTAGCCTTATTAATATGAAGAGGCATATCAATTACTTCACCATCAGCAAAATAAACCGGGTCAGTACTGCTCTTTCCTTCAGGGACCCTGCACAATCCCATATCCCATCCACCGATTGCCTGCAGAACAATTACATCGACCGTTCTGGAGAACCTGCCGCAATTACCTTCTGAAACAATACGAAATGCCGGTCTCGAACCGAGGTAAGAATACAATGAGATATCATAGTTACAGTAGCTGTTCGGCAAGGTCAATGAATCGGATATAGAGCCGCCGCCTTTCAACACATAAGCCATATCCAGCTGCTGTCCCATCCAAAAGATGGCCTTTTCATAACCGGCTTCCGCGGCGAGCATCGCAATAGCTTCATTCTTTATTCTGGAGGCGTGCAACCTGACACCAAAAGAGACCGTCAGAAGCCCCAAACCGAGAATCGTTAATATTACCATAGAGATTACAGTCAAGAGGAGCACGGAACTGCGTTTTTTATTATGTCTTTTCTTTCTAAGGAACATTTTCTCGTTCCCTTCCAAAAAACCTATATGTATTATCTCGGCCAAACATTTCTCATCATCGTGGCAGTCATTACTTTCACTTGCTCACCATCATCAGGGTCGGTGAGGATAATATTAATCCTGACGCATCCCTTTCCTACGCCGTTATCGACCGTATGGCTAAAGGCACCAATATCGCCGTTGGTTGATACATTCTCAGCAAGAACATTAGTAACAATACCAGAGCTATTTCTTAAGCCGCCTCCCTCAGGCACAGCACCAGTCGGATACTGCCCGTAGTCCACCATCAGATTATCGCCATCGAGATAAAAAAGTGCATAAGCAGTGGCTGTTTTCGAGGTATCAATAAGATTGTGGCTGTCAGATTTATCAAGCTCAACGTCCCAATATCTGAATTCAACGGCATCACCGGAGACCACCTCAACGGTATCCATCTCTTCGGGCAGGACAGGAGAAAAAAGGTCTCCATCCTTCTTATAAATTCTATAATCAATGCGATTAGACTTTCTGCCGATTTTACCGAAGGTCAGCATAACAGCCTGAGCATCCTGCTTTATCTTTTTATGAACCGAATAATATGTCTGATGCCATACGCGATGCCCGGCAACCAAAAGGACACCGGCAGCTAAGGTCACAATCAAAGCCATAACGAGGGTGACTATCATCTCAATCAGGCTGAAGCCGGGAAGAGACGTTTTGAAGGCTGTTTTTCCTGTGCTGATACAGGGAACAACCTGCCTAAAGCGTACGGACAAATTCGTATTGTCACAAGAACACATTACTGCTCTCCTAAAAGTTTTAACCGCCGGCTGCGTCATTTCTAACATAAGTTGTCATAACAATATACGGGTCATCCCCCCCGGGTGCATCAGCTCTATAGTCTCTTCGCCAGCTAATCCTTACATCCAGCTTTCGAAGTGTTACTCCAGCATCTTCATCGATATCAATATCTGAACCATCCAGTTTTATAAACATAGGAAGAGTATCAACAAAACAATAATAATCAGCTTCTTCTGAGGTGGTAATAAAGCCCAGCTCAAGAGTTGTAGGGTCATAATAAGGTGAGCCCCCATTATTCTTCCAGTCTTCGAGCAATAACTGAGCAGTACGGGTAGCGGTAAGATTAGACTTAGCTATGCGATTATGTACAACTACATGATACTCATAGCTGAGGGCACCCAAAACAATTATAAAAAGAGTGCCAGCCGCAACAACCACCTCCAGCAGTGACAATGCCTTATAACGTTTTTTCAGTTTTAGAACCTTCATAACTTTTCCCAAACCTGCTTTTAATAAACTAAAGTAGCTGTTCTATCCACCAACTTGACAGCAAATATTACATCGGGCCACTTAAATCGGCGCTGCCCGTCAGCAAAACACGAGTTAAATGACCTAAACTTTTCGTAATAAAACTTTTTTAAAAACAATATACCTGCGAGCTTAATTTCACCACGTCTCAGACCAGGTTATATTGCCACTTTCATCAGCCGTCATAGTTACCGAAACAGGGCTCTGGGGTTTGTCAGGCTGGTCGGTCGGCGTACAGGTGATAGTAAATTGCGGCGGATTGACAACCGTTACGTTGATGACGGTAAAGTCGCTGTCAGAAAAATAGGTTCCGGTGCAATCGCCGGGCGGAAAGCCAAGGTCTCCAAGAGTACTCGGCTTGGGCCCCGAATAATCAGGGCTTCGCTCGGCACACCAGGCCCTTATGGCAGTAGCTATAGTGCCCATTATCGCTTTGCCCTCGGACCACTTTGCAGCGTCAATCCGTGCTCGGTAAATCGGGATTGCAACCGCCGCAAGAATAGCTACGATAAGTATAACCACCATCAATTCTATCAAAGTAAAAGCAGAAAGGAATTTTCGGTTTTTCTCATTCACCTTTCGCCATCCCACACAGGTTTTATAAAAACCGCAACGCAGCAGCAGAATAATCTGCCCCAATAAGGATATACGGGGGGCAAGGATTACCTTGCCCCCTCTACATAGTATCAAGCCTTATCCTTTTTACGAACCAGCGGTCCACTCGCCGTCCTGGTCAAGCGTCCAGCTCGGTGGAGTCGTCGGGCGGTCTGGATCGGTGGCTGGAGTGCAGGTAATTGTAAAGGTCAGCGGGTCCATATCGAGATCACTCATCGCGAAATCAGCTGAGGTAAAATATGTACCCGTCAGGTCAGCAGCAGTAAAACCTAACTCGGTGTCACCACTACCAACAATAGCTGTAGGCTCAGTCCCCGTCGGACCTTTTTCGGCGTGATAGGCACGAATTGCAGTTGCAATAGTACCCATCATAGCCTTACCTTCCGACCACTTGGCAGCGTCGATTCGGCCTCTGAGGATCGGTATTGCGACTGCGGCCAGAATGGACACAATCAGAATCACGACCATCAGCTCGACCAGTGTAAAGCCTTTCATCTTTCTCATCTTCAATTCTCCTAAAAAACAAAAAATTAAATTTGTAATTAATTAAATTTCCGCTTTGTTTTACACACGCTCTGATACAATCATTTTTTCTTAAAAAACTTTTATTCCCAGGTATTGATGCCTTTCATTGCAGGCTATAGTTATTTAGAAATATCCGAAATCGTGAAAATCGGCAGATATAATGCCAGAACCACAACCAACACAATCGCTCCTATAGTCACAATCATTACAGGTTCAATCAAAGACATTAAAGTAGATATAGTACTCTCGACCCTTCTTTCGTAATAATTGGCTGTCTTATCAAGAACGTTTGGCATCGAACCGCTTTCCTCACCGACCTGAGTCATTTTGATTACCATATTCGGGAAAAAGCTGGCGTCGGTCATACTGGAAGAGATGCTCTGCCCTTCAACAATCCGGTCTCTGGTTTGAGTCACAGCATCTTTTATAATGTCATTTCGGGCCATATCACTGAGTATGTCAAATACCTCAAGGATAGAAACACCGGCAGCGAGCAGTGTGGACATTGTTCTGCAAAACATAGAGACAAAGGCATGGCTGAAAAGCTTTCCGAGCAAGGGGATCTTAAGCGAAATGATACTGAAAAAGCGATGCCCCTTCTTAGTCCTTGTGTAAGAAAGTATCGAAACAATAATCAATAAAAATATCGAGCCCAGGATATAAACAATGTTATGACAGACCGCATCATAGATTTTCATAAAACCAACGGTAAAGACCGGGAGTTTCCCGCCAATCTGGTCAAATATGACGCGAAAGCGCGGTATAATAAAGGTCATTATCACTATGATAATCAGGATAATAAAGCTGCACACAAAAATTGGATAAGCGGTAGCGCCCTTTACTCTTTTAGCAAGCTTATCGCGATTCTCGTAATACTCGGCGAGTCTCTGCATTGATGCCGCCAGGTTTCCTCCTGTTTCTCCGGCTAAAATCACCGCCCTTGCCAGCTTGTTAAAAACATTAGGAAACTCAGATATACTTGTAACAAAACTTTCACCTTTGCTGATTTTTTCAGCGACTTTCCGCAAAATCCTTCCAAAATGCTGATTCTCCAAATCATCAGCGATTGTTTGAAGTGCAGTTGTGATACCAATACCCCCTTCAATCATAGTGCTGAACTGCCAGCAAAAAGTTGCGAGGTCAGAGGCCTTAATTCTTCTGCGCCGATTTGATTTACTGACGGGCCTTTTTACTTTCTCAGCTACCTGCTCTATGGAAATAGGGGTATATCCCTGCTCTCGCAGATAAGCGAGTACATCATTTGAAGAATTCGCCTGCCTGATACCAACTTTTTTATTACCTGAAGATTCCCTTGCACTATATTTATAGGTCTTCATCTGTTTGTATTTCCTTACACTTTAACCACAACAGCAAGGGCAGCTGCAGTTCAACTGCTCTTGTTTAACGGATAAACTATCGGTACCTTGAGCACTCAAGTTCAGGAAAAAGCTATTCATACTTAAAAAGACAGGATATTTTGGTATTAAATATGACATAAGGTCCCAAAAAAACAAAATTCCCCCCACAATTTTTGTCATCAGGACTGCACATCCTCCATAAAAGCAACGCCGAAGACCTCCTCAGCTGTCGTTACACCTTCGATAACCTTTCCAATCCCGCTTTCAAACAAGCCTCCATAGCCTCTTTGACGCGCCATAGCTCTTAATTGCGTCTCAGTGGCCTTGGAGGTAATTTGGTCGCGCATATCACTGTCGAGCACTAAAAACTCAAAGATAGGCAACCTGCCCGAATAACCTGTTCCTCTACAGTTTTTACAGCCCTTACCATGATAGAAGGTGGTCTTTTCTGCCTTTGCCTGTTCAGCCGTGATTTTCATCCGCTTTAAAACCTCGTCACTCAACTCTACAGGCTCCCTGCAATGCTCACATATCCTTCTTACAAGCCGCTGAGCAATGACCAAATTAAGAGTAGAGGCAAGCAAATAAGGCTCAACACCCATATACATAAGCCTGCTAAGGGCACTCGGAGCATCATTTGTGTGGAAGGTACTCAAGACAAGATGGCCGGTCAAAGAGGCCTTGATGGCAATATCGACAGTCTCTTTATCACGTATCTCGCCAATCAGGACTATATCGGGGTCCTGTCTTAAGATAGACCTTAGGCAGGTTGCAAAATCGAGATTTATTTCAGGCTTGACCTGAATCTGGTTA
>Ga0315551_10001041_pt1 | contig 21520 bp, 20 predicted proteins | sample SalMarSW160290MG_FD_203678 | JGI IMG/M metagenome (GOLD analysis project Ga0315551, IMG submission 203678) | Salt marsh sediment microbial communities from the Plum Island Ecosystem LTER, Massachusetts, United States - Salt Marsh Sediment SW1602-90 ...
TTCGGTCTCATATTTCCAGAGAAGTTTCCCCGACTTAGCGTCGAGAGCGTAAAGACTGTCATCGTACGAGCCCACATAGACAATTCTCTCGGCTACCGCAGGGGATGAAGAGATATCATTCTCGGTCTCATACTTCCAGAGAAGTTTCCCCGACTTAGCGTCGAGAGCGTAAAAGTTGTTGTCAGCCGAGCCCACATAGACAATTCCCTCGGCTACCGCAGGGGAGGAGGAGATATCATTCTCGGTCTCATATTTCCAGAGAAGCTTCCCTGATTTAGCATCGAGAGCGTAAAGACTGTCATCGTACGAGCCCACATAGACAATTCCCTCGGCTACCGCAGGGGAGGAGAAAACATCATCTCCCGTCCGGTACGTCCAGAGAAGCGCTACCTCTCCTTTGGGACCTCCCGAAAGGGTTGTCCCTGATCGTCCCAAATCATAACCGAACATAGGCCAGTGGTCTTTAGGTTCGGCAACAATCACCCAGATTCTGTTCTTGACCTTAAGCCCTTTCTGATCGGTGACCATTACCTCTAGGAGGTGATTTCCTGGTGAGGAAGGGCCTTTGTATCTAACCTGGGAGCCTGATCCTTCGATAGAACCGGCACTGACAGACCACTCGTAGGAAAGACGATCCCCGTCAGGATCCTCGGCCTCACAGGTGACCAGAGTGGTTTTTCCCGCTTCCAGCGTGCGCGCATAGGCAGCCAAACTTATTATCTCCGGGGGCCTATTGGCAGGTTGAACCATAATGGTAAGGGATCCTTTCACTTTGGCTCCCCGCTCATCGGTGAGAGTTACCTCCAATGAGTAGTTCCCTGAAGAGGAGGGAGCCTTGTATTTTACCTGAGCCCCCTCACCCTCGATAGAGCCTTGGCTGACAGACCACTCATAGGAGAGGGCTTCCCCATCGGGATCCTGAGCTTGGCAGGTAACAAGAGAAATTTCTTCTGGTTTCAGGGTTTCTGGTTGCGCGGTAAGAGAGAGTATGTTAGGCGGAATATTGGGAAAAAGAGACGCGGAAAGTGAGGATATCTCAAGGATCTCGAGAGAGGAGAGAGACAAGGTTCCATATTTGGGAGAAAAGGTTACTTGCTTGTCTTCCCAGGCAAGGATATTTCCCCACAGTTCTGTCCCATCCTGGAGCGTGACGAGCACCATCTCCTCCTCAGGGGCAGAAAGCTGGCTCGCAGGATAGATGATCTCCCGAATGAGGCCGTACCTTTCAACGAGAAAGACCCCAAAGGGAGCTTCTATTCTCCAGGCACCCTCGGTAAAGGAGGCAGGCTTTCCCTGGAGAGGAAGATCCTGCCATATCTTCATACCGAGTTCGCCCAACGAAGGAGCCTTGCCAGTAAAGCTTATCCCTCTCACCTCGGCTTCCGGTACCTCTAACAACCCATAGTCGCTTTTTACCCGGAATGATCCTTTCTCATAGCGGACCAGTTCACCGACTATCTTCTCCCGGGGAAAATCTCCTCTTGATTGAAGGACAATCTGGGCAGACTTTGCCTTGAGATTATCAGGCAGGACGAGCTCACCCGAGTCTTTGGGATTGAGATAGGAAAGTTCGAGAGGATCCGTAAGGATAAGCTTTCCGTAGGGAAGACTAAAGATGAATTTATCTTTCTTTTTTTCTGAAAGTTCTGCTCCCAAAAGGTTAGTTCCATCTTTGAGAAGCAGACCCCTAGCAGAGATTTTCTCTTTCTGAGGAGTAAAGTAAATTTCCTCTAGAGCATCTAATTCTATAGAAGCCTTTCCCCAGGGACAGCTCAAGACCATCTCGCCTTCCGCGATGGAGAGAATCTCCCCTGTTAGATGTTCGCCGGAAGTCAGCTTAATTTGAGTAGTTTCAGCCAAAGAAGAAAAGAAAAGAGTTGCAGTGGCAGCCCCCAGAAAAAACATAGCAAGCTTCTTCATCTTACCCTCCTAGTTTTCCTTCTGCTTAATTGTAAGTACCCTACAGTTCAACTTAACAATAGAAGAGGCTATAGGATTTTGCGATTTCTCGGTGATCGTAGAGAATGAACAGATTATTCCACCCATATTACTCTCAATTATCTTATTTTTGGTTACGATGTCAACAATGCCCGTTGACCCAATCTCGATCCTCTTTGTTCGATCCTAGCATCAGGCTAGATTTCGCGAGAAATACAAATTACTGAAGACATGAAAAATTAGAAAGGCAAATAGAGAATTTGAAATTTTGGGCTTTTAGTCCATGTGGTGACTTTATACAGAAGACGACAAGTTGCGAGGTAATTAAAAAAGGAGCAGAGCCTCAAAGCGGAACGACTAACTGCCTTTAAAAGACAAGATACGTCAAAGGTTTTCATTCGCAAATACCTGCTATTCTCTACGAGGTCTCTGCTCCAGTATTTAATTTAACAAAAGAGAGTTATTAGTCAACCCTCACTAAATTTTGTGACGCTCTTTTTGACACAAGCCACTTTTCAGCTAAGATAGACTGGGCTTCTACATTCTCTATCCTCAGAGAATCTAGCCCGTGAAGGAGGCGAAAGATGGCTAAGAAAACCATAGAAAGGATTGTGAAAAAGCAGCTGAAATGGCATAAGGCTGAGGTAGCTGTGCTTTGTCTCCTCATTGCAATAGCAGCTATTCTTATACCAGCTGGGATAGGTATATACTTTTGTGTTGATGACCTGGCTATTACTCAATATGTTTTTGCAATTCCTGCAAAAACCTTCGCTGTGTCTCAAGCAAAAATGTTATGTAATTTTGCTAAAGTTTTGGGAATTGTTTTTTCTCTCACTGGTATTGCTGTCATAATCCTGGCATTGGATAGGTTATCTCTTACCAAAAGTGCATATAGAATGGCATCGTTTGTCACGAAAGAGAAAGGTTAGGTCTTCTGCAAACGAAGAAATTAAGATCACGGCAAAAATATCAAAATACAGCCAAATAATAGGGGTAGATAAAAGAAAAACCAAAAAATGAACAAAGCAGGATTAGTAGCGGAAGTAAGCGGCAAAGTAGGCATTACCAAAAAGGATGCCGGGAATGTAGTAGATGCTATAACTAATACTATTACCAACACACTGAAAAGGGTGAGAAAGTCACCCTAGTCGGCGTTGGCACTTTTCAGGTTATGACAAGAAAAGCAAGAAGAGGAGTAAATCCTCAAACCAGAAAAACTATCCAGATCCCAGCTAAAAAGGTACCTAAGTTTAAACCGGGGAAGGGCCTAAGAGAAAAGGTAAAATAAGCAAAAATAGCTAAAATAAGGTTTTATACTGATTCACAACAAAAAAGACGCACATAGAGGCTCATATAGACACTTTCTCAACGCAAGGCAGCCTATAATACGACCTGGGAAAACCTAAAGCTCCTCTATCAAGAGAATTTTATCAAGCCAGTTAAGGGATAAAGGGATTATTAGACGAGATTATCCTGTGAGAAGACGCTCTCGCTACTCGGGGGCTGCCAAAAAGGTACTTAGACCCAAGGACTGGCGGTTAAGAGAGATGCAGGGCAAGAGTAACAAGGTATGTAAAGCTTCCTCAAATCCTGTCTCCGAGAAGAGGAGTTTGCGAAACTCTTCTTAACGTTAAAGAGGGCAGAAACAATGTCTCTAGAAGATATTGCGAAACTAAAGGAAGCTAGGATTTAAGCTAGTGCAATTGATTTAAAGTAATTGTATCTAGGTAGAAAATTGGCCAAGAGTAAGAAAGGAGGCTTGGATCAATGATAATCACAGCTGTCACTGTTTATGTCAAGCCCGAGAACATTAACGATTTCATCAGGGCAACCACGGAAAATCATGAAGCCTCAATTGAAGAACCCGGCAATATGAGATTTGATGTACTTCAATGAACGACCGATCCAACAAGGTTTCTACTTTATGAGGCTTATGGATCTGAAGAGGCAGCAGCAACTCATAAGAAAACACAACACTATTTGAGATGGGAAAAAACAGTTTCCAACTGGACGACAAAACCATGCGAAGGTATTCCCCATCGGGTGATTCGTCCCAAAGATAGGAGCAAATGGTGAGTACCAACCTATGTTGGAAGAACAGCAAGAATCTATTTTGGAGGCAAGTTTACTGCTGAGGTAGGAACATTACAATAGGGGGTCTACCCAGAAGGTAGAATTCGCCATCAGCAAAATACTAATCCGTTAACATAAAACCTACCAAAAGTGGAGAGTAGCGTAGGTAGGCAGATCTCAGCACTTGTCAATCTGGGTTTTGGAGGGGTTCACAGAATCATTGTTTCTCAATAATGGCGACATAAAAAGGTCCACCCGAATCTAGGAGAATCTTGATCTTCCAGTCGGTCTCCTTTCTTAAATCTGGTGGCCTTCAAACCCAGCCGTTCAACCCTTCCCACAATCTTATGGCCTGGGATTATAGGAAGTTTTGCCTGAAGTCTTCCCTCAATTTCATCGAGTTCACTGTGACAGACTCCACAGGTCAGAACCTCCACCAGGATTTCTTTTGAATTTAGCTGAGGAACCAGAAAATCAGCCATCTCTAAAGGTTTCTTCTCTACCAAGGAGATTCTCTTCAGTATCATCGCCTTCATTTTAGGTCTCATCCCTAGTCTGGATTGTTCTTGATTCGCTCTTTTCACCTAATATCTAGTGACCAGTCACACCATTCTCTTTATCTTGTTAGCATATTTATGGGCTAAATACAAAGGCTCTGGGAGTCTATGCTCCCTAAAGCAACTTTTAACAATCCCTAGACTAGATTTCAAAGAGACTCTGTAGCCGGGAGAAATATAGATTGCCTTAGCTCCCTTTCTTGCCTTTAACTCGTAGCCTCGCTTCTCCTCATTGATATATATTGCTTTATCAATTGTTCTACCCTCCAATAGATTCTTTGCCACTCCAATAGTCGGTTGATTCAACATTAAACCAACATAAGAAGCCAGGCCAAATTTTCTCATATGGGCTATTCCGTGACCCTCTACAAGTAAAACATCTGGTTTTGTTTTTAGCATTTTGAAAACCTCAATAATAGCTGGACCTTCCCTAAAACAGAGTAATCCTGGAACATATTCAAGTTGAGCCTCAACAATGACATATTCTCTTTCCATTATTTCCATCCTCTTCCTATCACAAACAACAGCGGCGGAGATTATCTTATTATCAAAAAAAGCCTGATCAACCCCGCCTATCACATTAGTTTCATAGAATTCGTCTTTGAGGATAATTCGGGGGGCCAGTTTAATCTGCTCTTTTTTGAGTTCCTCAATTCCTTCTTTAAGAAAAGATCCGACTAGAAACATCATTTTCTTCCTCCTCCTACGGAGGCTATCCTCCTGTCTATGCACACCACAGGCCAAATCTCAGCACTTGTCAATCTGTTTGGAGGACTCTGGTTGAGATTCTTTTTCAAAGCCTTTTTCCAGATTTATCTACCTAATCCTAATTTTATTGGCTGGCGGGTGGTTGGGTTAACAGTATCGGGCTTTGCGAAATGCAAAGCATTTGGGAATAAAGTGAGCCGTAAAACTTGGGATAAGCGCCATTGGCGTTCTTCAAAACAAAAATGGCATGAACATTTTGGTTGTCTTCATGTAAACAGTATAGTCGGCACCAAACTTGTGGAGGTTCTCTACCTCTTCAACTCTCGCGGCAGCTACTAAAAAGGCTGAGGTGGCCATAACCAGGATGCTACCGAAAAGTGACGGATCTTTAAAGAATATCCCCCATCCCAACAATAGCAATGAAGTATAAAGAGGATGACGAACGTACTTGTATGCACCCCGCATCACCAAAGTCGTGGTATTCTCAATTCCACCTTTTGGTCTCCCCATCATGCGAAGCAAATAGAATCCATGTGTCGCCAGGACGAGCGAAGACAGCAACATTAACCACGAAACGATTTGAAGGACGGAGAAAGGATTACTGAACCAATGTTCCAGGTTAAGTAAGGTCAATGTCAGAATGGACTCAAACACGAAGAATCGGAAGAAACCGTGAGAGTGAGGGTCGCGTAAGGAAGCCCGTGACATAAAGACGATTCCCACGGACACGACAGCGAAAATGATTAGTTTGAACAATAGCATCAAACTCACAGCTAGAGCATCACGGATGATGGCAACGGCGGCTAGCAAGTTACAAGTTATATACAAGCCTAACATTTATTTTGAAGATTCTCTTATGGGATCCTCTGGAGACCATAGGGCATTTGAGTGAGCAAAGTGAACCGCAAACATGCTGCTAGATAAAAGGCCGCCCTTCATTTTTTAGTTCTCTTCAACCATGGAATAAACATAGGTACCTTTTTCTTGTATTTGACGTATTCTTTGCCAAGACGCTTCTCCAGTTCTGGCTCTTCAATTATTTTTAATTCAAGAACGTTAACTAAGACAAAAAGGGGGGTGAATATAAACACAAGAGAAATTGATCTTAATAAGACACCAAGCCCAAACAACCAGATAAATACACCAGAGACCATGGGATTTCTAACGTAGGCATACGGACCGGTAGTAACCAGTTTAGGAGGCGGGTTAAAAGGAACAGGTGTACCTTTTATTCTAAAAAAATGCAAAACTGACCATATCATTAAGAATCCTCCTATAGCAATCATAAATATAGATACGATGATGCTCACCGGTACAGAAAGGAGCTTAGGAAAGCCCAGGGATATATCCATTTGAAGAGAGATAATGATAAATAGCACTATGAGGCCAAAAAAGAAAATTACTCCTAAAGGGGTAAGAAAGGTTCGAACCTTTCGTTTGCCTGTCGCCACCCCATAGAACATGTTAATCAGTTTGTTACGTAAGCTCATTATCTACCACTTGTTCAAAAACTCTCTGATAGCGTTCTCTAGAGAATAAGCTAAGATAAATCTCAGCACTTGTCAATCTGTTCGGGGCTCTGGTGGGGAGATTCCTTTTTTGACCCAGTTGACTGAGAAGGCGCGCCTTAGAACATGAGATGAGACAGGTTTTGAGATACCAGCCTTATTAGCTGCTTTTTTTACTATTCTCTCAACGGGAAGAATTGGAGGGATTTGGGAAGTTGAATTTCTAGAATAAAATTAACTCAGGTGGATTATGAATGCGTAGTTTAGCTAATAAACAAGAAGCTCATTCTTTTCTCAGAATGAGCTTCTTACGTCAAAGAGCTTCGGCAGCCTGGCGATCGCTTATCAACGACCCATAGCTTTGCGCGTTACCGTTCCGGGTAATTTGCCTTTATCGACTCCCAAGAACCAAATTTTCAACCACCCGCGTGTATTATACTAAATGATAGATATTCGTCAAGCATAAGCGACAACAAACGACAAATAGGAATTTTAACAATTAGATGGTGTTGAGTCAAATAACGAAGCAACACAGATTTTGGGAGTTTGTCTACTATAATTTTGGTTAAGTCAAGAGGCAATAATTTCAGCTTCCCGGACGTTCCCCAAAAATTTCATATCTTTTCCCCAAGATGCCGAATCAAACAGGAATTGAGAAGATCGCACAATGGAAAGGGAGTTTTTGGTTGACAGAAGACAATAAATGGGAAGGACAATTAAAAAAGGAGCAGAGCCTCAAGGCGGAACGACTCGACTGCCTTCCGGACGGCAAGATGCGTTACTCTCGTATTTGTTGGGCTCGCTAGAGGGTTTTCCACAGATAACCATATAAATCCCTTCTTCATCTGGGATATTGGAAGGGATATTGTCCTCCTTTATCTCCCATACACCGTCCCAATCCAGAGTTGCACTAATTACTGCCATCTGAAACCTCCTTTCTTACTGGTAAGTCTAACTAGCAATTTCACCTGACTTGATCATATACGAAATTCGCCTTTTGTGAAGTTTGGAGAGTTCTGGTGGAGATTTCTTCAGGCAACCCAATTAGCAGAGCGATTATCGAGACAAGTGGGAAGATGTATCCTATAACTGAGACCTCATTCTTAAAAAAATGTGTTGACACGTCTCAGGAAATGTTACATGAAGTTGCATTCTCTATTCTTCCGGTGGAACAGTTAATTCTGTTGCTGTCTGAATTCCTACTGCCACTTCCGAAATGATACCCAACCTGACATATATCGGGTGAACCATCTTTTTTAACTCAGTAAGTTTACTTGCGAATATGAGAGCGCCTAAAACACACAATATTCCACCTATTATTAAAGTATTTGGCGCACCTAAAAAACTTGCCAAACCGCCTGCTAAAAAACTGCCAAAGGGTGCTGTGCCCATAAATGCCATCGTGTAAAAGCTCATAACACGACCCCGTTTATCATCATCAACGATGGTTTGTAAAATTGTGTTGCTAGATGCCATCTGCAGCATCATTCCAAGACCGGTTATTATCATTAATATTAAAGAAAGTAAAAAGAGACGAGATAAAGAAAATGTAACAAGCCCAAAGCCAAAGATACCTGCAGACAGAGGAATAATTCTTCCAAGACCCAAAACACTTCTTCTGGACGCAAGATAGATGGCACCCATCAAAGCACCAACACCTGAAGCTCCCATAAGAAAACCGAAGGTATGAGGGCCACCATGAAGAATTTCTTTGGCAAAAACAGGCATAAGTACAGCATAAGGCATTCCCATTAAACTGATCAACCCGAGCAAAAGTATAATAAATTTTATAGGTGCGAAACCAAAGGTATAAGAAAATCCTTCCTTTAGCTCTTTTATTACGTTAGGATTTTGAATTTCTCTCTTTTGGGACTTTACCTTCATAAGAATAAGAGATACGATAACAAAAAGGTAACTTAAGCCGTTAAGGAGAAAACAGATTCCTTCACCTGTAGAAGCAATTAATACGCCTGCTATGGAGGGCCCCAGCAATCTCGCACCGTTAACCATTGAGGAATTTAAGGCAATTGCATTCCCTAAATCTTCCTTTTTTTCTACCATTTCTACTACAAATGACTGTCGTGCCGGGATATCGAAGGCATTAATACAACCAAGCAATACACTTAAAAATATAATATGCCAGACCTCAATTGTTCCAATTAAAAAAAGAAACGCCAGGATTAAAGCTTGTATCATTGCCAGAATTTGAGTAACAATTAAAATATGATAGCGATTCCATCGGTCAGTCAGCACCCCGGCAAAAGGAGCTAATAAGAAAGTAGGGATTTGACCAGCGAAGCCAACCACACCTAATAAGAATACGGAACCAGTTAGGCTATACACCAGCCAGGGCATAGCGATTCGTTGTATCCACGTTCCAATCAGCGAGATGCTTTGACCTCCAAAAAAGAGGCGATAATTTCTATATTGAAGTGAACGAAAGATAATTTTAAGTCCTGTTGGCTCATTAGTATAATGCTTATCGGATACCATTTTCATCGAAAATTAGCTCTTTTCTTAAATGCAATTTCATCTAACGTTTTGCGGATAAAAGAAGTTGCCGAAGGCAATTTGGGGAAATCTTTGATTTCCCTTTTATCCGCTGTCGTATGATGTTCATGATCTTTAAGGAGTTCTTTGATAGATATAAGGGTTACTGAATACAATAAACCTAAAATGCTTTACAAAACTGGGGTACTCTGCGATACTATGTCCCCAGAGGGGACGAAGGGAGGTGTTAATGCACGCTGTGTGGAGTCTTTTGGACTGCCACGTGCCTAACATTGCCCTTCCTTCGCCTCTGTGGGCTGCTCCGATTAAGGAAATTGGTGATCCACCTAAGGTGGAGTCCCGCATGAGGCACGACAGTGGTACTGCCCCAATATCTCGGGAACCCGCAGAGAATGAAGGTTGCCCTTCGACCCCTGGAAGCAAGTCCTTGACTCTATTATGAAAGGAGGTTTCTATGTCTCTAGTCGTCGGTATAGACATTGGCAAAAAGAGTCCTCACGAGGCTATTATACTGCGTAGGGAGCGTGGGGTCAAGGTGCGAATTAAATCTTGTTAATTAAAAATTAAAATTTCACCAGTTTTTTATGATTTACACTTTAAAATTTCACTATCGGATCTTTGACAAACAACCAGGATGTCGTAACTATCTTCCCAAAAAAGCACGAAAAGGAGGATAGGTTATGACTAAACAACTGCACAAAAGGTTCTCCACCGAAGAGGTTAAGATGCTCCTCGAGAAGTATCTAACTGAGAATGTAAAGTTGATGTATATTCTGGAGATACTAAAGATTACCCAAAGACGGTTCTTCCAACTTCTCAAAAACTACAGAAAAGATCCTGAGGATTTCTCCATCGAATACAAAAGAAAAAGGCCGACCAGAAGAATAAGCGAGAGAAATAAGCGAGAGAATAGAGAAGACTTCTTCTTTATGCCCGCATGGTGGAGAGAGAACTCTCTTGGCATCACAATATTCTCTATTCCATCTTGAACGTGCTCCTAAAAATTAGTAATTGTTTTACACTACGAGAGGTTTGTTTGATTTGAAAATACCTTTTGGGAGGGTAAATCCTTTTGAGAAGGGTAGAAAAGTTTTTACTTATAAAAATTCTTTAAAGGTAGGTCAATTTTCCCCGCCTCATCACCCATTTTTTACATTTGTCCCAATTTTTTTAAATAAATCATCAAAACGGAGATAGCAGCGGGAGTCACTCCCGAGATGCGAGAGGCCTGACTGAGAGAATGCGGTCTTATTTTAGACAACTTCTCCTTCACTTCGATAGAAAGGCCGCCAAGGGCTTCATAATCAAAGTCAAGGGGAATTTTTAACTTTTCCATCTTCTTGAAATTCTTTACCTGTTGCAGTTGTCTTTTTATATATCCGTTATACATTACTTGAATTTCAACCTGCTGAGCTTCCCCATCTTCAATCTTACTTATCTCTTCGTCAAAGGGACCGAGATCCTGATAGGAGATCTCCGGCCGCCGAAGAAGTTCCCTTAAGCTAACCATATGGTTGATGGGCCTGCTACCCAGGCTAACAAGCTTTTTGTTCATCTCATTACCAGGAGATATCCTAATGGAGCTGAGTCTATCCAGCTCAGCCTTAATATGACTTTCTTTAGCCTTTACCTTTTGGTATTCAGTCTTTTCGACCAAACCCACTCGGTATCCCTTTTCTCGCAGTCGAAGATCAGCGTTGTCTTCTCTTAAAAGAAGTCGGTACTCAGCTCGAGAGGTAAACATCCGGTAAGGTTCGTTAGTTCCCCTGGTAATTAGATCATCAATCAAAACTCCGATATATGCCTCGGACCTATCCAAAATTAAGGGATCTTTTCCTAAAACCATCAAGCCTGCATTAACTCCAGCCACCAGCCCTTGAGCAGCAGCTTCCTCGTATCCGGTCGTCCCGTTGATCTGGCCAGCTAGAAAAAGGCCCCTGATAAGCTTCGTTTCCAAGGTAGGCTTTAAATGAGTAGGATCAACGTAATCATATTCAATTCCATATCCGGGGCGGGTAACCTCAACCTGTTCTAATCCTTTTATAGTGTGGAGCATTTTAATTTGAATATCGAGGGGAAGAGAAGTGAAAAGACCGTTAGGATAATACTCACTTGTTTCCAAGCCTTCCGGCTCCAGGAAGATTTGATGTCTTTCTCTATCAGGAAATCTCACTACCTTATCCTCAATGGAGGGACAGTACCTTACACTAGGCGTCTTTGCTACTCCGATAGATAAAGGAGAGCGATCCAATCCCCCCTTAATAATGTGATGAGTTTTTGAGTTAGTATAGGTGATATAGCAAGGAACTCGACTTTGGTTTATCTTGGGTGGGCAGAAGGAAAATGGAACAGGATTTTTATCCCCCTCTTGAGGATGAAGACATGAAAAATCAATGGTTTTTCCATCTAGACGGGGGCAAGTACAGGTATTAAATCTCCCCAGGCGAAACCCTAGATTCCTTAGATTTTGGGAAAGCTCTACCGAGGGAAAATCTCCCATCCTTCCCCCGGGAAAGTTTGTCAAGCCAATATGAATCAAACCACTGAGGAACGTTCCCGGAGTTATTATCACCGATTTTGCGCTAAACTTTTCTCCAAGATGTGTCTCAACTCCCTCGACGAGTCCATCTTTCACCAATATTCTATCAACCAGGGCCTGCTTTATATCAAGTCCGGCTTGTCTTTCTAGAACCCACTTCATATAAAGGCGATAGCCTTGCCGGTCAGCCTGAGCCCGTGAGGACTGAACCGCCGGACCCTTTTTGGTATTGAGGCGGCGAAATTGAATAGCAGTAGAGTCGATGGCCTTACCCATCTCTCCTCCTAAGGCGTCTATCTCCTTAACCAACTGACCCTTACCTATACCCCCTACAGCAGGATTACAGGACATAAACCCAATGGTATCCAGATTCATAGATAAAAGGAGGGTCTGGCAGCCTAGCCTTGCGGAAGCAAGACTAGCTTCGATGCCAGCATGGCCGCCCCCCACCACAATAACATCGTATTTTTTAGGATAGGCTGAAACCAAAAAAATCTCCTTATCTTTTGGGTATTATCCTAGCAAAAAAAGGTCAAAAGTAAAATAAAGGAGGGAAAGGAAGACTTGACTCTCAGGATTCAAATATGTACTATCTATCACTAGTGAGTGAAGGGGATTTTTCATAATCTCTAAAGATTCTAAGGATTATCCAGCATGGATAGACAAGATTTTGAGTCCTTAGTTCATGAGGCCCTGGAAGATATACCTAAAGAATTCAAAAAGAAAATGGAAAACATTGAAATTGTCATTGAGGACTGGGCTAGGCAGAAAGGTTTGCCTCAAAAAAGACACCGATTTTCCACCTATTTGGGCCTTTACCAGGGAGTTCCTCTATCTAAGAGAGGTCCCCATTATAGCTTTGTCTTACCGGATAAGATAACCCTTTACCAAAAGGCCATTGAATCAGTTTCTACTAACCGGGAGGAGCTTAAGAAAACCGTGAGAAAGGTAGTTATTCACGAGATAGGCCACCACTTTGGCCTGAACGAGCAACAACTGTCAGATACTTAATCATAAATCCATTAGCTACATAGCCTTATGTTTCCACCGGCCGCGGGTAAACCAGAAGGCAGTAATGAGTCCCTGAACCACATTGGAGATGGCAATTCCTGCCCAAATGCCGGTAGTGGCCCAACTTTTGGCTAGAAATAATACCAGGGGAATCCGCAGGATAAAAAGTGAGATACCGGTAATGACCATAGGAGATACGGTGTCACCTGCCCCATTCATAGCCCGGGACAGGACTATAGACAAAGCCATAAAGAAAAAAGTTAAGGAAATAAAACGTATGTAGTTACTACCTATTCTAACAATTTCCGGGGTCAGGTTAAAGATACTGACTATATTCCGAGCAAATATAATCAAAATGGCAGTTGAGCCAACCATAATGATTTCATATAATCCAGCCGCTATCCAGACACTTCTCTCTGCCCGAGCTGGTTTTTTGGCTCCCAGATTCTGACCTACCAGAGTAGCTGCAGATTGAGCCAGACTAAAGCCAGGCATCATCACCACAAAGATTACTCTCATTCCGATGCCGTAGGCAGCTACAGCAAAGGTTCCATAGATAGCTACAATCCGCATTAAAACGAGATCGGATACATTCCATATTACCATTTGAAGAGAACCGAAAACGCCAATTTTGGAGATTCTCCACATCATCTGCAGATTCAATCGTGCTTTTTTCAGACTGACGTGCAACACAGAGAGCCCACGGAACAAAATATAAAGTAAAATTAAAGCTCCTACTCCTTGAGATAAGACTGTAGCCAGAGCCGATCCGGCTACTCCCCAGCGAGGAAATCCCCAAAACCCAAAGATAAAAAGGGGATCGAGGATAATATTTAATATGGTAGCAAAACCAAGGATTTTCATGGGAGTATAAACATCCCCCGCTCCTCGGAGCGTCGAGCCGGTAATGAAAGGAAGGAGCATGGTGATTGAGCCCAAAGAGACTATCCTGAGATAAGAGATCCCTAAAGAAAGCACCTCTCCCCTCGCTCCCAACAATTGAAGAATAGGTCCAGCTAAAAAGAACCCTACCAAGGTTATAGGAATTGAACCTAGGATACCCATAAAAAGTGACTGCATGGCTACATTATCTGCCTCCTCGAACCTCCGGGCCCCAATAAATCTGGCTACCATAGCCACCGTACCCAGAGAGATTCCCATTATCAGGGTCCAGATTACTCCCAGAAGGATTCCATTCATAGAAACGGCAGCAATTGCAGCAGGGCCCAGTCGACCGACAAAGATCATATCGACAATATTAAAGGTATTCTGTAAAAGGATTCCCACCATCATGGGTAGGGTCAGATACCACACGTTTTTGGCTATACTTCCCTCGGTTAGTTCCCGCTTGGACCTTTTTACTTTTTGGCGTTCCTCCAAGAAAACCTCCTCATAGTCCCTTGAGTCTCACACATTATTTTCTCGGGCCAGCAAAACAAAATTATAGCTAATCTTTTTCATCTGGCAAAAGAAGGAGGGGAAGGCGAAAATGAACCACTCAGGCCGGAAAAATCTCTAATTGACAAAACTCGCAAGGAGGAGTGCATTAAAAAGGTGAGATAAAAAGGTCAGCCTTAATGAGGGAAGATGGTGCCATAAGAGCGATTCATAATATAGGAAGGAATCGCTCTATTTCATAAGGATGTACACATTTTCGATAATCATCCCACTCCACTTTTTTGCTGGCAATAAAGCTATTAAAGACATGATCGCCCAAAGTCTTTCGCATCAGTTTGCTTTTCTCAGTTAACTGGATAGCCTCAATTAGACTTCCAGGAAGTGAGGCTATTCCCAATTTTCGCCTCTCTTCTTCGCTCATAAGGTAAATATTCTGTTCTACCGGCTCCGGCAACTCGTATTCTTTCTCTACTCCCTCAAGACCCGCCGCCAGCATCACTGAGAAGGCAAGATATGGATTGCAGGCCGGATCAGGACTGCGGAACTCTACCCTGGAAGCCTGCTCCTTCTCAGGTTTGTACATGGGCACCCTTACCAGGGTGGATCTATTCCGGCGAGCCCACGAAACATACACCGGTGCCTCATGGCCAGGAACAAGCCTTTTGTAGGAATTGACCCACTGATTGGCAACGGCGGTTATTTCGCGGGCATGTTTTAATAAACCGGCAATATAGAATTTAGCTACCTTAGATAGGCGATATTTATCGTTAGGATCGAAGAATAGATTCCTGTTATCCTTAAAAAGTGACTGATGGGTGTGCATGCCATTTCCATTTACTCCAAATATAGGCTTGGGCATAAAGGTAGCGTAAAGACCGTATTTAAAAGCAACTTCTTTTACCACTATTCTATAGGTCATCACATTATCTGCCATAGTCAGGGCATCAGCATATTTTAGGTCTATTTCATGCTGAGAAGGTGCGACTTCATGATGACTGTATTCCACTCCTATGCCCATAGCCTCCAGGATGGAAATAGTATCCCGACGAAGTTCACTACCGGCATCCAGAGTAGTAAAATCGAAATATCCACCTTCATCCAAGGTTTCCGGATGTTTCTCATCTTTAAAATAAAAGTATTCCAGTTCCGGTCCGAGATAAAAAGTATAGCTTTTCTCTTTAAGACGCTCCAGGTTCCTTTTCAATATGTACCTAGAATCACCCTCATAAGGGCTACCATCTGGCTGAATGATATCACAAAACATCCGAGCTACTTTTTGCTTTGATATCCAGGGAAGTAGGGCAAAGGTGTTAGGGTCAGGCCTGGCAAGCATGTCACTTTCATCAATTCTGGCAAAGCCCTTTATAGAGGACCCATCGAACCCCATCCCCTCCGAGAAAGCTCTTTCTAACTCCCCCACAGGAATGGCAAAACTTTTAAGTTGCCCTAAAATATCATTAAACCACAGCTTGATGAAGCCTATATCTTCTTCCTTTACCAATTTTAAAATTTCTTCCTCCGTCTTAGCAGGCATACTCCACCTCTCCATGTTAAAAGATATTAGGTTTAACCTTCCTAGGCTACTTTAGCAGGTATCTTGTCCCTGTCAAGCATCGAAAGAAGCTTTCCTAGCCCAAAATTTTCCCCACCTCCTCCTCGTCAGCCTCCATCACGTAGGCAATGCTGGAGACTTCCGATGCTTCACGGGTAAGTGAAAGAAGGTCGTCTCGATAAACTAAACCCATCCACGAAGTTTCATTGCTCCAACCACACGTTCAACAGCAATAACATAAGCAGCCTGTCGCATATTTATGTTGTATTTCCTGGAAGTGAGGCTAACAGCTACTATTTTACAGCCAAAAAGAGATTTAGCAAGATATGCTGCATAATATCCAGCATTCCCATACCCTTGCACACTGGTTCACCGTCCGTTCTTTCTGTCGATGAATTATGAACTCATAACTACGAACTGTAAAGGAGGATCAAGATGAGGGAACACGAGAATCGAGTATCTAGGATCGAGAACTTAGATTCTTACATTAACTCCTCGTTTTTTTAAGTAGCGCTTTGTCTCTTCGATTGAATATTCTTTATAATGAAATATAGAAGCAGCCAGAGCAGCATCAGCATTAGCCTGAATAAAGACATCATAGAAATCTTTAAGAGTTCCTGCTCCTCCCGAAGCCACCACCGGAATATTGACCAAATCAGAAACTGCTCTGGTTAATTCGATATCATATCCCTTCTTAGTTCCATCTTTATCCATGCTGGTTAATAAAATCTCCCCTGCTCCCAGAGTCTCTATCTTCTTTGCCCACCCCAGAACATCAATTCCCGTGGGAGTTCTTCCTCCGTAAATATAAACTTCCCAAAGAGAGTGAAAACCCTCTGTCTTCTGAGCTCTTTTAATTTTCTTGCCATCTATAGCTACCACAATACACTGAGTGCCGAACTTCTCTGCTGCCTCTTTCACCAGACTTATATTTTTTACCGCTGCTGTATTTATGGAGACCTTATCCGCACCAGCATTCAAAAGATCCCGAATATCAGCAAGACTCCTCACTCCTCCTCCTACAGTAAGAGGCATAAAAACCTGACCGGCTGTCTTTTCCACTATATCAAGAATGATCTTGCGCTTCTCCGAAGAGGCAGTGATATCCAAAAAGGTCAGCTCGTCTGCTCCCTGTTCCTCATAAATCTTACCATTTTCCACTGGATCTCCGGCATCCCGCAATTTAACAAAATTTGTCCCCTTGACTACCCGGCCATTCTTAACATCAAGACAGGGAATTATTCTTTTGGCTAGCATTTTCCTGGCAAAGCTCCTTAAATCTTTTTAAAATCCTTAATCCTAACTGCTGGCTCTTCTCCGGATGAAACTGACAGGCAAAGATATTATCCTGATATATGCTGGAGACAAACTCAACTCCATAGTTGGTAGTAGTAGCAATGATGTTTTCCTCCTCGGGAATCACATAGTAGGAGTGAACAAAATAAAAGTAGGACTCATCCTTTATATCTTGCAGAAGCGGAACCCCCCTTCTAATCTTAATAGTATTCCAACCCATATGAGGAACCTTGAGCTTAGAATTTTGAGGGAATCGCACCACTTTCCCTTTTATAATACCTAAGCCTTTATAGACTCCAAATTCTTCGCTCTCGTTAAAAAGTAGTTGTAGACCCAGACAGATTCCCAAAAATGGTCGGCCAGATTGGATAAATTTATAAAGAGGATCGACTAACCTATGCTCTTTCAAATTCCTCATGCAGTCCTTAAAAGCTCCTACTCCGGGTAAAACCAGTCCCTCTGCACCTAGAATCTTCTCAGGATTACTGGTTACAAGAGTCTCTGCTCCTGCCTTCCGCAGAGCCCTCCCCACACTCTTTAAGTTCCCCATTCCATAATCAACGATAGCAATCATATTTTTCCTTATAAAATAGGGACAGCGACCATTTATTGATTCTGACGAGGTCTCCCTCGGGGTAAAGCCTTTAGTCGTCGCCCAAGTGAATCTTCTCCCATAGGAACACAGATAAAATGCACATGATTACTCATAAGACAATATGCCCATATCTTCAAAGAGCATTTTCGAGCATAATCTCTAAGCCATTGCAGATATTGTCTGAAATCATTGTTATCTTCAAAAACGCGTTGCTGATAATTTCCCCTCTGAGTAACATGATGAGGAAAACCTGTTGCTATAGCTCTTGATATTCGTGGCATGTCAAAAGTTTACATACAGCGACTCAATCTGTCAATAAAAATGGTCGCTGTCCCTATTTAATAGGCGTAGATTGTTCCGTAGGGACGGTGTGAGTGGGGAACCAACTTTGTAAATTCTTGCCTCAAGACCTCCTCTAAATCCAGGGTAAAATCAGAACAGAATTCTTCTAAATATTTCTTTAGCTTTTTCATATCCTCCTCATCCAATTGCTCTATTCCTACCTCTTTTCCCAATTGATAATCATTTACCTTGCCCCCCAGATATATGATACCTCCATGCATACCGCTACCAACATATCTGCCAACTATGGGAGAGGAACTTCCCTCAGTATTTAATCCTAGAAGGATTAAGATGCCACCGGCCATATATTCTCCAAAGAAATCCTCAGCCCTTCCTCCCACAATTATCACTGGAAACTGGTCCTGATAAGACTTCATATGAATTCCCACCCGATAGCCAACATCACCTTTAATATAGAGCTTTCCTCCTCTCATCGAATATCCCAATACATCTCCTGCATCTCCGAAGATTTTTACCTTTCCCGCATTCATAGTATTGCTTATTGCGTCCTGACCGTTACCATTTACGGTTATCAGTGGACCGTCCATAAAAGCAGCCAGGTCATTTCCAGGCAGACCGTTAATAGTAATCCTTACCTTTCCCTTCAATCCACAACCAAGGTACCTTTGGCCGTTAATATTATCCAGAATAATCTCCTTTTCTCCTCTCTCTATAACTAACCGAATTTGCTCATTTATTATCCTGTAATGTATCCCCTTAGCATCTATCCTCATACCTCAATTCCCATTCCGGAAACCATATGTTTTCTATAATCAGAAGGAAGATAAATGAGACCAAAATCCTCCCTCATCAGATAGTCTTTGAAATTGCTTACCTTAGTTCTCTCTTTAATAAGAGCGGTAATTATTCCCGCCCGTTCTATACTTCCAATAAAGATAGCCCCAACAATAAAATCCTCCTTTAAGACAATTTTTTTATATTCCCTTCTTTCCCTGTTATATTCCTGAAGCACCTGGTAGCCCTCCTCATCAGGATCGGTCTGACCGGCAGAGATAGTAGATATACCGAATGTCTCTACTGAATTCATAGCCAGGCCACCTTGGTATTCCTTTAAATCCCCAGCCATATTACATCCGGCGACACTTCCCTGTCTATAAGCATTAGGCCAGATGGGGATGGGACGAGCAATACCCATAACCAGATCAAAGGCCTCCGCTACATCACCAGCTGCATATACATTATCCACACAGGTCTGCATATGTTCGTTAACCAGAACACCCCTTTTTGCCTTGACAGGTGTATCCTTAACTAAAGTTACATTTGGCCTAACTCCGATAGCAAATATAACAAGATCGCTGGCTAGCTTTCTTTTATCTCTTAAGACCACTCCACTTACCTTTCTCTCTTTTCCCAAAGAACCCTTATTAAAACTATCCTCAGCTTCAATCTGGACAACGGTATTATTGAAGATAATCTCTATCCCTCTTTCTCTCAAATTCTCTTCCACGATTTGGGAAGCTCTTTTATCAAATGTCACACTGAGCATCCGATCAGCAAGCTCAACTACAGTCACCTCCATTCCCAGCTCTACCAATGCTTCAGTTGCCTTCAGACCGATTAGTCCTCCTCCAATAACTATGGCTCTTTTGACTGAGTTTCTCTCAATGAACTCTTTGATATTATTGACGTCATCCCACTTGGTAAAAGTAAAAACACCTTTTGAATCCTTTCCTTCGACCTCGGGAACAATGGGAACTCCCCCAGTAGCTATTAATAGCTTGTCATAAGGGACTACCTCTTTATTTTCCAACTCAACAATTCTTTTACCTGTATCTAGTTTAATTGCTGTTTGGCCTAATTTTGTCCCTACACTATTTTCTTCATAGAAATTCTTTTTTCGATAAAGCATCCTCTCCTCATCAACTTTGCCAGCAAGAAGATAAGAAATTAAGGGTCGAGAATAAACAAAATAAGGCTCATCAGATATGACAGTAACCAAACCGGTTTTATCCCGGTTACGAATAGCTTCTATCGCTCCTATAGCCGCTACTGAATTGCCTACAATCACATAACGCATTCTTCTACCCCTATAATATCACAATTTCAAAAATTCCTTTGCATCGATGCCAAGTAAGGTACCTCTATATTAAGAATCCCGCAGTTCCAGTGCTTCATTGGGACAATTAGCTACACAAACGGGCATTTCCTCTCCCTGACATAAATCACATTTAGAAGCTATTTTCTTTCTCTCTAGATTTCTCTTTATCACTCCAAAAGGACACACCATAATACACATCCAACAGCCAACACATCTATCCTCATTGCATAGAACAGCCCCGGTGGTTTTATCTCTATACATAGCTCCAGTTATACAAGCTTCGATGCAGGGTGCTTCTTCACAATGACGACATTGAATGGCGAAAGAGAGATAACCTTTCTCTTCTACTAAAATTCGAGGCAGAGCACGAGGAAATTCCCTCTTAAATGCCTTAATTATCTTTTTTGACTTTGAATGCTGCACAAGGCAATGAATCTCACAAAGCCTGCATCCTATACAATACTCCTCTTTTATATAGATTCGTTTCATCGTCTAATCCTTATAAAGCAATATCGCTTTGCCCCTTTATCCACCGGCTGGTTTAATCCCCAGAATCTTAAGATCAATAGCCGTAAGTCCTACTCCTCTCAAGTGCTCACGATTTCCCCTCAAGCTCTCAATAGCATTAATTCCCATGCCACCCAGTATTTCTTTTATCTCCAAAGACCAAGCACGCAAGAGATTTACCAGCCTTCTGGTAGCAATATTTGGATTTAGCCTTTTGGTCAAATAGGGATCTTGTGTAGCAATACCCCAATTACACTTACCCGTATAACATTTTTGACAAACATGACAACCCATAGCTACCAGGGCGGCTGTCCCGATATAAACTGCATCTGCACCCAGGGCAATTGCCTTAATAATATCAGCGCTGGACCTCATTCCCCCAGCTACAATAATGGAGGCACGATTTCTAATTCCTTCCTCTCTAAGACGGCTGTCAATCACAGCAAGGGCAAGTTCAATAGGTATTCCAACATTATCACGGATTACCATAGGAGCTGCTCCCGTCCCTCCTCTAAAACCATCTATAGTGATAAAATCAGCTCCTGCTCGAACTATGCCACTAGCAATAGGAGCTACATTGTGGACAGCGGCAATCTTAACCCCCACCGGTTTCTCGTATCTGGTTGTCTCTTTCAAGGCATAAATAAGCTGACGAAGGTCCTCTATGGAATAGATATCATGATGAGGAGCAGGAGAAAGAGCATCACTACCTGCAGGAATCATTCGAGTATGCGATATATCCTCGCTCACTTTCTCACCAGGAAGATGTCCGCCGATACCTGGTTTTGCTCCCTGACCTACCTTGATCTCTATAGCACCAGCTATCTTTAAATATTGGGGATGAACCCCAAAACGGCCCGAAGCTACCTGAACAATAGTATTTTCTCCATATTTATAAAAATCAGGATGAAGCCCACCCTCTCCTG
>Ga0315551_10001043_pt1 | contig 21495 bp, 22 predicted proteins | sample SalMarSW160290MG_FD_203678 | JGI IMG/M metagenome (GOLD analysis project Ga0315551, IMG submission 203678) | Salt marsh sediment microbial communities from the Plum Island Ecosystem LTER, Massachusetts, United States - Salt Marsh Sediment SW1602-90 ...
CAGAGGAGCCGCTGCCGTCTAGCGTAACGTTAGCGGTGGTCTGCCCGGAGCTAAGCGTGTAGGTCTTGTCCGGGCCGGCATCGGCCACCGGCGGCTTATTGGTCGTGGCGCTGGCCTCGTCGGAGTAACCGCTCTCATTACTGCTCTGGTCCACTGCTTTCACCACGTAGTAGTAGGTGACGCCGCTGGTGAGGCCGGTATCGGTGTAGGTGCTGGATGACAGGAGACTGTCGTTCACCCGGGTGTAAGGGTTGCCGGTGGTCTGGCTGCGGTAGACGTTGTAGCCGCCGAGGTCACCTTCCGAGCTATCATCCCAGTCCAGGTCTACCAGTTCATTACCGGCAGTGGCAACCAGGTTCGTTGGTGCCGCTGGAGGGGTGAAATCAGGATACTCATCAACGCCCATGTCAACTACCGGAGTGTGGTCCCCATCACCATCAGCAATCCTGTCCTCGCCCTCAAAGTCGGTGTCTATTCCCGAAGGCACATAGTTGTTATCGCCGGCGTCAATGCACGGGGAAGTGCCTTGCAGGTGAAAATCGCCGTTAGCCGGGTCTACTAAGTCGGGGTTGCCTTTAATATCAGACGAGTGGGGAGGGATGTCTAACGAACCACTGGCCTTATAGTACTCTTTAATCTTAACATTTATGAGATTATGGCTTATGGTTGTGGAATAAGCTGTTGATGTCACATAGTAATAGATACCATAATCTGTCTGGTTGTAAATGATGTTGTTGGCAATGACCAACGAACTCTGTGAGAGCCTGATGCCATTTTTGGTGTTGCAGATGGTGTTGTTGACCACCGTGGCTGTACAGAGATAAAAGGCTAAACCGTTACCAGTATATTTGGTAGAGGAGTCGAAATTGGCATTTTCGTAGATAATGTTGTTGACGATGGTTGGCGAAGAGCTCTCGGCATAGATACCTCCCCCAAGTACGGTAGGAGATTTATATTGATTGATTACGCAATTCTTAATGACCGGGGAAGACGATTGAATCCAGATGTTTCTATCCAGACCATTGGTAATGGTGAAACCTTCCAGCACTGACGTATCACCGTTTAAAAACGATACGGCATAACCTGTGCCCCCGCCAGCGATGATTGTGGCGGCGACTATGCTGGGGTCTTCGGGGTCGGTGCTCTGGAGGGTTATGTTGGCAGCGCTGAGAGTCAGGTCTACCTCGCTGTACGTACCGGGGGAAACAACGATGACATCACCGGGGCTGGCAGCACCTATAGCGCCTTTTATGGTTGGATAATCCGCCGGGCCGTCATCATCAACGGTAATGCTGGCTGCCAGTGCGGTTTGTCCCGGCACGGCCAGAGTGACCAGCCCCAGGGCAATGACCAGAAGCGCCGTTAACATTAATCTGCCATATTTCATTGAACTCACCACCCTTGTTGGTTCGATGTGTGACCGGAGAGGATATTTCGACCATTTATTTTTATTTATAGCTTCTATCCCGATTTCAGGGCACGTAACGGCGTTATGATTTCAAGCTATCATCCGTATATCATAATTATTTACCCAAATGGCGAAATTTGCTATAGATTATTGTTCCAAAGGCGTTACAATAATATTACAAAAGTATTATGTACTTAAGTACTAGACTGTGATAAATTCTGGCTTAGCTTAAATAATAACCACATGGTAGCGCAAAACTGGTATAAGCTGGTATAATAGACTTAAAATCCGATAATCGTTTGCCGGTACAGTCAGATATCATGAAGATTCTTCTGGTCTATCCGCAATATCCGGATACTTTCTGGAGCTTCCGGTACGCCCTGAAGTTCGTCTCCAAAAAGGCGTCCTTCCCGCCACTGGGCCTTTTAACGGTGGCGGCCATGCTCCCCGGCGACTGGGAGAAAAAACTGGTCGACATGAACGTGAGCCAGCTCACCGATGAAGACATCAGTTGGGCCGACTTTGTCTTCATCAGTGCCATGGTGGTGCAGCGTGATTCGGCAAAGGAAGTAATCAGTCGGTGCCAGCGCCTGGGAATCAGGACGGTGGCTGGCGGCCCTCTCTTCACCACAGGATACCGGGAATTCAGGGAAGTGGACCACCTGGTGCTCGGTGAAGCCGAGGTAACCCTGCCGCTGTTTCTCAAAGACGTGAAAGAAGGGAATCCACAGCCTATTTACCTGTCAAAAGCCCGGCCGGATATCTCCGAAACACCCGTTCCGCTCTGGTCGCTCATCAATCAGAAGCAGTACTCGTCCATGAGCCTCCAGTATTCCAGGGGGTGCCCGTTCAACTGTGAGTTCTGTGACATCATAGTACTGAATGGACATCGGCCGCGGACCAAAGGCGGGGAGCAGGTAGTTGCGGAGCTGGAGGCGCTGTATAATCACGGCTGGCGTTCCGGAGTGTTTGTCGTCGATGACAATTTCATCGGCAACAAGAGAAAGCTGAAGCAGGAGCTCCTTCCGGCAGTAATCGAATGGCAGAAAGATAAAAAGTATCCCTTTGCCCTTTCCACGGAGGCTTCAATCAATCTGGCGGATGATGAAACGCTGATGCGGATGATGGTGGAAGCCGGTTTCAACTGCGTTTTCGTCGGTATTGAGACGCCAAATGAGGAAAGCTTGTTAGAGTGCAATAAAATGCAGAACCGGAACCGTGACCTGGTGGCTTCGGTAAAAAAGATACAGAATTATGGCATGGAGGTGCAGGGGGGCTTTATCGTGGGCTTCGACAGCGACCCGCTTTCCATCTTCAAGAGCCAGATAAACTTCATTCAGAAGAGCGGCATCGTCACGGCGATGGTGGGCCTGCTCAATGCTCCGCCCGGTACCCGGCTGCACAAACGGCTCAAGAAGGAGAACCGCTTGGTCAGGGACTTCAGCGGTGACAATACGGACCTCTCCCTCAACTTCATTCCCAAGATGAATCATACCACCCTCGTCGATGGCTACAAACATATCCTGGACACGATTTACTCGCCAAAGCAGTACTATGAGCGGGTAAAGGCATTCCTGAGAGAGTACCGGCCGAATATCAGGAGAAGGAATAAACCACACTTCTATCAAATGATGGCGTTCCTGAAATCCGTCTGGATTCTGGGCTTCAGGGAAAAGGGGAGAAAATATTACTGGAGGCTTTTCCTGCTGACGTTAATGAAGTACCCGCGCAACTTGCCGATATCGATAAGCCTGAGTGTCTACGGGTATCACTTCCGCAAGGTTGTCGATAAATATATTCAGCACTCCGATAGAGAATTCGCTGGCTAACAGGGTTATCAAGAAGGCGGAGAACCGGCGGATGGCCTGAGGCTGCTGGAGCCGGAAAAGGGACATATTGACGTCGGCAGCTTTCAGCGCGTCTTTCCGGACCACTTCAGCCACCCCAATCCCCCTTTTTACAAAGATTGACGGCAGTCGGTGAGAAGCGGTATCGTGTTATAATTTAACCGTGCGGGCAGAGGTTTGCCTATGGATGAAAAGAGCCTGGAAATACTGGAGTTTCCACAGATAATATCGGTCCTGGCGGGCTACGCCTCTTTTTCGGCCAGCCGCGAGCTGGCCTTCGAGCTAAAGCCGCTCGCTGATTACGAACAGATTGCTCTGCGGCTCGGGCAGTCCGCGGAGGCACGTCATCTTCTTGCCCTGGAACCGGGCTTTTCCATCGGCGGTGTGACGGATATACGTGAAGTCGTGCGGATAGCGTCGCTGGAAGGCATCCTCGAGCCGATGAGCCTGGTCGAAATCCAGCAGGCGCTCGCCGCCATGCGTCAGACGCGCAGCCACCTGCGCACCATGTCAGAAGAGCTGCCCCGGCTGTGGGATATAGCCAAAGACATCACGGAACTGCGTCAGATGGAGAAAGAAATCGCCCGCTGTATTTCCCCCAACGGCGACGTGCTCGACCGGGCATCTCCAGACCTGGCCGCCATCAGGAATCAGCTCAGGGAAGCCCGTGAGCATTTATGGACTCGCCTGGAAGCGATTATCAGGTCGCCGCGGGGGAGAAAAATAATTCAGGAGCCGATAATCACCGAGCGTGAGGGCCGGTACGTTATTCCGGTCAAAATAGAACTCAGGAGAGAGATAAGAGGCATCACCCACGACGTATCCAACACCGGGGCTACGGTGTTCGTTGAACCCTGGTCAACCATGGAGTTGGGTAATACCGTCCGCGAGCTGGTGAATGAGGAAAAGCGCGAGGTGGAAAGAATACTGCGCAAGCTCAGCGCGGAGGTGGGCAGATACGGGGCGGAGCTTTCCACAAGCATCGAGAAGATGGCGGAGCTGGACCTGGCTCTGGCCAAGGCAAGGTACGCCCGTGCTGTGAAAGCATGCGAACCGGTTCTTACCGATGTCAGTGGGTCAGCAAATGAAGGCATGGAAACGGCCGTGGTCAAGCTGGTCGAGGCCAGGCACCCGCTGCTCGGGGAGAAAGCGGTGCCGCTTTCCGTGGAAATCGGCCGCGATTTCTCCATACTTGTTATCACCGGCCCCAATACCGGTGGCAAAACGGTGGCCCTCAAGACCATCGGGCTGCTCAGCCTGATGGCGCAGGCCGGCATACCTGTTCCCGCTTCGCCGGAAACGTGCCTGCCCGTATTGGACAGCGTCTTTGCCGATGTTGGCGATGAGCAGAGCATCGAGCAGACACTTTCCAGTTTCAGTTGGCACGTGGGCAATATCGTCCGCATCATACGGAACGCCACCCCGCACAGCCTGGTGCTCCTTGACGAGCTGGGAACGAGCACCGACCCGGCGGAAGGCTCCGCCCTGGCCCGCTCCGTGCTGCTCTACTTTCTGCATAAGGAAATCCTGACCGTGGCCACCACCCATTACGGCGACCTGAAGGCATTTGCCCACACCACCTCCGGGATAGAGAACGCTTCCTTTGACTTTGACCCGGCGACATTCGCGCCGACCTATCACCTGACGGTGGGTATCCCGGGCGGCAGCAATGCGCTGGCCACCGCCACGCGACTCGGAGTACCGCCAGAGATAATCGACGAGGCCAGGGGTATGATTTCCAGGGGAGCTCTGGAACTGGAATCGCTGCTGGGCGGTCTGATGGCGGAAAAGAAAAAGATGGAGGAAGTCCGTGCCGTTCTGGAAAGAGAAAGAAGCCAGGTGGAACAGCAGAACGCGGAGGTTAAAAACCGGCTGGAGCGTTTGAGGGAAGAAGAGCGGGCAGTCAGGCAGGAGGCCAGAGACGGGGTGGTCAGGGAAGCTGCCGAACTGCACCGGCAGGTTCGGCAGGCAAGCTCCGAACTGCGTAAAGAAATGACCAGGGAGAGGCTGGAGCAGGCCAAGAAAGCGCTGGCCGGGGTGCAGGAGCAGCTGGGCAGCGAGGCCTGGACTCCGAAAACGGGTGAGCCTGAGGCGGAGCAGCACATTTCCACCGGTGACATCGTTTACTTAAGAGACATAGGATTGCAGGCCACGGTGCTGTCCGTTTCCGAAGATACGCAGGAGGTCGAGGTCCAGGCGGGACAGCTCAAGCTGAAAACAGGGCTGGAGAACGTCGAGAAGATAACCGAACATAAGCCGTCGCGAGCACGTGGCACCGTGATGCATACGGCAACCAAGGTGATATCGACCGAGCTTGACCTGCGTGGCAAACGGGCCGATGAGGTGGAGGTGGCGCTTGATATCTACCTTAATGATGCCGCGCTGGCCAACCTGAGCGAAGTCCGGGTCATTCACGGGGTCGGCACCGGCACGGTGCGCCAGATTGTACGGGATTTTCTGGCCGCCCACCCGCTGGTCAAGTCCTTCCGCACCGGCAAACATGATGAGGGCGGCGACGGCGCTACCTTGGTCAGTCTTTAATTCCAAAATCTCAATATATAGCACGAGGGGATTGCCCGAATTGGCCTTAATAGCGAACACATACTATCTGCGTCGCGCCAGAATGCTCGAGTTCCTGGACGAGCTGGAAAAGACAGATGATGCCGGGGCGGTTACGGCATGTCTGCCACCCGGACTGTCCCCGTATAAAATCCATGACCTGCTGCCAGATGCCGCCGGTGAAGCTGCCCTTCCAGAAGAGCTGGCCGGGCTGATGGCTCGCTCCCGGACCGGGGCGGTGCTGTTCTGGGGCGGTGCGCAGAAGTATCTGGTTTTCCCACCTTTCCCGCTGCCAGAGCAAGCTATATCTATCGGATTTGCCACCGGGCCACTGGCAAAACTGCTCCGGGTTGATTACACGGTCGGCCTGGTTCTGGTGCACCTCGGCGCCTATGCGGTGGGACTGTGTCACGGTGAGCAGCTCGTGACCAGCAAGGTGGGGACGGGGCTGGTGCACGGGCGGCATAAAAAGGGCGGCTCCTCGCAGCAGCGATTCCAGAGGCGGAGGGAAAATCAGGCCGACGAATTCCTGGACCGGGTATGCCTTCACGCGCGGGAGCAGTTTGAACCTCAGGCCAGGCTTATTGACTATATGGTCTACGGCGGGCCACGTCAGACGGTAATGCAACTGCAGAAGTGCTGCCCCTTTCTTAAATCCTTTGCCGACCGTATTTTATCTCCCCTCGATGTGCCGGACCCCCGCCGGGAAGTACTGGTAAAAGCCGTTGGTCGTATCTGGTCTTCCCGTGTCACGGAATGGCGGGCAGAGGGCTAAATCCGACATTCAATTATTCAATCATTGTATTCTATTGTTCCATAATACTTCCAAGCTTCTTAATTCCTGTGCTTCTTAATTCCTGTTTGTTTTTAAAACCCAAAAAATTTTTGTAAAATTCTTCAAAACCTCTTGACAGAAGGGGACATCGGCATTAAAATATATCAAGATATATCGTGATAATACTAGATATATCATGTTGAGACGGAGGAAAGTATGTTTTTCAGGCATCGAATTCTAAAAGGAGAACGTGAAAGCCACTTCCAGAAAGGTGACCTGAAATACGTCATTCTGGACCTGCTCAAGGACAAGCCGCGTTACGGATATGAAATTATCCGGGAGATGGAAGAGCGCTCTTTTGGCTTCTATACTCCCAGCCCCGGGGCCGTTTACCCGACGCTGCAGATGCTTGAAGAATTGGGGCACGCCAGCGCCGCCGAGCAGGATGGGAAGAAAATATATACCATAACCGATGAGGGCCGCCGGTTCCTGTCGGAGAGAAAGGATTTTGCCGAGGAAGTTAAAAGCCAGATGAGGGACCGCTGGAATCCGGAAAGCATCGGTGATATGGGCCAGGTCCGTCAGAAGTGGGCACGGCTGGGAAAGATGATGGGGCGGTTTCACCATACCGACCCCGAAAAAATGAAGCGCGTCCGTGACGTTATCTCCCGTGCTTACAAAGAAATCGAGGCCATAATGGAAGAAGAGGAGTGAGGGGGAGCGGTGTCCAGGCGACCGGATATTAAAATTGAATTTGACCAGGAAACAAGCAGCTATTTCATCATCTGGGAGCCGCTGGTCATCGGACTGGGCAGGACGAAAGAGGAGGCGCTGGAGGACTTGAGGGAGGCGGCTCATCAAGGTGTCGATATATTTATTGATGCAAAACTTAAAGATATCGAGAGAGGAGTCAGGTAAGATGAATAGACAACGTCATAAGAGTGGCCTGTCGTTCCGGATAATGGCGCTGATTCACGACAACCCGTTGCGCCGTGCTCTGGATGACCCGTTCAAGCAATTACGCGCCGCCGGTATCAAAAAGGGGCAACGAGTGCTTGAGGTTGGCTGCGGTCCCGGTTTTTTCACTGTGCCGGCGGCGGAGCTGGTGGGGCCGGACGGCTGTGTTTTTGCCATCGATATTCATCCTATGGCCATCAAGGCCGTGGAACGTAAGCTGAGCAGGGCCAGCCTGAGCAACGTTAAGCTGGCACTCGTCAGCGCTGCCGATACCGGACTGCCCGCGGAGAGCATCGATGTGGCTTTCCTTTTCGGTGTGGCTCATGCTCTGCCCATGGATAAAGTACTGCCTGAGATGCACCGCGTGCTGAAACCCGGAGGAATCCTGGCGGTAGAGACTTTTTCCAATCGAGCATGGCAAAAGATGTACAGCGACGGGCTTTTCCGGTTTGCTGGAAAAGAAGGCCGGGTCTGCAACCTGATAAAACAATAAAGAATGGAGGCATAAAATGGGCTACTTTTCCATACTGGCGGCGATACCGGGATTTTTTCTCAGCTCCTTTTTCTTCATGCTTCTCTGGGGGGTTATCGCCCCGAAAATCGGACTGGTCAGCATCAACTACCCGCTGTCCATGCTGGTGACCATCACCATCTGGCTGGCGGTGGCGCCACTGGCGGCCGCTTCCGCTCGCAAGAGGAAATAAATCGGGATACAGGCTTTATTACAAGGGCGTTTTACGCCGGGACGCCGATGTCCCGGAAAAAGACCAGCTCCCTTGCTGCTAATACAGCTCTTTCAGCAGATGGATGAACCTCCGGTCACGCTCCCGTATGATTTCGGCGATTGATTCCGGCGTGTATGAGAAGAAGCCTTTTCCGGTCTTGGCACCGTGCTCGCCGCGGTTCACCATCTCCTTGAGCAGTCTGTTGGCCTGTACTGAGGAGTCCAGCTCGGGGAGTATTGTCTCGTCCACCTTGCAGGTAACGTCCAGACCGGCGAGGTCTCTTATCAGCAGCGGCCCCAGAAACGCCAGACGGAACCCGAGGCTGGTAACCACGGCGCGGTCGATATCCTCGGCGCTGGCAGCGCCGATTTCCAGCAGATGATATACCTCGCGGTTCATCGCCGTCTGAATGCGATTGATGAGGAAGCCGAGGACCTCCTTCTGCACTTTGACCGGCACCTTTTTTATTTTCACCAGTATTTCATGCGCCGTTTTGTAGGTCTCTTCCGATGTCTTTTCTCCGGGCACGACTTCCACCAGTGGTGCCAGATAGGGCGGATTCATCCAGTGGGTGACAATGGCCCTGTCGGGTCTTTGCATCTGTGATGATATCTCGGTCATCGGGAACGACGAGGTATTGCTGGCCAGAAGGCACTCCGGGGAACAGGATTTCTCCATCTCGTGGAAGATATTCGTTTTGGTGGGCAGGTCCTCGAAGACAGCCTCGGTGACCAGGTCGGCGTCCCGGACCGCGTCCTCCAGACTGTCAACCACGGTGATTCTGGCCACTATTTTTTCTATTTCGCTATACGGGATTAATTCTTCCCGGCCCAGGGTCTCCAGATTGGACTTTATCCTGTCTTTGACGCCAGCCAAGGCCGGTTTGGCGGCATCGGTGATGGTGACCGGATAGCCTTCCTGGGCATAGGCCTGGGCGATGCCGTGTCCCATAGTCCCGGCACCAATAACGCCCACCTTTTTTACCTGATCAGCAGATACTACCATATATACCTCCTTTTGGTACTTTTATCAGTCATTATTATACCTGTCATTGAAATCGGTTTCCATCTAATCATAGAGATGACAGGCCACCAGATGGTTCTCGGCAATCTGTCTTAGCTCTGGCATTTGCCGGCGGCAGACTGGCATGACCCTGGGGCAGCGGGTATGGAAACGGCACCCCGGAGGCGGGTCAATGGGCGAGGGGACTTCACCGGGCAATGGAACTCGTTTCCGCTTCTGATGCGGGTCGGGGAGGAGAATTGCTGAGAGCAGGGCCTGGGTGTAGGGATGAAGTGGCTGGCGGAATAAATCATCTCTGGTGGCGAGCTCCACTATCTGCCCGAGGTACATGACGGCAATCCGGCTCGAGACCTGCCCGATGACGGCGAGGTCATGGGCGATGAACAGATAGGCAAGGGAGAGCTCACGCTGCAGGTCCGTTATCAGGTTCAGAATCTGCGCCTGGACGGATACATCCAGCGCGCTCACCGGCTCGTCGGCGACGATAAGTTTCGGGTTTACCGCCAGGGCGCGGGCGATGCCGGTGCGCTGCTTCTGGCCGCCGCTCAGTTCGTGGGGATAGCGGGTGGCGTGGCCCGGCTCCAGCCCCACGCGTTGCAGCAGCTCCGCCACTCGCTCCAGCCGGTCTTTCTCGGTGCCCACACCGTGGATGAGCAAGGCCTCCCCGATGGAATCCCCTATGGTCATCCGCGGGTCAAGCGAGGACTGCGGGTCCTGGAAAATCATCTGCGCCTCTCTCCGCAGCTCCTTCAGCTGCTGCCTGCTCCAGGAGGTGATATCGTTCCCCCGATAGAATACCTGCCCTGAGGTCGGCTCCTCCAGCCTCAGCAGCGCCCTGCCCAGGCTTGATTTGCCGCAGCCGGATTCGCCGACCAGCCCCAGCGTCTCCCCCTCCGCGATGAAGAAGGAAACGCCGTCCACCGCTTTCACGTCGGCGACATGCCTGGCCAGCAGGCCGGCCGTTACCGGGTAGTATTTTCTCAGGTTTTCGACTTCCAGTAATTTACGTACCATTTTGACAAACCTGTGGTAATCACTCACCTATTTATACAGATGGCAGGCGGCGATATGCTCTCCTGAGATAACATATTCCTCGGGCCTTTTTTGCTGGCAGACCGGCATGTGCCACTGGCAGCGGGGGTAGAAGATGCAGCCCTCGGGCGAATCAATGAGGCTGGGAATAACTCCCGGAATGGGCGTCATCTTTTCCCGGCGCTCGGAGATAGAGGGCAGGCAGTTGAGCAGGCCCCACGTGTATGGGTGCTTCGGCTGGTCGAAGATATCAAGGACGCTGCCGGCTTCGGCGATACGGCCGCCGTACATCACGATGATGCGGTCGGCAATCCCGGCCACGGTGCCCAGGTCGTGGGTGATGAAAATGATGGACATATTTCTCTCCTGCTTCAGGTTGCGGAAAATATCCAGAATCTGCGCCTTGATGGTGGTGTCGAGGGCGGTGGTGGGCTCATCGGCGATTAAAATCTCGGGGTCGCAGGACAGCGCCGCTGCAATCATGGCCCGCTGCTTCATGCCGCCGGAGAACTGGTGCGGGTAATATCGCATCCTCTCTTTGGCCTGGGGGATGCCGACCTGTTCCATCAGGTTCAGCGCTCTCTCACGGGCCTGCTGCTTTCCCAGCTTCAGATGGAGGCGTATCGGCTCCATTATCTGGTCGCCCACGGTGAATACCGGATTAAGCGAAGATTGCGGGTCTTGGAAAATCATGGCGATGCGGTTGCCGCGTATCTGCCTGAGCCTTGCCCCGGAGCTCTGGAGCAGGTCTTCACCGTGATACCGTATCTCGCCGCCCACTATTCTGCCCGGGGGGCTATCTATCAGGCGCAGGACTGACAGCGCGGTGGCGGTCTTGCCGCAGCCCGATTCACCCACCAGGCACAGGCATTCTCCTTTCTTAAGGCCGAAGCTCACGCCGTCGACCGCCTTGACCACGCCGAGGCGGGTGAAGAAGTAGGTTTTCAGTTCGCTGACCTGCAAAATGGTATTGTTCAATTTCCCTTTCAAAGCTGACTCCTCGGGTCAAAGGCATCCCTGATGCCATCCCCCAGAAAATTAAAAGCCAGCACGGTCAGGAAGAGCATGATGCCGGGCTCAACGGCAATCCACCAGGCGGTGTCCAGGCTGCGCTGGCCGGCATGCAGTACCAGGCCCCAGCTGGTCACGGTGGGGTCGCCGAGGCCGATGAAGCTCAGGGCGGCCTCGGCCAGAATAACGCCGGGAATGGACAGCGTGGCAATGACGATAACCGAGCTCAGGACGTTGGGGATGAGGTGGCGGAAAACGATGCGGCGGTCGCTGGCCCCCAGCGACTTTGCCGCCATGATGAAATCCCGCGTGCGGAGTGATAACGCCTCGCTTCTGACCAGACGGGCGGTGCCCGTCCAGCCGGTGAGCCCGATGACCAGGATGATAAACCAGAGCGACGGGCCGAAGATGAAGATGATGAAAACCAGCAGCAGGAAGAAGGGAAAGGTCATCATGATATCGGTGAAGCGCATCAGGGCATTATCCACCCAGCCTCCCAGGTAGGCGGAGACAACGCCCATAATCAGGCCGATAAATATGGCAATAAGGGTGGCCATCAGACCGACCTGCAGCGATATTCTGGCACCAGAGACGAGCATGGCGAGCATGTCGCGGCCCTTGTCATCGGTGCCCAGGGGGTGAAGCCACGTGCCGGGCGTTTCTGTGGTTATAAACTGCCCCGTGTTGCGGTCATAGATGGATTGCTCCGCGGAGAAGCCCGTCGGCGGCAAATTCTTGTTCGGGAAGTCCACCTTGGTCGGGTCCTGAGTTAATAAAGGGCCGAGGATGGCGACCGCGACCAGAAAGATGATGAAGCCCAGCCCGATGACGGCCAGCCGGTGCCTTCTGGTCCGGTCCCAGTAGTACCGGGTCAGACGGCGGTTCATGTAAAGCGGGTAAATGCCATAGAAGATGATGAGCAGGGCAAAGAACAGGTAGAAGTAGACGAAAGGCCCGAAGATGCGGTCGACGACCAGTAAATCCAGCAGGAAGATGAAAAGCAAAATAAGCAGCAGCCCGCCGAAGAGCAGGTTTCGCCGTCCCCCGAAAATGCCGCTTAATCGCCTCATTAACAATCCCTCAATCGTATCTTATGCGGGGGTCAAGCCAGGTATAGACGATGTCGGTGGCCAGGTTGGTGAGCAGTACCACCATGGCGCCGATAAGGGTAATGGTAATCACGACCGGGTAATCGTTGGCAAAGATGGCGTTGAAGGAAACCCGACCCAGCCCGGGAATGCCGAAGATGATTTCCGTCAGGTAGGCCCCGCCGAAGACGACTCCGGCCAGGTCAAACATGATGATGGTGATGATGGGCAGGATGGCGTTGCGGAGCACGTGCTTGCCGATGACCACATGTTCTGGAAGCCCCTTGGCCCGGGCCGTTTTTACAAAATCCTTTCTCAGGTTGTCCAGCGTTGACGACCGGGCATATCTGGTATAGCCGGCCATCATGCCGGTGCCGAGGGTGATTACGGGCAGGATAAGCGCTTTCAGATTGGCCAGGGAGAACATGGGGAGGCCGGTATCGTAGTAGGTTTTGAACCAGCCCAGCTGCACAGAGAACACCAGTATGAGCATGATGCCCAGCCAGAAGTTGGGGATGGAGATGCCGATGAAGGAAAAGAAGGTGGCGATGTAATCGGTTCTGGTGTACTGCTTCACCGCCGAGTAAATGCCAATCAGAATGCCCAGGGAGGAGGCGAAGAGCATGCTGAGCAAAATTAGCTGGAAGGAATATATCCAGTGGCGCTTTATTAGCTCGATAACCGGCATGGAGGTGCTGAACGACCATCCCCAGTCGCCGCGGGCCAGATTGACCAGATAGTTGAAGTACTGTTCATAGATGGGTTTATCAAGCCCGTATCGGGACTCGACGGCTTCAATGACCTGGGATGGGTCCTGGGTGCGGGCGGAGATATTGGCCAGGTACTTATCCGCCGGGGAGCTGGGGCCGATGCGCAGCAGGATGAAGGTGATGGTCACCACGCCAAAGGCGATTAAGAAAGCGTAAAAAAGCCTTCTTATGATGTAATTCTGCAAGCCGCCCCGTTTCACTGGCCTGTCCCTTCAGAAGCTCATTAGGGTTCGGCGAAATACCATTTATGGTAGTTCCAGCCCATTCTCATGCCCGGGTCAATTCCCTCCACGTTTGCCTGGAAAGCAGAGTTGCTTCTGGGGAAGGAGAGGAAATCGGCCGGCTGGTCCTCGGCGATGAGCTGGCTTATCTCGGCGTACATCTGCTTGCGCACCTCAGGGTCGATCGCCTCTTTTGACCTGACCCCGGTGAAAAGCTCGTCCACCCTCTCGTTGGAGTAGCCCCAGAAGTTGAGCCCGCCGTCGGTAATAAAAAATACCCGGGAGCCGGACGGGGCAATGGGGTGGGTATTGAAGGCGAGGACCATCATGTCCCACGGCTCTTCACTGACGGCGTCAGGGCCGTTATTGTAATTCGGCTCCTGGTCCGAGCCGGGCACTTTGTTCATCATGTACTGCCGGAGCTGGGTGGGCCAGGGCATGAGCTTGAAGTCCACCTCAATGCCGATTTCGCCCAGTTCCTGCTTCACGAAGAGCGTGATATCTTCGGTGAGCTTGCTGCCGGTGGTGGTCACGAGGGTCAGCTTGATGGGCTGACCGTCCTTGTCATGGATGGATATGCTGCCGTCGCCCTCTCTGGTGCCATAGCCGGCCTCGAGCAGCATCTCCTTGGCCTTCTCCTTGTCATACAGGTCGCCGATGCCGAACTTGGATACGCCCTCCTCGGTGTACCAGGGGGAGGGCATGGGGATGAAGCTGAAGGCGGGGTCGGCAAAGCCGTAGCGTATCTGGTCGATGAACGTCTGCTTGTCGATGGACATGGACAGTGCCTGCCTGACGGCTTTGTTTTGCAAGCCTTCCCAGCCGTTGGGGCGAAGGTTATAGACAATAAGGTCATAAGCCCTGGTGGGTACGGTATAGACCTTGATACCCTCCATCTGCTTGAACTTGGCCACCTGCTCCGGCTCGATGCCGCAGTGGTGGATATCTCCCGCCTCGAGGGCCGCCAGCATTGCTGCCGACGTGCCGAAGAGCTTGGTGACGTATTCCGTAAAGTAAGGCGCGCCCGTTAACTGGCCGAGGTAGAAGTCCGGGTTGCGCTCCACGACATATTTATCATTCCGTATCCACTCCTTGAAGCGGTAAGGGCCGAGGCTGCCAGTGTAGGTCAAATTGTTGAACTCCTCGGCCTCCGTGAACGCTTCGAGGTCGCCCTCATACTTAATGGCAATGTGTTTGGGATACGGCGTCAGGGAGTAGATGGCGTTATCGATGAACTCCGGGTCAGCGGTCTGCCGTCGGATAACGAAGGTGGTCTCATCGACCAGCTCCACCTCGACGAATACCGTCTCGCCCTCGACCTCCTCCTGCCAGTCGGTCTGGTAGGTGTAGTTGAGCCAGTCGGAGAACATCAGGTTCTTCAGGGTGTAGACATAGTCCTCGGCAGTGACGGGGGTGCCGTCAGTCCACTTCAGGTCATCACGGATGGTGATGGTATAGACCAGGCCGTCATCGGATATCTCCACCGGCTTGGCCAGGTGGCGCAGGTGAACGTTCCAGTCGTTATCATACGTGGCCAGGCTGTCAATACACTGACCGGCGTATGAAAACGAGGTCGCGTCCGCCGCCAGAAGCCAGTTCAGGGTCTCGGCATCGCCCCCGGATGTCCCTTCGATGAAAACACCTTTTACCTCAGGATAGGCCTTCTGTGCCGGTGGCTCCGGCCTCGGTATTGGTGCTGGCTGGGGTGCAGCACAGCTTGTCAATAGAGCGATAAAAACGATTATCAAAATGGCCAGTCGTTTCATTTTCGAACTCCCATTAGCTAGCTTAACCACTTAATAAGAATTGATGATTGGAATTGATTAGTATCCATATTTTAACATTATAGCTTATCAAATAATAAATGAAAGCTGAAAGGGGTGTCGATATTCTATGTATTGACACTGGTATGGACAAAGCTATAATTAAATAACTCCATGAGTATCAGTCAGATTATGGGAAGGAGATAAGGATGGAAACGGCATGGTACTTCAGGCTTTTCTGGGTGAATCTCGGCTGGTTTATCGTAAGCTGGCTTCTCTACTACATCGTCAAAGCGAAAAGGATGGCTGGCCCGGGGCCCGGCAGGTCATTGATTATGGTTTTCTGGGCGAGTTTAATTACCGGGTGGGCATTAACCTGGTTTATCCACTACAGTATCAACCTCGCTTTCTGGGTCGGGCTATGTATTATTATCATTGGAGAGGTGGTCTTTGCTTCAGGCTATATGGCCATGAGGGAGCATCCGGAAAAGAAACAGGCCGTGGTTGATTGGGGTATCTATAAATTTAACAGGCATTCGCATGTCCTGGCCGGCGTTATCTGTCTCCTGGGTTTACTGATTATGGGGTGGAGCCCGGGTTCAGTGGTTTATATCATTCTGTGGGTTTACTTTGCCCTATACGTGATACTGGGTCATTTTGGCGTGTTGAATGAGGAGAAATTGAATAGAGAAAGATTCGGGCAGGAGTATGTGGACTACATGAAGAGGGTGCCCCGGTATTTCTTCGGCAGGATATAGGCCAGAGCGAGAGACGAGCGATAGCGGGAAAGAATTAATATCTAGACGAAGGTCAGGAGCCTTCTCGGGTTGCCAATAATAAGTGTGTCGATATGCTCCTGGGTTATGCCCCTCTGGCGCATCATCGGGACCACGTAATTCAGTATATGAGAATAACCCCACCCGCCGTAGCGCACCCGCCTGGTCTTGGCGCAGATGTCATGCGACATGACGAGCTGGTTCACGTAACCTTCTTCGATGTGCTGGCGGATTTCATAGATGCGCTGCGTGTCATTGGGCAGGTCCATATAGTCATCAGCCGTCCAGTAGGTTGGGAAATGGCCCTCCCATCCCCACAGGTCATATTCCAGCACGCAGCCTCTTTTCAGTAACTGCGTCCTTCCCTCGTGGTCGCGGACGCGGGCGTCAATGTGGCAGATGATGACCCGGCTGAGGTCGGCGCCTGAACGTTCGAGGATGTCGACCACGTCAAATGGTGCCTTTCGATTTCGTCCCGGGTGCACGCTCAGGCAGGCGCCGGTTTTCTGCTGGGCTTTGGCCGCCGCCCGCAGAACCTTGCGCTCATTATCGTGCAGAGGCCAGGAGCAGCCGATCTCACCGATAAGTCCGGAGCGAATCCCGGTGCTGCCAACACCAACCGTAATATCCCGGACTATCTCGTTGGCAATCTCGTCCTCGGTTCTGGCGGCAAACTCAGGGCTCAGGCTCGGTGCGGTATAGTATCCGCAGCCCATGATTATATTCAGGCCGGTAGCCCGGGAGACACGGGCCAGGGCTCCGGGGTCGCGGCCGATGCCGGTGATGGTGGCGTCAACGATTGTTCGGCCGCCGGCTTCTTTGAAGAGCATGGCCTCGTCGATGGCTTCCTGCTCGTCCAGCAGGCGCATATTGTCCAGGTTCTCGTAAGGATGGTAGCGGAGCCAGCTCAGGTTATGCCAGTCCACCGGCTCATAGGCCAGCGCCCGCTCGCTGGCACCTTCCGGCTCGGTGAAAATGCATTTGCCGTCAATAAATAAATGCTCGTGGGTAAGAGTCGCGCCAAGGTCTTGGCCATCGATTACTCCCAGCACGGTCTGCGCTTTTCCCGCTGTTTTCGATACAGCCATAGTCCTCCCTCCTTAACCGAGATATCGCGCAGCGCAGTAGTAACGCAGGCTTTTACAGAACTTTATACTTGTTATACGCGTCGCGCAGCAATGACCCCTTGAGCAGCTCATCGCGCAGCTGGTTTTCCTTGCTCGTCTTTTCCAGGGCCAGCGGTATGACCTCTTTTTCCAGCTCTTTGGGGATGACCACCACGCCGTCGATGTCACCGAATATGATATCGCCGGGGTTGACCAGCACGCCGCCGCAGTCCACCGGACAGTTATGGTCGATGACGATGCTCCTGCCGGCTGAGTCAACCATGTATATGCCGGTGGCAAAGGCGGGGAATCTCATTTTGGTGATCTGGGCGACATCTCTGGTATAGCCGTCCAGGACGATGCCGCGAGCGCCGCGGGCCCGGGCCGCCGTGGAGAGCAGTTCCCCCCAGAAGCAGGTGCGGGTGGAACGCTGTGTGCAGACCACCATCACGTCGTTGGGCTTCAAAGAGTCGACGGCGTCAATCTCCCCGCCGTAGGGGTCGTCAACCAGCTGGTAGATATCGGCCGTAAGTACGGGATAGGCACGTCCCACCACCACCGCGCCTTCATATATGGGGCGGATATCGGCTCTCATCCCCTGATTGCGGGCGCCAAGGCTGTCTATGATGTCGGAAATGACTGACGCGTAGAGCTTGTCACGCATGGTATCAAACATCTCCGTTTCGCTGGCAAAGTCGACCATTGTCGTACCTCCTTTTCTGGAATTTTAAAAAAATTGTGGTGGTAAGGTGCTATTTTATCATTTGTGCTGGTAGCCAGAGGATTAATTGGGGGAAAGCTATACAAAGGCCAAGGCCAATCATGATGAGGAAAACAAAAGGTATGACGCCGCGGATGATATCGGCAGTAGTCACTCCTAACTCCGGTGGAGCAGCACCATGGAGGAAGAATATCGCGTAAGCGAAAGGAGGTGTCAAGAAAGACATCTGAAGGTTAACGCAAATCATCATGGCCAGCCAGAGCGTGTCAAAGCCCAGAATAGGACCGATGGGCGTTATGATGGGAATCATGATGAAGATGATGCCCAGCCAATCGATAAACATGCCCAGAAGGAAGACGACAAACATGATAAGAGCAAAGGCACCCCAGCGTCCGCCGGGGGCGCTCAGAATGATGTTCTCCACGACATTGCCACCGCCCAGGCCCAGGAAAACACCGACGAACATGAAAGCGCATACCGCGACGAAAATTACTTTACTGGTGACCCTCAGAGTCTGGAATGCCGTCTCCCTGAGTGTCCGGAAAGTAAGCCTGCGGTGGGCAAGAGCCAGAAGCATGGCGGCAAGGGCACCCACCGAGGCGGCCTCCGTGGGAGGTGCTATGCCGAAGAAGATGCTGCCCAGTACGGACAGGACAAGTATCACCGGCGGCACCAGAGAGGTAAGCAGCATGGTCGTTTTCTTGAGAAAGGGAACGGCTCTTTCTTCAACGGGCACTGCCGGCGCCTTATGTGGTTGGAATAGACAGTAAAGGGCGATGTAGGTGCAGTACAGACCGGAGAGGACCAGACCGGGGATAAAGGCGGCCATGAACAGCTTGCCCACCGAGATTTCCGCCATTGGCCCGTAAAGAACCAGCATGATGCTGGGGGGGATAAGAATCCCCAGGGTACCGCCAGCACATACCGAGCCACTGGCCAGGGCTTTGTCATAGCCTCGCTTCACCATGGCGGGAAGGGCGATAAGGGCCAGCATGGTAACCGAGGCACCAATTATGCCCACGCAGGCAGCCAGGATGGTGCCGATTAACACCGTGGTTACCGCCAGGCCGCCCCGGAAACCGCCCAGCCAGATGTACAACGCTTCATACAATCGTTCGGCGATGCCAGAGCGCTCAAGCATAATGCCCATGAAAATAAACAGGGGAGCCGCCAGAATGACGTAGCTTCGTATCAGACCCCACATGCGCGAGTAGAACAGGTCGGTTACCTGCGGTCCGCCCCAGGTAAAATAGCCCACTACCAAGGCGATGCCAGCAATAACCGGGGCCAGCGGGAATCCGGTTAGTACCCCGGCTAATACACCCAGCAGCATTATAATGGCAATCGTCTCTTGGCTGATATCAATCATAGGCTTTATTCCTGACCAGCTGGTAGAAATCGCGAATCAGGTTAGCTACGGTCTGGAAGGCCAGCAGAAACAGCCCGACCACCACCACCGTCCGGAAGGGTCCGGCCGGAGGGTACCAGAAAGTCTCCGCCAGCTTCTCATCAATGCGCCAGGCGCGCATCATGTAATAAATTGAAGTATCTATAAGCACATAGAGCAGCGGAAGGAAAAATAGTAGGGTACCGATAACGTCGATTATGAGCTGGGCTCTGGGCGGAAGATGAGTGTAAATAACATCGACCCGTATGTGCTCGCGCATTCGGTGGACGAAAGCCCAGCCCATAACGTAGATGGTGGCGCCAAGCATGGTGCCGGTCTCGTAGGCCCATACCGTGGCGCCACCAAATACGTATCTCTCGACAACGTCAAAGACAAGCACTAAAACCAGGGCAACGGCAAGCCAGCTTACTGCCTTTGCCGTCCAGTCGCTGGTTAAATCAATAACATGAAGTACAGCTTTCACGGCTCATGTACCAAGCCTAGCATAAAGCCTCACCGGTGGTAGCCTCCGCCCCGAGAGATTGCTCTCGGAGCGGAGGCAGGAATAAAACTATCGGTAGTACGGGTACTGAAGCGTGTTTGTCTCCCCTAGAGCCTTCTTGTACGCATTCACTGAATTCCAGACCCTGGCAAAGAAGGCGTCCTCCGCCGCCCGGGTGTTATAGAAATCTTCGGCAGCGGCTTCTATATCCTTCTGGACATCCTCAGACAGGTAGACAATTTCCATACCGGCCGCTTTGTGCTGTTCTACGCCCCACATATCCTCATGCGATTCAACGGTGTGGTTTCTGATGCACTCAGCCAGTATCGCCTCTTTCAGCATTATTTTAAGGTCATCGGGGAGCTCATTCCAGGCATCCTTATTGACGAGACCGGGCATAAGTACTCCCGGTGCGTGGATGCCGGGGAACATGGCATATTTGGCTATCTCATTGAAGCCAAAGGGGACGTTGACTGATGGCGAGCTGAATTCAAAAGCGTCAATCACTCCCCGCTGCATGGCCTCATAGACTTCGCCACCGGGCAGGAAAATCACGGAAGCACCGAACTTTTCGGTGAGGATTTCACCCCAGTCACCGGCAGTGCGGAACTTCAGCCCCTTGAAGTCAGCCATTGTTTTCAGCGGTGTGTTGCTGTAGCCAAACATTTCGGCGCGTCCTATGGTCAATACGGAGAGACCCATTACATTGTAATCGGTGAACATCTCCTGGATTAGGTCCTCACCTCCTCCCTGAAGATACCAGGTGAGATAGACCATGGGAGTCGGACCGGCACAGATGATGTTATAGAGGCCACCGCAGGAGAACTTGTCCATGTTATAGTGCATGCCGGTTTGCGCCATCTCAATGATACCCCGGTCCAGAGCGTCAAATTCCTTGGTTGCCGGTGCCACCGCGCCGCTCGGGAAAAATTCAATGAGAAAGCGCCCGCTGCTCATGGCCTCAACGTTCTTGGTTACACGTATTGCTGATTCACCCCAGGGATTTGTCTCCGGTAAATATGACGCTAGCCGCCACTTGACTACTTCTGCTGGTTGTGCCGGAGCTGGTGCGGGTGCTGGCGCCGGAGCTGGAGCTGGAGCTGGTGCCGGAGCCGGTGCTGGTGCAGGCGCCGGGGCTGGTGCTGGAGCAGGCGCTGGTGCTGGAGCAGGCGCTGGTGCGGGTGCAGGGGCGGCACAGCCGGCAGCAACTAAACCGGTCACCACAATGAAAGCGATAACCAATGAGATTACTTTTCTTCTCATTTATCCCTCCTTTGATAGAATGGAGTTTCAATTTACCACCTGCCTGCTAAAAGCAACCACCTCCTTATTTCACTGTATTTTATTTTCTTATAATGGAAATCCTATTTTAATCGTAGAGATATTTTAACACACATTGTCAAGCAATATAGCGGTTATCGAGATGAATTTTTATGAGATTTTTTGTAAGTAATGATATGCCGATGATAATGGTATGACCGTTTTTAAACGGCGCCCTAGTGCCAATAGGGGACAGAGTTAGCTTTTTGGTGGCGAACTTTTCCCGTGTTTTTGTTTTTTAGAAATCGAGATACGGGATTCCTTGATTCTGGTGAAAGTATCGGCGATTTCCGGGTCAAACTGGGTCCCTTTGTGGCGCGCTATTTCATCGAGAGCCGCATCAGCACTCATTGACTTGCGGTAGGGGCGCTCTGAGGTCATGGCTGCGTAGGCGTCCGATACTGCCAGAATTCGGGCGGCCAGCGGTATCTCATTGTTTTTCAATCCATCCGGATACCCGCTACCGTTGTAATGCTCGTGATGGTTCCGGACAGCCTCGAGAAT
>Ga0315551_10001044_pt1 | contig 21492 bp, 16 predicted proteins | sample SalMarSW160290MG_FD_203678 | JGI IMG/M metagenome (GOLD analysis project Ga0315551, IMG submission 203678) | Salt marsh sediment microbial communities from the Plum Island Ecosystem LTER, Massachusetts, United States - Salt Marsh Sediment SW1602-90 ...
TCTGGTTCTCTGGTAAGGCCTCATCTTGTACCATAGCAGCGGGCTTACCAAAAATGCCAAAATTAATATAATCACCAGGTGTTTTACTTTTGCCCCGGCCACAAACAACATGGTCAGCAAAATTGGCATCATCAGCATTACAGTACCGAGGTCCGGTTCGAGCAAAATTAGTATCATCGGAAGAACCGTTAGGGCAAAAGGCCCAATCAGGGCTCTAAAGTTACGGTAATTACTGCGGTAGCGAAGGTACCATGACAACGCCAGGATATATGCCAGCTTGCAGATTTCCGATGGCTGTATAGCGGGAAGATTCCAGCCTGCTATCTTCAATCTAATCCATCTATGTGCGCCATTAATTTCCGGCACGAAAGGAAGCTCTATTACATACCTGCTGACCAGTAACAGGCCCAGAAGCAGTAGCACAACGGCATATATCCAGTAGCTTACCGCTCCGAACCGGCGGTAGTTAACCATATTAGCTGCTATGAAACCAATCACTCCAATCGCGGCGAATATAAGCTGTTTTTTCCACAGGTTGCTAAAATCTTCGGTTTGGCTGGCCGGACTGGCTTCTGCCGGATGGCCGACCGCATAAATTGTTGTTATTCCGATTGCAATCAACGCCAAAGTTGCTGCGAGAAGGCATAATCGTACAGCTATGAGTCGGCCTTTCAAAAGGTTGTACATAAACAGAAAATAACAAAGAGATGCTAAAATTGCTATATGATATGAACTGGAAAATCGATAAAAAAAATTATTTTGGAAAAAGCGGGTGTTGGTGTCTGGATTATTCTGTTTTGCCGGTAAAACAGCTTAAGACACCGAACTACCCAAATTAACATACAAAATTTTGTTTTTTTTCTCTCTTCCGCCTCTCTTTCCTTGATTTACTCGCAAATTCGTGGTATGTTCCTGTTGTATCTTGAGGGAATAGTTTGTAAGTGTTGTTTTTACCCGTACTTATGTAAACAGACACCAAACAAATGAAGGCAGGGTTGATTTTAAAAAATTTTAGAGATTTTTAGAGATTTTTTGCAATTTTGCTTGACTTTTCCCGGATGTTTGTGCTATTATAAAGTAATTCTTCACCAACACGAACCTGTGCCTACAGTAGTATTTTGGCACGCATTTTCGCCAACCGGCGGGAAAGGAGGAAACTGGGGTAAAACAGTTTGTTCTATTTACCTGGTTATTCCTGCTGACCGGGAGCGCTTAGTTCAGCAGTTAAAGTGTTTGTGTTTAAGTACCAGAAACTGAACGAGCGTGCCAAAAGGTAAATTGTTTTGGTGCAGGATGTATAAGCCAAGATAGTGCAGAGTGTGTGGTTCTGCGAAGAGGAAAAGAAAGGAAGGTTGTACTATGAGAAAGGTTAGTTTAATCCTGGCAGTTCTTTTGTTTGCAGCACCAGCCTGGGCAGCAAATGTTACTGTCACAGCTACGCAGGTGGGTGATACGAACGAGGTTACCATCACGTATGTTACAGATGGGAATCTGCCGAGGGCGTTTGCTTTGGCTGTCGAAGTCAATGACGGGGTTACCATTGATATTCTCACACCTAACCATGAAGGTGAGAGTACTGTGGCTTTGAAGGGCTACGGGATATTCCCCGGCACCATTGACATCAACGATAGTGGCGATGTCAATGATTACGGTACGCCGGTCGCTCCGAATACCCCTCCCGATAATCCGGGACAGTTGGGCTCTTCCAGTATTGTTATCGAGATGGGCTCGCTGTACGATGTCAATGACTCTAATAACGCCCCCTCACAAAGCGGTACGCTCTGTAGCTTTAATGTCAGCGGAGAGTGCTATGTGAATCTTGCTGAGGAGGACACTTATCGCGGCGGCATAGTGATGGAAGACCCCGATGAAACGCCCAGTGTAGCTTTGAATGGCTGCTGGGTAATCCTGCAGAATGACTGCTTGATTGGCGGTAATGCCGGTACAAAAGAGAAATCGGATTGGGACGACTGGGGTAAACCTGATTGCTGGTGCTACCAGTACCAGTGCCGTGGTGATATAAACGGCCAGAAGACTACGTTATGGCGCGTTCAGTCAAAGGACCTGACTATCTTCAGGGCGGCATTTTTCCAGAAGGATCCTGAGTTGGCCGCGATACCAAATGGTATCTGTGCCGACCTTAACCATGTAAAGACTACGTTGTGGCGTGTCCAGTCAAAGGACCTGACTATCTTCAGAACGTATTTCTTCGTGAAGGACCCAGGGGTGCCGCCATGCGACGAGGCGCCAATTATAACAGGTCCATATAACTTCTGGACAACACCTCCGTAAGTCTGCCAGGAGACAAAGTGTAAGACTTTGATGAGTTCTTTAAAATTAGGAGAGTTTAATGTTAATAGGAGTAGGGAATTGCGAATGTAATGAAGCATTCGAGTATTTTTGAAAGGAGATTGTGATGAAGAAATTGTTAGCTTTAGTGTTGGTTCTTGGATTGACCTCTATTGCCAGCGCAGCACTGCAGATTTCGATCAACGGCGATTACGACCTTGATTATATAGAAATATGTCCGAGTGATACCATCGTTCTGGACATCGGGACCGATATCCCAATTGTCTCAGGTGGTGAAGGAGAAGGCCAATGGGCCTTGGTTTGTTACACTGATTGTGCTATCATCTCAGACGGCTACGTTGCGATTTCACATGATGACTGGGTGATTGGTATCGAACAGGATGCTGTTGGCGGCGGTGTTGGAGGGCTGCCCGTGGGCGAAAACGGCGTGTGGGGTTATATATACACGTTCGGCGAAGCAATCCCCGTAGGTACTATCTATGATGGGATTGCGTTCCACTGTGAGTCTGAGAACGGCCTGACCTATGTGAGTTTGTTTATGCTCGATGATGATGCAGTGGTTTCTGGCACATGGGATACGGTAATTATCAACCAGGTTCCTGAGCCGGCATCAATGCTGCTGCTTGGTCTTGGAGGTCTTTTGCTGCGTCGTCGTAAATAGACGCTGGCCTTGAGCCAACAGAAGTAGTTCATAAAAGAGGCAGGTCTTGTTGACCTGCCTCTTTTTTTCTTGCAAACTGGCACCTTTGCCTGTAAAATACCACTTTAGCTTAGCGATTGGTTGGAGAACAAAACTATGAAAAGAGTATTATCAGTTTTAAGCTGCCTGTTTGTAATATTTCTATTTGCTGGCTGTGGCCAGCAGAACCTCAGAACGTCAAATCCACCACCATCGGCAGGTCAGAAGAACGAATTCCCTGATTTCCTGGTTGGTGTCTGGCAAGCCGACAAGAATAACTGGGCGTTCAAATTTGAACGCGATGGCACTATTTTAAGACTGGTGCACATGCTCGCAGGGCCTGTAAAGATGGAAGAAGGCGGGATATATGAAGATGGGCCTGACCCCAACACATTCGCATATTTTGCGATGGGGCCCTGCGAGGCAAAATATAATCCCACCAACCGCCATTTAAGAGTGAAGATATTTCTCGACGCATTTCTTATGCGCCTTCCCCATGGCGACCTCAAAGGCCGAATGGAAGATTACTTCGATGGGCCGGTTTCTGAGGACGGCAGGACCTGGACGGTTTCCTGGCGTAATTATTGCTGGCTTGAGGGTGCAGACCCGCCACCTATCGACGACATAAATGCAAATCCAGAGAAGCTAATCTTCGCCAGGACAGACGTCAACGACATCGAATAACTTCGGTTTGCGATATTAGTAATCATAGTATCGAATACCATCTTTATCAGTTCCACCCCAGTCGAGCTTAATCGTTTGTGTTACCGGCTTATAGAGGTAAGCAAAATTACCGGTTGCATTGGCCGGAAATTCTTCACTGTTACCCACCATTCTCACGGTTGATGCATCGTTAAAGGGGTTTTTAGGAAATCTGCGAATGTATGGCCCTAATTTGTACCCCGCTGTACCGGCAGCGGCTGTTTGACCCGATTCATTGGATGCTTGCGTTAATTGCGCCACGAACGTCGGGGCTGATGGCGCCGCTGTTATATCTCCATCAGGGTATCCCGGAGGCACGCCGTTGTGCTGAACTGCGTATAGCTCGATTGCACTTCGCAATACGCGCAGATTGCTTTTAACAGTAGATTCTTTGGCCTGTGTGGCGTGTGACTGAAACTGCGGCACAACAATGGCTGCCAGAATCCCAAGAACGGCTACCACTATCATCAGCTCAACAAGTGAAAACGCTTTTTTCATCTCTCGTCAGGGCAGAGGCCCTGCCCGTCTTGGCTCTCGTCTCGGCGGAGACCTTCGCCGTAGCTGGATGGCCAAGCCGAGACAGGCCGTAGTCACGACTGTTACTTCATTTGGTTTATTGCAGACCAGTCGCCTACGCTCCATAGCTTCAGCGACGGAGCGACGAACTGTCGGCGCATTTGTTTTATCGGCTTACACAGACCACCGCTTAAGTTAGGGCAATATCTTATAGGACGATGATTTGCACAAAAGGCCGTGGCCAATGAGAAAAGGGCGATGCCGTTGAATCATCATTTGGCTCTGTTGGTGTGTTTGCATCATCCCAATAAGCCCGGAAGCACCTGTGAGGGTTATCCGGGCGAAGTATTTAACAATGGCGGTACCTTGTTGTCCGACTTTTCAGTTGGACTGCCAGAGCCAGTTTTCTGCGAATGTTTTTAGGTCTTCGATGTCAACCGTGCTGCTCTGGTCGTAATCGCATCCTTCGCACCAGTCGGGGTCTGTACATAAGGAATCAACCCAGTAATAAGCCAGGATGGCAAAGTCATTAAAATTGACAATCCCGTCGCCGCTAAAGTCCGAAATCTCACCAAATGCATATTCATCTGCGCCAATGTCTATCCTGCCACCGATAATGCGTGGGTCGCCCTCGAAATCTGTTTCCCCGGCTTCAGCTTCGTAATTCGGGTCGCCTGCGTTTATACATCCGCTGTCATAGTTTAAGTGATAATCATTGCTGTCTGGATTAACAAACTGTGGCCAAACACAGATGTTGCCATTAATTCCTGTTTGGTCTGGTATGGCAGGCCCGCACGTCCCCAAGCTGTTCCCCCAGAGATTATTGTATCTTATTACAATAGAATTATCCTGGTGTACCCATATTCCCCATCCGTCTTCGTTGGATGTGATGATGTTGTGCTCAATGGCAGGGTTGCTATTGGATTCGCAATCTATTCCGCTTTTGGCATTATGTGTTATTGTATTGTGGGCAATTACCGGGTCCGAGCCAACGATGCGCATGCCTGCGCCGGCGAGGTTTTTGTAAATCAGGTTATTGCGAATGGTTGGCAAGCTATTAGAGTACACTCCTATCCCTGCTCCGTTGCTCGACGTATTTTCGGTGATGGTGTTTCGTTCTATCAACGGTGTGGAAAGATAATAGACATATATCCCTCCGCCGCCTAAGCTGCCCGCCGTATTGGCTTGAATCAGATTGTCTCTAACAGTTGGGCTTGAGGTATATGTTATGTGCACGCCGGCCCCAAGTGCCGAAGTATTGCTTATAATCTGGTTATTCTCAACATATCCATTACTCCACTGACGACAATGTATTCCACCGCCGTAATAGTCTGCGTGGTTATTCTCGATGAAGTTGCCGGTTATAATCGCGTCGCAGCCCTGAAAGCCGACAATAGCGCCGCCGTCGCCGTGGTCGTTGTTTGGGTAATTAGTATCGGGAGGTGCGAACCCGTGTTCTGTAATGGCGGAATTTTCAATAAAGCTGTTGTCAGTAATGACCGGGCTGACGTGAGTGGCTGGGTTGCTCGGGTCATTTGGATTGACGGGGTCGCCGTAGATGTAAATACCGCCGCCCTGGCCGGCGGAGTTTCCAATAAAAACGTTCTTACTGATTGTCGGTTCCGACATATTGTAGCAGATTACGCCGCCTCCGCAGCGATTCCACTGCAGGCCCTTGTATTCCCAGGATACCAGCAGCCACGAGCCCGTGCCACCGGTTATCGTAAATCCGCTCAGCACCGTGTTATTGTCTTCTCCGCTATTAAAGGTTACTACTGAGGCGAAGTTGCTATCAGCCGGTTCGCTGCCGTCAATAACCGTAGAAGCGACAACATTGGGGTCATTCGGGTCGAGCGAAGTTACGGTGATTGCCTTGCCGCGAAAGCTAATGTTCTCACGATACGTATTCGGGTCGACAATAATCACATCATCGTCATTGGCATCGTTAATTGCTGATTGGATACTGGGGTACTCGAAGGGTACAGATATTGTCCGTGCCCAAACCTGAGTTGAGCACAAAACGAATGCCGCTATCAGCAAAATCCTCCTCATTTTCAACAACCTGCCTCCAGAAGATTAGAATAACCCAGTTTTATTCATTATAGCAGAAAAGAGCCGAAAAATCCAGCCTTTTTTCGTTGTTAACGCTGCTCTGATGGCAAAGCCTTTACCTTGTGAAATCCCGTTAAAAATCACAACTCGGCTCTGGTAGGCGGGTATTTTATAAGACATTATTCGGCAATGCCTTCTTTTGGCTTGTAGATGGTCGAAAATTTATTTAAGGTTGCACAGAGCTGATAAATAGAAAAGGATTTGACAATCGCCTGACGATTTCTGTAAAATTGACTTGTTGCAATGGTTTTTTGCGGACGTAATTTAGCGGTGGAATCTTAGTTTCCCATAAAGGAGAAAATCATGGGGTTGTTAAGACGAGCACAAATCATCGTTGTTGTGATTTTATTGAGTTGCTTTTCCGCTCAGGCACAGTTTACAACATTTTCAGAAATTTTAGAAAAAGAGGTGGGCGATGCTATAGAGGGGAAGGAGAAAAAATCAGATACCTCTTTTACCTTAAAAGTCACTACCATCACAGGAGAGGGTATAACGCTGCAGGAGGCTGGTAAGATACAAGCTTACCTTTCACTAAATGGAGATTCGAACTATGAAAAGGAGCTTGTCCCTCAGGGAGGTTTCAAGGTTGGTGCTACTGACAACTTTGAGCTGGAATTTGATATGCCTCTTGAGAAGATAAGTTCAATTGTAGTGCGCGTAACCGGAGATGGCGGGTGGCTGTGTGAGCGAATCACTTTTCAATTCTTTAAGGCAGAACAGAAATCACAGCTTTATACCTTTGACTCGTATATGTGGTTTGCCGGCAAAGAATCCAAGCTTAACAAATTCGGCACAATTCCTGAAAAACATTTCATCTTTACACCTTCCTTTGAAAAGGGTGATTTGCCGCCTCAGCCGGCAGAAGGGCCTCTGTCAATTTTAGTGAAACAGGAAATGACACGACCGCCGGGAGAGGAGCACCTGTTCCTGCAGCGAGCGCCGGCTCGTGTGATTTTGCTTCTCGAGAATAAAACAGATGATTTTATTGTAGTTCGCAGCGTAAGTGTCCTTGGACAGCTTCCTGATACCGATAAGTGGCACGGCCCGCAATATGGTTCGACGAATTACAAGGAACTGGACGATACGTGGGAGTATAATACAATGCAACAGATGTTGAGTGACCCAGTATTTGCTTTTGGGCTAATCGCCCCCGGCAAATCATTGGAGGTTCTTCGCTGGTGCATTTTAAGAGAAAAAAAACTCCCAATCAAAATTGCTTATCAGCGCCTAACTAAGACCCAGGCTGGTAAATATCTTTATTTTAATACATATCGAGAAGGAGAGTTTGACCTCAAACGGATGTTTAAGCGATACAGCGATATTGATGCGTTATCGAACTCTGAAAAAGAGGTTGACTGGGAAGTTGTTATTGCTCCGAAAATAGAAAGTATATCGATGGCAACTCAAAGGGCCTTGTGTTCTGTATCCTTGAGACAACCTGAGTTCAGCTTTGAACAGGCACATCGAAGTGTTGGTGGTGAGGTGTCCGATTATGTATTTTGGCCCGACGAAAACAAGTGGATTATTTCTACTGGGAAGGGTACTTATCTTGTTGGGTCGGAAGCTGTGACCGAGCTTCCTAGGATTGACCTGTTATCGTTTATCATAATTGCTTCTTCGCATAAGACAGTCCCTGTTATTCTTCCATTAAGCGGATATGAGGCATTTAATCCTCAGAAGCCCCACATTGAGGGGCCTGGCTACTTCAATCCGGGCGTAACCCAGCTTCCGAAAGATAAACTTTCCGCGTTTTTTGAGTGTGTCAAAAAAGCGGGTGATGTTATAAGCGTTCTTCATTACAATCCCGATGGGTTGGCTGTCCGGCGTTACTTGCTTGTTGGTGAATTTAATGAAACAGCCAGAAGGAATCTTGCCCGGAAAAAAGAAATAGAGTGAGCAGCAGACAACAAAAGGATTTGACAATATCTCGATAATTCTTATACAATAAGGTGTTAGGCAGTTTTTTTGCGGGCGTAATTCAGTGGTAGAATGTCAGCTTCCCAAGCTGGACGTCGAGGGTTCGAATCCCTTCGCCCGCTTTTTAAACTTCAGACCTTTTAGCTTGTGGTTTTACGGGTTTTTCCACCCAGCTCAACACTTGGAACTCAAAACTCCCTCCGTACCTCGGGTCATAAGCGACGAGTTAGGCCCTTCTTTCGTTTCTTAAAATCAAAATCCCCAAAGCTCCTAACCCAAGAATTCCGATTGTAGCGGGTTCCGGAATAGAAGATGTATTTGCTACAATGCCTTCTTTTTTGAAACCTCTGAGCAGCCGGGAATAAGGCCTTTCAAACTCATAGGCCAATCCTCCGATCCACTTGTATTGTATTTCATCAAGGATGTAATATCGCCCTTTATCTAAATAGCTGTACCGCAATTTTCCAATATTGTCACCCGGTTGAAAGCAGCTATGCCAGATAACATACTTGTCGATTGGCATTAGCCCGATGCATATATTGCCTAACGAAACCGGCTTGTCTGGGCAAAGGCCCTGCCGTAGTCCCGACTTACTTACGGTCAGATAATCCCAGCAGCAATCATACCAGGGTATATATATTCTCCTTCTGTTTGTAAATCCAACTGCCTGCTCCGAACTTCTTTCAAACAGCTTTGGATAGCATGGATGCCCCAGTATATAGCTTGCTCCACCCAGCAGTTTGTATTGCGTTCTATCAAGATAATAATATTGTCCCTCATCTAAATTATAATACCACCATTTATCAAGGTAATCTCCTGTATTAGGATGACGATACCAGCCGCAGCCGTCATACCTGCCGGTTATGAATTGCTTGGGACTGCCTGAATACATACTGTTGACGAGTCCGTTTAAATCAAGAAACCGGGAAGCATCCGGGCACGTAATGCACGCAGGTTGGACACCATCTAAATTGACATACTTTGCTTCGGCTATACCGGCTGGGCAAATTGATAACAGAGCAGCCAATCCGCCGATTACAAGTTTCCGTAGGCCGAAGTCCGCAGCTTCTGACGCTAAGTTTTTGAACCGTGCTCTGTACTTTGGTGGTGCTACATTGCTGGCGTGAGCAATTGCACTTTTATCATCCGTGATTGTGCCGGGCATTGTAAACTCTCCTTAGTCAAAAATGCCCTGATTGCTTTGGGTAATCAACGGTGCTAAGCACTGGAATATCAATTCTTTTAGTATGATTATCTGATTAATTAAACGACAATCAACATTTTTTTTGAATTTTTTTTATTTTTATCGGTCTTTTGATTCCCCCTGCTATAAACCCCCCAATTTATCATGGGGTTTTGTTTACCCCTGCCGCTCTTGAACTGAGCGACCTGTGGTGAGCGAGCCCGTCTTGAGCGGACCTGTCCTGCCTGCCCTGAGCCTGTCGAAGGGAGTGCAATCGAAGGAGTCGAAAGGGTCGAACCAAGTCGAAGGAATCTGTGGCTAAATTCGTCTTGGGTCTTTGGTCTTGAGTCTTTGGTCTTGAGTCTTTGGTCTAAGTATTGTTCTCTGTGGCTTTGGAAAATCCGGGTTAGTTTCCTGTTGTAGGTGTTGCTAATTTGAATTGGCTAATCAGCGGTTTTTATGGCTGGGCTTTTTCAATCTAACCTTATTCCTTGTTGTTGTAGCCACATTTTTAAGTCCCCCATTTCGCTGTCAAAAATCTCATTGTCGTAGTCTTCTTCCAGCTTATCGATGGCACCGGCTAATTCCGGCTGTTCTTCCACGGCCTCGCTTAATCTCTTTTCGAACTCATCGCTGATGGTCATCAGGTCATCGTGCTCTATATGCAGCTCCAGAATCCCGCCCAGCCGTCTGATAACTGCTTCTATACACTTTGGATTCTGGCCGTGCACATACGCCGGGACAGTCGCCACAATGCTCGCAATGCTTATACCGTGTGCATTACAGTTGGTCATCAGGTATGTAATGAAGCTGGCGGGGCCTTCGTAGTCCGTGAACTTTATGCCGTAATGCTGCAGTTTCTCTTTGATTTCCACATCCGAAACCGAGCAAAAAAGCCACGGCTCACGAGTATGGGGCACCAGGCCGGAAATACTGCCTATAAAATAAATCTCTTTAACGCCGAACTCTTTGCACAAGCTGAAAATACAATCAGAAAAGTCCTCCCACCGCAGGTTCGGTTCTTTGCCCGAAAACAATATTAGATTACTGTCTTCGCTGTAGAAAAACTCATTTTTAGGAATCTCGAAAGACTTTATCAGGCCGTCTTGAACTATCGCGTGAGGGCGAAATAGCGCTGTTATCTCCATTGAGCCGGGGAAGCTGCATATATAGAATCCCTCGGGGCTTATCTCGGCAAAGCTTTCGGAGCCGAGCTTATCAATAAGACACTTTACGGTTCCCGTCGAGACATTACCGCCGTCCATCCAGCCGGAAAGGCCCAGTAATAGCCGGGGATTACGCAAATTCGGCCTTTTGAGGATTTTTAGTTTGTCAGACGCCATATTGTCCTTTCCTTTGAAAATCTCTATTGCTTTATCAAATATCGGCTGTTTATGCCAGTTAAGTTTCACATTTTAGAGGTAAATGGATGTATGCATGGGCTTCACGAGGTGCGAAATCACCTCCTTATTTATTGCGGGGTTCTGTTTATCACTCACCTCCGCAACGATCTTTTTTGATTGTTTCTTACTGGTTTTTGAGTAAAATAGGAATGTTTACGAGTTCAAATTCTTCTTTGGCATAAAGTAGATAATGGCTGCAAAGCAAGAAGGTTTATTCCCGGAACATAATAAGGCACGTTACGGCGAGAACCGACGCTCACGTCCCCTGTTCCTGCCTGCTTTATTGGAGAGGGAAGCGAACGACCATCGCCTAAAAGGCCCCGAACAAGACCATGCATACGAAATAATCTGCAAGTGGGCCGACATCGAATCCAGCGGCAAGCTCGACCAAATGAAAGAAACCTCTATTGAAGGCGAGTTCTGCAAGGAAGTCTTCGGCGAAGCGCTCAGCTATATTCTCTTCGCAGACAATAAGGAAAACTGGAACTTTCAGCAAAAATACTTCGTCAATGGAGGCCAGGCAGACGCCGCCGTTGGTATCTTCGGCTCTCATAAAAAACCACAAATCCATGCCGCGATAGAGCTTAAAGGCCCCAAAGTAAATGTTGACAAAGACCGTTTCAATGGCCGAACGCCCGTCCAGCAGTGCTGGGATTACCTCAACGCATTACCTGAATGTCCATGGGGTATCGTTTGCAATTACGTCAGCTTTCGCTTGTATCACCGCAACCACACTCCAAGAGTTTATGAACTTTTTACGTTGCAGGACCTTCGCAAAAAAGAAAAATTCCTCCAATTTTACTACCTCCTCGAAAAAGGCGGCCTGATACCCCCAACACCGCGTGCAGACTCACTCCTCGAAAAATGCACCACACGTCAACGTCAGGTCGGCGATGAACTCTATGCCCGCTACCACGACGAACGTCTCAAGTTGATTACTCATCTTTCAGGCCCTGCATACAACTTTACCCTCGACAAAGCTATCCGCATAACGCAAAAATTGCTCGACCGCATAATCTTCGTCGCATTTTGCGAAGACCGCGATTTGCTCCCAACGAAATCCATTGACCAGGCATGGGAATACGTCGCCCCTTTCGAAAGAGGCACGCCCCGCAAATGGAAAAACTTCCTCGCCTTGTTTGAAAGCATTGACAAAGGAAACGTCAATCGCGACATTCCTCCGTATAACGGTGGTCTCTTCCGCGAAGATAAGGACATTGACAATCTCGACCTTGATGACGACTGGACCAATTTCTTCAGGACCGTCGGCGGTTATGACTTTGCCCATACAATCAACGTTGATGTCCTCGGTCACATCTTCGAAAAATCCATTAACGACATAGAAAAAATCCGCCTCTTCGGTCTTTTTGAGTCAAAAGCGGAAGGGAAACCGCGCCCCAGAATGCTCAAATCCGCCGAACGGAAAAAGGGCGGTATATATTACACGCCCCCTGAATTCACTGACTTCATCACACAAAACACCGTCGCAAAAGTCGTTGATGAAAAAATTAAACTTCTCGAAAGAGATTTTGGTGTTCGTCTCGAACTAATCGATGCTAAAACTGAGAAAACAAAGGTAACTGCCTTTGCCGAAAGAGCTATTGAAGAGCTCCAAGATATAAAAGTTGTTGACCCCGCCTGCGGCTCCGGCGCATTTCTTATCCGTGCCTTCAATTGTCTTGAAGACAAATACTCTGAAATCCTTGACACGCTCGAAATCCACAATTCTACCCTCGCCGATGACTTTCGTAATAAGGTTTCCGACTTTATTCTCCACGATAATCTCTTTGGCGTTGACCTCTCTCCTGAAGCCGTCGAAATCACCCAATTAGCCCTTTGGCTTCGCTCCGCCCATAAACGCAAAACCCTCGCCGACCTGTCTAAAAATATTGTCTGCGGGAATTCGCTAATCTCCGACCCGCAAATCGACCCCAGCGCACTCGACTGGCGAAAGAAATTCACCGATGTTTTCAACCGCCCCAACCCCGGCTTCGACTGTGTTATCGGAAACCCACCGTGGGAAAGATTTACTCTGAAGAACCGTGAATTCTTCGATACCTCCGCACCTCATATACTCGAAGCCCCAACCGCCGCCGAAAGCCGACGACTTATCGAAAAACTCCAGAAAACCAATCCAGACCTGTATCAAAAATATATCACTGCAAAAGACTCCGCCGAAAAGACGATGACCTATATCCGTCAATGTGGCCGATTCCCCCTCGCAGGCAAAGGCGACATCAACACCTACGCCGTCTTCGCCGAACTTGCCCATTCCATCGTCTCCCCCACAGGCCACGTCGGTCTGCTCGTCCCAACTGGCATCGCCACAGATAAAACCAATGAGGATTTCTTCGCTAAACTGGTAAACTCACAAACTCTTTCTGGCCTGTACGACTTCGAAAATAAAGCCCCCATCTTTCCTGATGTCCACCGCTCGTACAAATTTTCCGTCCTGCTTTTTGGCGGCCCAAAAAATAAATCCAAATCCGCTGATTTTGTATTCTTCGCACACACAATGGATTACCTCAAAAACAATTCCAACCATATTTCACTGTCCGCCAAAGACTTCAAGCTCCTTAATCCCAATACCCAGACCTGCCCCATATTCCGCTCAAGACGTGATGCAAACCTAACCAAATATATCTATAAACGTGTCCCTGTTCTTATCAACAAAACCCGCAAACAAGGAGGCAATCCCTGGGGAATAGACTTCTTCACAATGTTTCACCAAAGCAGCGACGCTAAACTTTTCCACACCGCCGAACAACTAAAGGCCGATGGTTTCAAACGTGATGTCCCTATTTGGAAAAAACGAAAACAAGTTTTCCTGCCCCTCTATGAAGCTAAGATGATTCAGATGTTTGACCATAGAGCGGCAAGCGTTGTCGTTGACAAATCCAAGTGGATGCGTCAGGGACAAACTGATGAAACTTCTCTCGTCCAGCACCAAAACCCCGAGTTCACCATCGAATCAAGATGGTGGGTTAATGAAGAGGATGTCCGGCGCGTCCTCGGTGACCGCAATACCACAAGGTTCATTGCATTCAAAAACGTCACCAGCCCCACAAACCAACGCACAATGATTGCCGCGTTTATCCCATACTCTGGCGTAGTTCACTCTTCACCTCTAATCTTTACCGGCTCCAATATTAACGCCAGACTTACTGCTTGTTTACTGGGCAATCTCAACGCCTTTTCCTATGACTATATCTGTCGCCAAAAGATTGGTGGCGTAAATCTAAGCTATTTTATTATTGAACAAATTCCGACTTTCCACCCTGACTTCTACAAGAAGAAATGCCCCTGGGATAAAAGATTATCCCTTGAAAAATGGATTTCCGACCGTGTTTTGAAACTCACCTGCATGAGCAATGATATGATCCCCTTGGCCGAGGCCACCGGCTTCAAACCCACCGTCTACAAATGGGACCCTGTAGAACGTCTCGACCTGATGGCCGAGCTCGACGCCGCATTCTTTTTGCTTTACGAAATCGAACGCAACGAAGTCGAACATATTCTCTCGACCTTCCAGGGCCTCCAAAAAGAATCCCCCGACCTTCTCGCCGGCTCAACTACATCCGCCCGCATCCTAAAGTTCTATGACGACCTAAAATCTCATTCCCGCTTGTCCTGAGCAAACCTGTCCTGCCTGCCCTGAGCCTGTCGAAGGGAGTGTAATCGAAGGAATCCTGACGTAATTTCCTCCACCTAACTCAAAACTCAGCACCATGTCCTGAGCCCGGTCGAAGGATTAGAACTTAAAACTCTTTCCCCTCCGTGTCTAACATTTCCCAGGCCAAGTCATTTTTTCAGGAACTCTCTTTGCATTAAGCTGTATAAAGTATATATTATGAGCTTTATAATAATGAAAATCTTGTTGTTCTAAATCTTAATTTCTTTAAGGAGGAACGTTATGTTCAAGGCAAAAGAGGTGTTGTTATATGTTGCGATAGGGCTGTTTCTGTTAATTGCTGTTGGCTTTGCTGTGGTTGAAGAACCAAGAGAGGCTGTTGTGAAAGAAATCTCGCCGGACCCATTCGAGTTGAACAAGCGTCTCGGCAGGGGGGTGAATTTAGGCAACGCCCTTGATGCCCCGAATGAAGGCGAGTGGGGCTTCACTTTACAGGAGGAATACTTCGACCTGATAAAGCAGGCCGGCTTCGATTCCGTTCGTCTGCCTGTCCGCTGGTCGGGTCATGCACTGAAGGAGAAGCCTTACACCATTGACCCAAACTTTTTCAACAGGGTCGACTGGGCCATCAACTGCGCACTGTCGCGGAACCTGCCTGTGATACTCGACCTCCACCATTATCGCGAGATGTATGATGACCCTAACAGCCACAAAGAGCGATACCTTGCGTTATGGAAGCAGATTGCCCCGCGATACAAGGACTACCCGGACATTCTGCTGTTTGAGCTCTTTAATGAGCCGGATGATGCCCTTACGCCTGAGCTTTGGAATGAGTTTATGAAGGAGGCCCTGGCTATCGTGCGTCAGTCCAATCCGCACAGGACGGTCGTCATCGGCCCCGGCGAGGACAACACGATTCCGGAGCTGAAATTTCTCGATATACCGAAAGACGACCGCAGCATCATTGTCACCATCCACTACTATTGGCCCCTCGAATTCACCCATCAGGGTGCTGCCTGGGTTACTAAAGCCGACTCCAATGAATGGATGGGCACAAAATGGAGCGCCGCCGAAGCTGAGAAAAAGGCGGTGGTGGACAACTTTAACATCGCCGCTGCATGGGCGAAAGAAAACAATCGACCGATGAATTTAGGCGAGTTCGGAGCTTACGAAAAGGCGGATATGGAATCACGCGCCAGATGGACAAAGTTCATCGCCGATACAGCCGTCGAGCGTGGTATGAGCTTTCACTACTGGCAGTTCGACTCCGACTTCGCCGTCTACGACACAAAAAACAAATCCTGGATAAAACCGCTCTTTGATGCGCTTCTTCCGCCCCGTTGAAACTGAAAATATGATTTTATAATCTCAACTTAAGGAGAAACACAATGTTCTGTGTGAAAAAGGTATCGCTTTATCTTGCGGTGGGGTTTTTTCTGATATTGGCTGTAAGCTGTGTTTCAGCCGAAGTTTCAAAAGAAGCTGTTGTGAAAAAGACCTCGCTCGCCTCGCTGACGCTCCGGCGCAGCGGGCCGGACCCGTTCGAGCAGAATAAGCGTCTCGGCAAAGGGATAAATCTTGGCAACGCTCTTGATGCGCCAAACGAGGGCGAGTGGGGCGTAACATTGAAAGAGGAGTATTTCAAGATTATAAAAGATGCCGGCTTTGATTCGGTCCGCATACCCTGCCGATGGTCTAACCACGCATTGAAGGAAAAACCTTACACCATCGACCCGAACTTTTTCAACAGGGTGGACTGGGCGATTGAAAATGCGATTAAGAATGACCTTTATGTAATGCTGAATGTCCATCACTATCTTGAGATGAACAGTAACCCTAACGGCAACAGCGAACGCTTCCTCGGTCTTTGGCAGCAGATTGCAGAGCATTATAAAAGTTACCCCGATTCGGTCCTGTTCGAGCTGCTCAATGAGCCGGACAAAACATTAACAGCGGAGCGGTGGAATGACCTGCTTAGAAAAGCTTTGGCTGTCGTTCGCATATCGAACCCGCACAGAACTGTTGTAATAGAGCCAACCGGGGCTGGTGCAATTTATTTGCTTCGAAAACTTGACATCCCCGAAGATGACCGCAATATCATTGTCTCTGTTCACTATTATATGCCGATGAATTTTACACATCAGGGGGCGGAGTGGGCCGGCGAAAAATCGAAAGAATGGCTGGGTACAACCTGGACGGGTGAGCAGCGTCAGAAACAGGCAATTAGAATGGATTTCAAAAAGGCTGCCGCCTGGGCGAAGAAGTGTAACAGGCCCATCAATCTTGGTGAATTCGGCGCTTACGAAAAGGCCGATATGGACAGCCGTGTCCGCTGGACGACCTATGTTGCGAAAATGGCAATAGATAACGGCTGGAGTTTTCATTACTGGGAGTTCTGCTCCGGCTTCGGCGCCTACGACCCGGAAAAAAATGCCTGGAGAGAGCCGCTGCTGAAGGCCCTTATCCCGCCGGGTAAGTAAGAAAAACAGACCGTAAGTCCTGAGTTTGTCGAGGGTTGTAAAAAAATCCGACATAACTAACGTCTATACTTGGATTTACAAAGATTTCTCGACCAAATACGCAGGTAGTTGCGCGCAAAAATCCGGAATTTCAAATTTTTTTTTATTCCTTTCTACATAAGCACTTAGCGTAATTTTCATTTCAAAAAATCCCTCAATTTTCGACCATTTGTGCAGGTTCGTCCAATTATGGAAGGCCACGTTTGGCCAAAACAGTTTGGAACATTTGAAAATTTGGTAATTTGAATTTGTTTCGGATTTCGGATTTAGAATTTCGAGATTCCCGCGAATGTCTTCGCGGGCGGAGCGGGTGTTGATTAGTGTAGAGTACAACATCAAGATTAAAATTCCTGCCTGGCTGGATTATTCTTTAGCGATGCCGGTTCTTTTGTATCGCCGGATTCGGTATGGCTATTATTTCCGCCGCATTCCCTTGACAAAAGGTAAATTTGCCATCGTTGATTTAGACGATTATTATTGGCTTAAAAAGTTCAGGTGGTTCGCCTCGAAAAATATCATCACTTATTACGCCAATCGCAACGCATATTCATGGGAAAACGCAAAGACCCGTTCTTTTTTAATGCACCGGCTGATAATAAAAGCCCCTGACAATTTATTGGTTGACCATATCAATTATAATGGCCTTGATAATCGGAAGGCCAATCTTCGCCTTGCAACTAAAATGCAGAACAACCGCCACGTCATAAGAACCAGAAATCCCGGAACTTCAAAATACAAAGGTGTCACTTGGCGGAAAGATAGAAAGAAATGGGCCGTCAAAATCATGGCCGACGGCAAGACTATTAGTCTCGGCTACTACAAGGACGAAATCCAGGCCGCGAAAGTATATGACAGAGCCGCAAAAATCTATCACGGCGAATTCGCCGCATTAAACTTCCCCGAAAAGTCATTGCGAGGAGCGATTTGTCCTCCGACTTGTCCACCGTAGCACGAGTGTGCGAAGGTGGAAGCTTTGGCGAAGGAGGAAGCGACGAAGTAATCTCAAAAATATTTAACCCCGCAATAGGTTTTTTGGTAGAATTATCGATGTCGTTAGGAGAAAATTGTGTTTTTTAACCGTGTATATGGGAAATGTCAGTTTAGGAAATTTGGGACAGTCCCTGTTAATGGTGTTGCGATCTTGAAACAGGGTGACTGTCCCAAGTTTTGGATTCGGCACATTAAGAACAAGAAAGGCTGATTTTGGGAATGATTATACGAGATGAGACACCGTCGGATATTGATGTGATAACGAAGATTACTGTGGCCGCTTTTGCGGATTGCCCGCATGGCAACCATACCGAGCAGTTTATAATTCATGCGCTGCGGGCAGCGGGGGCTCTGTCTGTTTCGCTGGTAGCGGAGATTGACGGCAGGGTGGTTGGACATATTGCGTTTTCGCCGGTGATGATTGCCGGTCAGAACTGCAGTTGGTTTGGTGTGGGGCCGGTATCGGTGCAGCCGGATTGTCAGCGGCGGGGGATTGGAACGGCGCTGATTGAGGAAGGGATGAAGCGGCTCAGAGAGTCCGGGGCCAAAGGCTGTTTGCTTGTAGGTGATCCCGGGTACTATGAACGGTTCGGTTTCAGGAATCTGGCGGAACTGATTCTTGAAGGGGTGCCGCCGGAGAATTTTCTTGGCTTGCCGTTCGGAGAAGACAGGCCGAAGGGAATGGTGGTCTTTCATGAAGGGTTTGCCGCCCTGAATTTTCCGGAATGAGCCACAGATTTCACAGATTTATTCTCCGTAGTAGTATTGTTACGAAGGATGAATTACGCGTTTTTTTTATTTTGATTGATGGGATATGTATATTATTCTTGGCTTTTTGAAAAACTCGACTTCGTCTGCAAAAATCTGTGGCCAATTTTGAACATTTGATAATTTGAATTTCGGTATTGTTTAGGATTCTTGCCTCGGCGTAGCTATAGGCGAAGCCGGGTAGTGCTTAGGATTTCGGATTTGCTCGCTTCACGCTTCACAAGATACGCTTCACAAACTACGCCCTTATGATATCCGTTATTTTCATCAGTCGGCTGGCAATAGTTAGTTTTGAATTTTGAGTGTTGAGTTTTGAGTTCTTAATCTGTGTCAATCCGCGTGAATCCGTGGTTAAAATTTAGTCTTGAGTCTTTGGTCTTGAGGCTTGAGTCTAATCCGTGCATTAGGCACGGATTATATCCGTGATTTTCATTAGTCTTGATATGTTATCACGTTCTGCCTCAGCCAGATTTTATAAAAACCAGATTTTTGCCAGCTGGCACACCTCTGTGTTCTTCTTGTGCCCTCACGTTTTAAGCGGGTATCTGGCAACAACTCAGTCAGCTTTTTAAGGATAGGCCAATTATATTTGGCCTTGTGGACGAAGGCAATATTTTATGACAAAGCTGGCTTTGGGAGTAGAATTTGCCGAGAACACCAAGCTGGCTGAAACCCTCTGCGTCCTCTGTGCACTCTGTGGCTATAAGAATTCAGTGTCAATCCGTGTTAATCCGTGTCTAATATTTGTTAGTGTCTTTGTGCCTTCGTGGCTAAGCTCTAATAATGTCAGTAATTTTCATTAGTCTTGATATATTATCACGTTCTGCCTCAGCTAATTTGTCGTAGATAAAGCGAATCGTCTGCTGCAATTCAGGAATAACGACGTGCTCCAATACATTTACTCTTCTGCGGGTCATCAGAAGCTCTTTAGCTAATAGGTGTGCCTGCTTTTGTTTCTCTGCGAGTTCAATAAGTCCGTCAAATGCCCTCTCAAGAGCCAGTAAAGCAACATCCATCTCGCCGGAGGTGGTTGCGTAGCCGTAACAGATAATCTCGCCTTCCATCTGTTTGGATAATTTCGGGACCCTTACATTCATTATGCGGGCAAATTCGACTACCAGACTGAATTTCTTGGTAGGCACTTCCAGTGCCGCCTTTATATCTTCCGGCTCCATCGATGCACGGGCCAGCATAAACCGCCGGCAGGTTTCTAATAATTCTTTTTCAACCTTTTCGCGCAAAGGCCGAATCTGCTTTGCGATTTGGATTAGCTGGCGGGAAAGCTCATCGCGCTTATCGCTGAGCAGTCGATGACCTCGGCTGGCAAGCGCTACGCGCTTCCTCAGCCGTAATAGCTCCATTCGAGTGGCATTGACTGTAGCAATCATAATTCGTCGCTCGTCGCTTGTCGCTTGTCGCTCGTCCCTCGATACATGTAATTTATTGTACTTTGCTGATGAGATTTACGAGCATGCGAGATTCATGATTTATATCTTCAGTTAATTCTTCTAATTCTTTCTTCGTTATGTACTTTCTTCTGTGAGAAATAATAAGCTGTGTGTCTAACTCAGCACACGAACCCAACGAGATATATAAAAACTGTTTATATTCTTTAGTGTGATGTCTTACGAATCCTTCTGCTATGTTTGACGGAATACGTACAGATGCTCTGTTCATCTGACTGACTATACCATATGTTTCTTCCTTAGGAAACTTGGCAGTTAATGAGTATATTTTATCTACTATCTCAATTCCCTTTTGCCAAACTTTCAAGTCTTTATAATCTTTAACTTTCATTTTCTTGTCTTTCAGACGAGTCACGGGTCACGGGCGACGGGTCACGTGCCACGTTTTCGCTTTTGCGAAAACGTGGCATATATTTCTCAATGAGCTTGATATCGATACGTTTCAATTCGACATTTTCGAACATGCTCAGCAGTTCCCAGCCGAGGTCCAGCGTTTGTTCGACGGTGCGGTTCTCGTAGTAGTCCTGCGAGACATATCTTTGCTCGAATTGATTGGCGAACTCCATATACTTTTTATCTTCTTCCGAAAGGGCCGCTTCACCCATGATGGTAGCTAATTCCTGACATTCTTTTCCGCGGGCGTATGCAGCGTAGAGCTGATTATAGAGGTCAGCGTGGTCTTCGCGGGTCTTGCCTTCGCCGATACCTTTATCTTTAAGCCGAGACAGGGATGGCAGGACATCGACCGGCGGGGCGATGCCTTTTCTGTGCAATGAACGCGAGATAATTATCTGCCCTTCGGTAATATAGCCGGTCAGGTCAGGTACCGGATGGGTCTTATCGTCTTCGGGCATTGTCAGTACGGGAACGGTGGTGATTGAGCCCTTTTTGCCTTTGATTCTGCCGGACCTTTCGTAAACGGTTGCGAGGTCCGTGTATAGATAGCCGGGGTACCCACGGCGCCCGGGCACTTCTTTTCTCGCGGCACTAATTTCGCGAAGGGCCTCGCAGTAGTTTGTCATATCGTTCATGATTACCAGAACGTGCATATTCAGCTCGAACGCCAGATACTCCGCCGCCGTAAGCGCAAAGCGGGGTGTCGCGATTCGCTCAATCGCCGGGTCGTTCGCAAGGTTCACAAACATGACGGAGCGTTCTATCGCGCCGGTTTGGTGGAGGTCGTCGATGAAAAATTGAGCGGCCTCGAAGGTGATTCCCATCGCAGCAAAGACGACGGCGAACTGCTCGGCTTTGCCGAGGACGGTCGCCTGGCGTGCGAGCTGGGCGGTCAACTGG
>Ga0315551_10001052_pt1 | contig 21381 bp, 22 predicted proteins | sample SalMarSW160290MG_FD_203678 | JGI IMG/M metagenome (GOLD analysis project Ga0315551, IMG submission 203678) | Salt marsh sediment microbial communities from the Plum Island Ecosystem LTER, Massachusetts, United States - Salt Marsh Sediment SW1602-90 ...
CAGATCGTGGAGTGGTATGTCCAGATGGCCGGGGCTTTGCTTGCCGCCCTGCTCATCTACATCATCCTGGGTAGATTCTTCATCCGGGGCTTGTTGGCCGGGTCGGGGTCATCGTCTACTTGAACTAAAACACTAAGCATCCCCTTCGGCATTCCGACAATATCAGAAGAGGAGAATGCCGTTGAAGACTTCTACCCTAAAACGAACGCTTCGTGCGGAAGCCCGCACATTGAAAGACTTTGCCGATCTCCAAAAGGACCTGCAGCAGGCGATCAGCAAGCGGCAGTGGACGGAGCTGAACAAGGAGATCGATGCTCTTCGCCAGCTGGCCGAGAAGATCGAGACCCTGGAGGAGGACAGGATCCAGGCCTATCAGACGCTCAAGAGCTCCCTGCAGGCCGATAATCAGGAAGGCTTTATCGAGATCGTGTCCCGACTCCCGGCCAACGAGCGGGACGAGCTTCTGGTCCTGTACCGGCACCTGAAGGCCGCGGTGATCCGCGTGAAGGCCTCGGCCGGATTGCTCAACTACTACGTCCAATCCATGTCCGACGCTCTGCGGCAGATCCTGGAAGAGTTGTTCCCCCATCGCAAGGGAAAGATGTACTCCCGTACGGGCAAGGCAAAAGAGCCGGGAGACGAGTCGCTCATGCTGTACGGCAACGCTTAGGAGGCCGATATGCCATCGACATTCATGGGGATAGAGATAGGAAAGCGTAGTCTCATCGGCCACACCCTGGGCCTGAACACCATCGGTCACAACCTCAGCAACGCCTCGGTGGAAGGATACAGCCGCCAGCGAATTGAGATGAAGGCTACCGATCCGATCTACATGCCCGGGTTGAACCGGGAACTGTACCCGGGACAGCTCGGTCAGGGCATGGAGGCCAGCCGCATTGAGCGGGTGCGGGATATGCTGCTGGAGGGAAGGATCATCAATGAAACCGCCGGGGAGGGGTACTGGGGAGCCCGGGACAAGTACATGCTCCTCCTGGAGCAGATCTACAACGAACCGACGGAGGTCTCGGTCCGCTCGCTGATGGACAAGTTCTGGGAATCCTGGCAGGAGCTTTCCTTGAATCCCACGGAGGTGGGAGCCAGAAACGCGGTGCTGCAGCGGGGTCAGGCTTTGATCGACGCCATCCACAGCCGCTATTTTCGGCTCAAAGAAACCCGGGACATGATCGAGGGGGATATCCTGGCCGTGGTCGATGAGGTGAACGACCTGGGCCGGGAGATTGCCGCCCTGAATGAACAGATCATTAAGATCGAGGCTCTGGGGGACAATCCCAACGATCTGTACGACCGGCGGGATCTTATGGCCGGACGCCTGGCCGAGCTGGTGGACATCACCATCGGGACCCAGGATCCGGATGAATACGTAATCTACACGGGCGGGAGGCACCTGGTACAGGGCCGGCATCACGAGGAGTTGGTCCCGGTACCCGATCCTGCCAACGACAGCTATTCGCGGATCCTCTGGGGTGAGACCGGGGATTCTCTGGAGCTCCGCGGGGGCAAGCTGGAAGGGCTCCTCGAGCTGCGGGATTTCGACGCCCGCGGGGAGATCCAGAAGCTCGACTTGATCACCGTCACCTTCGTCGATCTGGTCAATGAAATTCACAGCCGTTCTTATGGCTTGAACGGCAGGACGGGAATCGATTTTTTCAGCGAATATCCGTTCATCAACAACCTGGTCGGCAACTATGACAGAAACGGGGACGGGGTAAACGATTCCAGCTATATCTTCCGCATCAACGGCACCAACGCCCTCGATCCCAAAGAGCAGGTGGGCTTAAGGGGCACCCTGGTCCTGCCGGGTGCCACGGATGATGTGCTTCTGGATTACTTTCCCACCGACACGGTGGAGGACATCATCTTTCGCATCAACACCTCGGGAGCGGAGGTTGCGGCTCGTCTGAACCGGGAGGGGCAGCTGACCATCACCGGCGTTCCAGTCGCGGACACGGACAACCCGGATTTCGTGATTCGTCACCTCGAAGATACGGGACAGTTACTGGCGGGGTACGCCGGAATGCTCCAGGCCGGTGGACCGGCCGGTGCCTTCGACTGGGGCGGGCCCGACGCGGTGCTGAACCTGGTGCCGGAATCCCGATTCGCCGTGGCACCTCAGGCGCACCCGGCAGGCTGGATCGAGGTGAATCCGGCGCTGGCGCGGGATCCCCTGAGCGTGGCCAGCGCCCTGGAGGGAGGGGGAGAGGCCTTCGGCGACGGGTCGGCGGCTCTGGCCATCGCCAATCTGAGGACTGAAGCCGTCATGCTGGGAGCCAGCGGCAGCTTCGACGAGTTCTTTTCCGCAAGCGTTACCGATATCGGCCTGCGGGGAGAGATCGCCGAAACGGCGTTTGAAACCCAGAGCCTGGTATTGAAAGAGCTGCGGGACATGCGGGAGGCACTGTCCGGGGTGAATATCGACGAGGAGCTGGCCAACATGATCAAGTACCAGCACGGCTATTCGGCCGCGGCTCGCTTCGTCACGGTGTTCGACGAAATGTTGGATACGATCATCAACAGAATGGCGGTGTAATTAGAGTATGAAACGGATCAGCACCAATATGCCCAATAATGACATGAGCTACTACATGCGGCTTCGGGAATGGAAGATGAACGAGCTGCAGAACAAGATGGCCGCACAGACCCGGCTGAAGAACCTGCGCGACGATCCCCTGGCCGCTGGACACGCCACCCGCTACCAGTCGAAGATCGTCCGCCTGGAGCGATTCGTCGACAATATCTCAAAGATCCGGGGGGACCTGTCCCTGGCAGAGGGCAACATCCGCTCCGGGGTGGACATCCTGCAGCGGATCCGGGAGCTCACCGTGCAGGGGGCAAACGGAATCTACGACGATCAGCAGATGGCCTACATGGCCGAGGAGGTCGATCAGCTGCTTCGGGAGATGGTGGAGATCGCCAATTCCGTGGACGGGAAGGGCAACTACATCTTTTCCGGCCACCGCAGCAAGATCGAACCGTTCCGCCTCAGCACAGGCAGGGTAGAGGGCAGCCGGGATGCGGAGGTGATCAATTCCGTGCAGTACGTGGGTGACACCGGCCGCAACCGGGGAGAGATCGACGAGATGGCGACTCTGGATTTCCGTCTGCCCGGGAACTACGTGTTCTGGGCGGAACGCCAACAGATCTACTCCTCCGTCGAGTCTCTGAACTACCGGGTGCAGAATGATTCCCTGATTGCCATCGACGGCGTGGAGATCCAGCTCAGGGAGGGGGACAACCTCTATGCCATCATCGACAAGATCAACGCCTCCGAAGCGCCGGTGAAGGCCAGGCTCGATCCGGTGGAAAACGCCCTGGCTCTTGAGGGAACCTTTCCGCATCAGATCTGGCCGGAGGACCGGCGCGGTACGGTGCTGCAGGACCTCGGCATCATAGCCCGGGGGGCCGAGTCCCCGCCCCTCAACGTGGCGGATTCTGCTGCAGCCTTCGGCGGATCGGTCTTCGACATGATCATGACCGTGCGAAACGGGATGTATGAGAACGATCTTCACCGCATCGGCGGAGACGGGCTTCGCGGCATCGACGATGCCATCGAGGCTTTGACCGCCCACCTTGCCGAAATCGGCTCCAAGGACGCCCGACTGCAGGTAACCGAGCGGCGGCTGGAGTACGAACGTCCCGAATATATCAGCTTCCTGGCCAAGGAGGCGGACCTGGATATCACCGAGGCGATCACCGATTTGAAGATGCTGGAACACGTGCATCAGGCAGCCGCCGGGACCGCCGCCCGCATCATCAGACCGACACTTCTGGATTTTCTGCGATAATTGGAGTGAGATGATGAGAGTCGATACCAAGGCCTACGGTTCCATCGACGTCGATGAGCGACAGAGAATCGAGTTCCCCTACGGCATCCTGGGCTTCGAGAAACTGAACAGCTACGTGCTCCTGGACGCACCGCAGCAGCCGTTCTACTGGCTTCAGGCTCTGGATCTGGTCGAGGTTGCATTTGTCCTCATCAACCCTGTCATCTTCCGGCCGGATTATACGGTGGAGGTTCCACCGGAGGAGCTGGAGGAGATCGGCATCGACGACCCCGAAAAGATGCTCACCTTCGCCATCGTCACCATCCCGCAAAATCCGACGGAGATGACAGCCAACCTGCAGGGTCCGATCATCATCAACAAGGAGACCCGGGTCGGGCGGCAATCCATTTCCACGAATCCGAAGTGGGAGGTTCGGCATCCCGTGCTGAAGGAGCTGGCCGCGGTAAGGCAGGAACCATGCTGATACTGTCCCGCAAGGTGAACGAGCGGATCGTGATCGGGGATGAGATCGAGATCTCCGTCATCGATATCAGGGGGGATCAGGTCAAGATCGGCATCGAGGCTCCCCGCTCGATCAAGGTCTACCGCAAAGAGGTCTACCAGGCCATTCAGCAGGAAAACATCGAAGCGGTGAAAACCGAACCTTCGGCCCTACCCGAATGGGACCGCTTCGTGGATCGGGCTACCCGCCGAAAAAAGTAATCTCAGCCTCGCTTTTCCTCAGGTACAGGGGCACCGGTTCGGCCTCAGGTTCCTCCAGCTTCGCCGCACCGCAGGCCAGCAGCCCCGCGGGATCGGTCGATTGCCCCGAAGCGTCGACCACCAGCTCCGGCCCCGCTTGTCCCCCGTCGGAAAGCATCAACTCGTACAGCTCGCCGGCCGCCGCTCCGGTAATCAGGATCGGGCGCCGGGTCTTGAGGGCGGAGCTTAGATCCGGGAGGGTTGTTTCCAGATAGCTACCCTCCAGCCGGCCGCTCCGATAGACCGCGGCGTAGTACTTCTTTCGCAAGGAGGGGTTGACGGCTGCGACCAGTCCCGGAAAGCGGCGGTAGCGGTAGGCCAAGCCGTCCAGCGTGGACACTCCGATCAACCGGCAGCGCTTGAGGCTGGGGGCGGCGGCCGCCCGTACTGCATCCGCCAGACCCTTGGCCGTGGCCAGACCGATGCGGATCCCGGTGAAGGATCCGGGCCCGGTGGAGCAGACGATCATCTCCAGCTGCTGAGGGGGAAGATCGGCCTCCCGGAGCAGGGCGCGAACAGCGGGCATCAACTTCTCCGAGTGTTTCAGACCTATCTGAAGGATCAGGGTGCGGCGCTGCGACGCCTCGCTGCCCGGATGGGTCCCCGAGTCGCTGCTCAAACAGAGACCAAGAGCCGTGGTGGCCGTGTCAATCGCCAGGCTGTTCATATTCCAGGCAGCCCCTGGATCTCCACGCTGCGGTTTTCCCCCTTCAGCAGACCGATCTCTACCCGGATCACGGAATCCGGCAGGAACTCCTCCGCCTTCTCGGCCCATTCGATCACGCAGATCCCCGAACCGTTCAGGATTTCCTCGATACCCAGATCCTCGATCTCCCGCGGATGGTTGATCCTGTACAGATCGACATGGTAGAGGACTATCGGAAGGCTCTCCTGGAACCCCTCGTACTCGGCGACGAGGGTAAAGCTGGGGCTGGTGACAGGTTCTTCGATGAGCAGGCTGCGGGCGATCCCCTTGACCAGGGTCGTCTTGCCCGCCCCTAGCGGGCCGTGCAGCGCGACGGTGTCGCCCCTGCGCAGGCGGCGACCAAGGTCGCTACCGAGATCTATGGTTTGTTCCGCCGAATGGCTCTGGAATTTCTGTTTTTGATGCACTGCGTGATTCCGTTTTCCGCATGGTACGCGAAAAACGGAAAGCGGGTCAATGTTGATTGCCTGAGCCTCAGCGGGCGGCGGCCGGGTATCGGGGAGGTGTGAAGTCGTACACGTACAGATAGATCTGGTTGAGGTAGCGGCTGGACAGCTTCGTGAACATGATATGCATGACCCCGCTTCGGAATCCGGTCTTGCGGATCCTCTTGACCTTGCCGAATACGGTGATGCGCTGGCGGCGGGCGAGTTCGAATTCGATCTTGCACAGGCTGCCGGTACTCAAAGGATAGACACTGTTGACCGAGCACCCGCCGGCTGAGATATCGACCAAATTCCCGAGATAGCGGCGCGTGGTCTGTACAACCGCCTTTTTTTCCGCCCGCCTGCCCGATCCGGATTCTACGACCAGCACGGGAAAGAAGAAACAGGGGCGGTGGATCGGGCTGCGGCGATACTTGCGCTGCTGCTCCCGCTGCAGGGTTCGGGCGTGATGCACAAGAACGCACTGGGTGCCCCTGATCTTGTCATACCCCAGCACCTTGCTTTCGAAGGTATAGCCGGCGTCGGATTCTTTCCAGAAATTGATCTTGAGCCGGGTACCCCGGGGCCAGCGAATCTGGCTGCCCGCATCGTCTTGCACGGCGGCCAGAGCCACCATATCCTTCAAGTTCGATACCACCCGGGTGTTGTGATGTGCCCCCGCCTCCGTGGTGACGGTCACGGACTGGCCCGGGCGCATCATGATCGTGGAACGAACACCGGTTCCCCGGCGGACGTTGCGCTCGATGATCTGTTTGATTTGGAACAGGTAGGTCAGCCGGCGTTCCCGCTCTTCCTCCTTCAGTTTGGTATTCTGATGAAGAGCGTAGATGCCTTTTTTCAGGATATCATCGAGCAGACCCGAGCTGGAGAAGATGAGGAACGGCTGCCGTACGCTGCATACCCGGATCAGATATTCGAGGATCTCGATATGATGCTTCTGCAGCCCGATGTTTTTCGCCATCCGATGAAACACGTAGCGTCCGTACTTGCGCCGCTGCTCGGGATCGAAATTTCGATTTCGCCGTCTGGTTATGATCCCCCCCAGAACGATGATTCCGATAAAAGCGACGGCGATCAACAGGAAGATCAGGATCGAGCGCCTGTCCGGAGAGGAAAGAAAATTGTAATGCGTCTGGAGCAGGATCACGCCAACTCCTGCAGGAGCTTGCGCAGCCGCTCCAGCCGGGGAGCTATTTCGTACTCCATCAAATCCCCGATCAAAACGGAATCCTTGGCGTCGAAGGCTTCCAGCAGCTCCGAGAGGACACCGTTGAGCTCCTCATAGAAAGCCTCCAAATCCTCGTTGCTGTTATCAGGAAAGATCGAAGCAACCAGACGCACCAGGCTCTGGGACAGCTCGGAGAAGCGCACGATCGTATCCATCGCCTGCCTGTCCTTGCCGGTTTGCAGCAGGATCGAAATCTCGCTGACATCCTCGATACAAACCGCCAGTGCCCCCGAGAGGGTCTTTAAAGCCGCCTTGGGATCCTGAAGCTCCTGCAGCCGGAAGGATACCCGGGCAGAGATCAGGTCGATCAGCTTGAGCGCCTGCTGCCGCTTCTCCTCGGGCCAGGCCAAAACCTGTTTGGCCTGGCTTTTTTCGAACAGGGTGACCAGGGTCTGCAGAAGCGGTTGGGAGGCCGGGAAATGCTTCTGCAGGCTCTCGATCAGCGCGGAGTAACCGGGCAGCAGCTCCTCCAGCCGGTCGCTGTTGCTTGCCGCGATGCTCTGTTTCAGCATGTCCAGGTACTCCAGGATCGTCTGAAGATTGAGTACAGCGAGCTCATGGGCGTGCTTCACCGTGACGTCCAGAGTTCCCACTTGACTGTGCGGTGTCAGTGCCCACTGTTCGTAAGGCATGGCCAGCAGCTCCCGGTTGTCATGTTTTACCGAGTAGAGAACCAGATCCGAGCCTTCGAGCCAGGTTTCGATGTCCTTGACAACCTGGCCCAGAGTTTCGTCATGCTCGATCGTGAAATCGAGATTTTGATTGTTTATCTGAATTTCCACGTGCTGTTTCCTCTGCTAATCATCACGCTAGTCACTGCGCCTATTTAGATTTTCGATCGCTCGGGAGGAATCTTCAAGATTATCCAGCGCACCTTCCATGGCTCCGAATTTTCTTCTCAGTTCCGCTTCGTATTCCTCCAGATGTTTGTTGTAGCGCTCGATTTCCCCCTGTTTCCGGGCAATCGAGTTGTCCAACCCGGCCATCCGGTTGGCAACGATGCCGCCTGTCTCGACGTAAGCCCTGAGGTAGGTGTCAATCTGGTAGGCGGCTCCGGAATCGACTGTCAGATCATTGTCACTGTCGTAACCGAACAGCTGCTTGACCCAGTCTCCCAGGCGGGCTACGGATTCTTCGAGTTTGGCTTCGTCGATCTGCAGGTACCCGCGTAAACGGGTCCTATCCACGGTGCCGGAGCTCTGGAAGCTACCTCCGGAGGTACTGATCCCGATTTGAGCGAGCAGGCTCAAGTCCCTTCCGCCGTCGGTCCGATGGGGATCCATCATGATCCGCTGCAGCCGGGACTTCAGCTGCATCAAGGTGGTGTTGCCCTGAAACAGGCCCAGATCCTCCTCTGCCTGCTCCTTCTCATTCTCATCCAGAAAGACGGCGCTTTCCAGTACCTGCTCATCCTGGCGGGTGAGGATATCAACGTGCATGAGCAGGCGATTGTAGTAGCCGATGAAATTGTAGAGCCCCTCCTTTATCGATTCCAGGTCCCTGGCCACGGAGAGGGACACGGGCGCCTCCCCGGCGCCGTGAAGGGTGATATTCACTCCGGGCAGCAGATCATCGATATCGTTGCTCTCACGCGTGATTTCGATTCCGTTCATCTCTATCAGCGCATCCTCCGCCGAGGACAGGGGATTGACCGCCCTGTAGTCACCCCGAGCGGTTTTGTCGTAGATGCGAATACCTCGAACATGGACGTTCCGATGGGTATTGCGGTTGCGCACCACCAGGCCGTCTATGCGCGGCGGCAGCTGGGAAGCCTCAAACTGCAGCGTCACAAACTCGTCAGTATCCTGCAGAGGAGGCAGGGCGGTGAGAGTGTCGCCCTCCCGGACGAAGAGAATCTTGGCGTCGTCGACCCGTTTGGGCGGTTCCGGCGGTTCCCAGGGCGGCAGGACCGTGCGGGAACGGGCGCTTTCAACGTCGATCCCATCAAACTCTATCCCCCCTACCGGGGGAAGAGCCGGACCCGCAGGCGGGGTCGGTTCCTCATAGGCTTCCTCCGGCAGCTTCTCCACCCAGACCTCGAGGGACAGCACCATATTGGCGTTCATGGTGTGGGGCGGGCGCAGGGGTATTTTTGCTTCCGAAACCGGATTCAGGTGCAGCGTACCCTCGCTCACGGCTACATTTTGTCCCTCCACCACGGACGGACTCAAGCTGATCGTGCGGCTGGCCTCCAGTGAACGTTCGATGATTCCCGACTCCTCGCCGAAGGCGGCGGCCTGGTCGTAAAAGCTCAGGGTGTTGCGGGCGCCTGTCTTCTTGCTCTCGATGAGAAACACCTGCGTGTTTTTGCTGTCACTGACCACCGAGGCTTCCAGAAGGCCGTCGGACTTGGTATTGATCGCTTCGGCCAAACTTTCAAGAGTTCCGCCTCGGAAGTTGATCCGCACCTCCTCCTCGCCGACCCGAAATCTGTAGAGTCCGGCCGGGACTTTGTAGTTCTTAGGAAGCGGCTTCGACAAGAAGCGATCGGAAGCGGCGATCCGCTTGACCAGGATCGATACCTCCTCCTCCACCGCCGTGCGGTCTGCGGTAGCGGTTAACACGCCCTCATCGGAGGAGCTGGCGATCCTGTTGTTGAAGGGATTTTGAAAACTGTACAGATTCCGGGCCGAGTCCCGCACCGAAATCATCTGCTGGTTGAGGTTCATCCAGACGCGTTTTTGGTTCTGGTAGGTCTCCTTCTCCCCATCCATCCGGCCCAGGGGAATGCTTTCCGCTTCGACAAGCTTTTGGATCGTCTCTTCGCTGTCGTACTTGCTGCTGACTCCGGGAATGGAGAAGCTCTGAGAGTGAATGCGAAAGCTTGAGAATAGCAGCAGTGTGCTTAGAAAAATGGTGATGAAAAGACGAGTTTTGGGGCCAACCATTCAGACGGTTTTCAACGCCTCTTTCTCGATGACGCCCGTTTCTGTCTCTAAATCTCTTGATCGAACAGGATCCCTATCGTTTCCCTGATCCGGGCGACAAGTTTTTGGATATCCTCCGGCGGAATCTCCTTGATTACCTTATCGGTTGATCCGTCAACCACCTTGACGACCACCCGATCGATCTCTTCGTTCACACTGAACTTCAACCGCCTGTTGAACATGCGGAAGGCTTCCCGCAGGATATCCAGGCTCTTGCCGATGTCCTCCTTCTTGGTCACGGCGTCGGGTGGTCGTGCCCGCCCCAGTTTGCTCCTTTGCTCGGGGAATTGGGGTTTATTAGGGTATTCCTGGGAGATTCGCGGATTCGTTGCTCCTTGAATCTCGATTCCCATCTGTTTCCTCCATGAATGTAAGATAGGGGAGTGCGCGACCTCCCCTACCTGAGTTTACGAAAAGAGGTGACGTCCAGAAACCTCTTTAGGTTTTCGGGAACGGTTAGAACCTCAATTTTTTACTGTAGCAGTTGCAGTACCGTCTTCCCCTGCAGGTTGGCCTGAGCCAACATAGCTGTTCCGGCCTGCGACAGGATTTGGTTCTTCACAAACTGCACGGTCTCGGCAGCCATATCCGTGTCCCGTATGAGCGATTCGGCGGCCTGCATATTTTCAGCAGCCACCGCCACACCCTTGGCCGCCATTTCGAACCGGTTCTGGTACGCCCCCAGATCAGCCCTCTGCCTGGATACGACCGTCAGAGCTGCATCCACCAAACCGATCGCTCGGTTGGACTGATCGGGTGTTGAAATCGAGATCGATTCCCCCACCTCTGAGCTCTGCAATCCCAAGGCCTGGGCTGTCATGGTTCCGATAAAAACTCGCTCTCTCTGATCCATATTTGCACCTACCTGAAAGTACATCGATCGTAATTCAAGCCCTCCCCGAGCAGGATCGGCGAACGCCCCGGTAAGGGTGTTCATGCCGTTGAACTGCGCGTGAGAGGCGATCCGGTTGATCTCGTCTACGAGCTGAGATACTTCAACCTGGATCTGCATCCTGTCCTCATCGGAGTAGATGCCGTTGGCAGATTGTACAGCGAGCTCTCGGAGGCGATGCAGTATATCGTGGGTTTCTCCGAGGTATCCCTCCGTTGCCTGTATAAAGGAGACCGCATTTTCGATATTGCGTTCCGCCTGGTTCAGACCACGGATTTGAGATCGTAGCTTCTCGGATACGGCCAGGCCGGAGGCGTCGTCGCCAGCCCTATTGATCCTCAGTCCAGAGGAAAGCTTCTCGATGTTCTTGTTCACTTCCATGTTCTGGAACTTGAGGACGCGGTTGGCGTACTCCGCGCTCATGTTATGATTAATTATCATCTCACCCTCCTTGAATTGATGAGAAAGGCCTCCTTGGCCTAACTTTCTGCGATACCGACAGGAACTCCGGAGTCTTTCGCGCTGTCCTCCGAATCCGTTCCCATTTTTTTCTCCTGTCTGGTATGGAGATCATGTTCGATCGGTCCTATCGGGCTCATTCGAACCCGATAGGAGCTCTGATCGAAGTATCTCTATACCTTGGCACCGTCAGGAGGGTGAAGGTTTTCAAAGATCGGAAAACGGTTTGGTCCTCTACAAATTGGTCCTCTGGAACTTAAGTATAGTCCCTTAGCCTAGCAGCTGCAATACAGTCTGAGGTTTCAGATTCGCCTGGGCGAGCATCGCCATGGATGCCTGCAGCAGGATCGAGTTCTTGGTGAACTCAATGACCTCCGCGGCCATGTCAGCGTCCCGGATTCGGGATTCCGCCGCCTGCATGTTCTCAGCGCCTACGGCCAGACCCTTCATCGTATGTTCCATTCGGTTCTGGTAGGCACCCAGATCGGCTCGCTGCCTGTTGACCACTTTGAGGGCTTCATCCAGCACTCCGATGGCCCGGTTGGCTTCATCCGGCGTTGATACGGAGATGATGTCGCCGCTGGACATCTGCTTGATCCCGAGGCCCTCGGAGGTCATCGTACCGATGTATACCCGCTCCCTCTGGTCCATGTTGGCCCCGATATGAAACCACATGGAAGCGGTGACGATGTTTTCACCGGTTTCCCGACCAAAGCGTCCGGTGAGCATGTTCATGCCGTTGAACTGGGCGTGAGAGGCGATGCGGTCGACCTCATCGACCAGCGCCGAAACCTCGACCTGGATCTGCATTCGATCTTCGTCCGAATAGATCCCGTTGGCGGCCTGTACCGCCAATTCCCGCAGTCTCTGGATGATGTCCTGGCTCTCCTGGAGATACCCTTCAGTGGTTTGAATGAAGGAGATACCGTCCAGGGTGTTTTTCTCGGCCCGCTGCAATCCCCGAATCTGGCTGCGCATCTTTTCGGACACGGCCAACCCGGAAGCATCGTCTCCGGCCCGAGTGATTCTTAAGCCCGAGGACAGCTTCTCCAGGTTCTTGTCCAGGGCCCAGGTGTTCATCTTCTCCTGGCGCTGGGCAAACAGCGCGCTCATGTTGTGATTGATTATCATTGTTTCCTCCGTGAAACATTAGGTTTTGCACGGGCATCCCTGCCCGTATCTTTTTGCTAAACCTCCCTCCAAAAAAGACGATATGTAGATTAGGGGAAGATCGAGCTTCTGTCCCGGGAAATCGAAGCCAGAAAATCCCTCATTCTTTTGATCGTCATCCCCCCCTTTAAAATTTATTTATTTTTCTCTGAAAATTTGCGGGTAGCTGGCGAGAATTGCGGGCTGGTTGGGGCTCTATTCGTGGGAGTGGCGGCTCGCCCGAAGGGTGTTGTTGATCAGTATCTTGTAGCTCATCGGCGTTTTGTCCTCTTGGAATTGGATGCCGAAGGCACCGATATCATCCCGACCCACCACTTCCTCGAAGCGCACGATTGTTCCGGGGATGATCATCTGCTGTTTCAGGGCGGAGAATTGAAGTACCGTGGGTTTCTGCACGTGCTCGGCCCGGGCTCCGAACAGGAGGACCTTGGTCCCTGAAAAGGACAGGTCCCGGATGATGCAGTTTCTGGTCTGCTGTTCCACCACCAGCGTGGCTTCTTTGCCGTCGATACCGATGAGCTTGATATTCGCCGGGTTGAGCTCGATGCGCTCATCCCTTCTCCGTGTGAAATTGGTATGGGTTTCGAATACCTGACCGAGCATCTCAATCAGGTCATCCGGGGGTTTTGTGGTGTATTCCAGGCTGAGGAAGTACAGGTCCGGTTTCTCGGCGTTGTAGAAGGTGAAGTTCGTGATTTTCGCCGGGACGAAAAAGAACAGCGGTTCCGGTTTGTCGCTGCGCCGGAAGGCGAAGCGCAGGGAAACCGAATTGTTCGCCAGGCGGATCTGCTGCAAGGATTTTGCCCTGAGGCTGGCCACGATCTTTGCGCCAGCCATCGAGCAAGAGTAGACGATGCAGGACAGCTGGTCGCCCCGGGTCTTGAGATAAACCTCCCTGGGCATGAGCTTGAGCACCTCGATAATCTGACGGTTGAAGGTGATTTCTCGATCCTTGTAGAGTTCGTAGTACTTGGCGAGTTGCTGGCTTGTGATTAAGCCCATAAGGAGTGTACCTAACCGGAGCTACTATAGTACAATCTTGGCCGCAGTGTCAACGAAAGAGGTGCCGTAGATGTTTTCCGTATTCGGATTGGGAAATCCGCTGCTCGATTTTATTGCTCCCGTTGAGGCCCCTATCCTGGAATCTCTGGCTGCCAAGAAGGGCACGATGAACCTCGTCGATCTAGATGGAATGGAGAGGGTCCTGTCGAAGTTGGACGGCTACACCAACATTCCCGGAGGAAGCGCGGCCAACACCCTCAGGGGGATTTCCTGGCTGGACAGGGGGGAGCAGCTGGAAGGGTTGCTGTACTGCGGCGCGGTCGGACCCGACTCCCGGGGCAAGGCCTACAACGGCAGCCTGGAACGCGCGGGAATCGACGTGCAGGTGGTGACCAAAAGCCTGCCCACCGGCTGTTCGGTCATCCTGGTAACGCCGGATCGCGAGCGAACGATGTTCACCTATCTCGGCGCTTGCAGGGAGTATGGATTGGAGGATCTGGATCTAACCGCCCTTTCCAGTTCCAAGATCTTCTATACAACCGGCTATATGTGGGACACGGACAATCAAAAGCAGGCGGTGATGCGAGCGATGGAGTACAGCCGGGAACGGGGCGTCGGGATCTTCTTCGATCTGGCCGATCCTTTCGTGGTCCGTCGGTACCATGAGGAGTTTCGCTCTTGGCTGCCCTCCCGGGTTGACGTGCTGTTCGGTAACCGGGATGAGTTCAAAATTATGTTCGGACCGGATTTGGACGATTGGCAGCTGCTGGCCGAGGCGGCGGAGGTGAGTCCGGTCCTGTTGATGAAAACCGGCTGCGACGGTTGTGTCGTGAGCGACCATGGCGCCCTTCGGCGGATCGAGGGATTCTGCGTGGATCCCCTCGATACGACGGCGGCCGGCGACTGTTTCTCCGCGGCCTTTATCTTCGCCAGCCTGCGGGGTTATCCCCCTGTGCAGGCGGCCAGGCTGGCCAATCGTCTGGCTGCCTCGATTGTCACCGTTCTGGGTTGTGATTTTTCGAATCTCGACAGAGATTTGATCCTGCGGGAAGCGCTATCCTAAACTCATTCTTGCCGGGCTCCGAGTGCACCTCTATCGATCCGCTGTGTTCCTCGATGATTTTCCTGCAGATCGTAAGGCCAAGGCCGGTGCCTTGATCCTTGTCATAGGAAAAGAACGGATCGAACAGTTTCGGCAGCAGTTCGTGGGGAATGGGGGGACCATTGTTGATGACGCGAATCAGCACTGTGTCGTCCTCCACCGAAGAGTTGATCCGGATTGTTCGTTTCCCCTCCACTCGCTGGAGATACTCCCTGGCGTTCTGCAACAGGTTGATGAACACTTTCTTCAGCTTTTTTCGGTCCCCGGGTACGCTGTGCAGCCCGTTCAAGCAGATGTCCGTCTGAATGTTCTCTCTCTTGAGGCCGATATCGAACAGTTCCATGATCTCCCGGAACAGAGCGGGAAAATCGACGGTGGTGACCTCGAGGTGGCTCTGCCCTTTGGAGAAGGCGAGCAATTCCTCGACCATATCGATCAGGCGCCGCACCTCCTGGTTGATGATTCCGGCGAACTCCTCCCGCTGGGCTGCGGCCAGCTCGGCTTGAAGCAGAGAGACGAAGCCGAGGATCGTGGCCAGAGGACCCTTCAGATCGTGCACGATCATACTGGCCATTTGGCCCAGAACCAGAAACTGCTCCTTTTTCATCTCCTTGTTGTGGACTTGCTGGCTATACAGGACAGAGGACACGACATTGGAGGCGGCTTCAGCGAACGAAAGCTCGTCGGGGTCGAAGGGTTTTGCCTGCGAAAAAAGAAACACCAGGTAGCCGAAGGAAGTACCCTGAAACACGAGGGGAAGAATGCAGAGGCTGTGACCGTCGGGCGACCTGCCGGCTGTCGGCTGCTTCACCAGCGGCAGGTTCAGCTGTTCGATTATCCCCGTTAGATCATTCTCTCGCTCCGGGCGGTCTGCGGGAAACCGGCTGCGCACTGTGGGGCCGCGAAGCTCGCAGTGGCAGCCGCAATCGGCTTCCAGCTCTTCCCGGAGCCTGACAACGGCTTTCTCCACGATGTTCTCTGTTTCGGAGAGTTCTTTCAAGTCCATCTGCAGCGCGTTGAGGAAGTCGAGCTCTTCGATTTTCTTACGCAGAGAATCGATCAAGCCTTGGTTTTTCCGCTTTAGTTCGTAGACCTCCAGGGCATTGCGGATGGTGGCTTTGATCTCATCGATATCCCAGGGTTTGCTCAGATAGCGATAGACCGCTCCCCGATTGATGGCATCGATCACCACTTCTACATCGGAATAGCCGGTCACCAGCACACGAACCGTTTCCGGGAACCTTTGGGCGACAGTCTCGAGGAGCTGGATTCCATTGATGCCCGGCATGCGCTGATCCGCAAGCAGCACCTGAATCTCCTGCTCCTCCAGCATCGCCAGTGCTTCCGCTCCGGAGCCGGCGGTGATTACGTTGTAGTCCTGTTCGAAGAAAGATCTGAATAGATAGAGGTTCTGAGGATCGTCGTCGACGTACAATATCTTATAGGCGCCGGCACGCTCTTCCATGGCAGTTCGTGCAACTCGGGAAGCGAAAAGCCCCGCCTATGCCGTCTGGAGAAGCATCCTCTTGAACCATCTAAAGCGTTCAAGTGGGTTTCCTCATCGAAGAATCGGCGTTCCATCGGCCTTCAGCCGGTGGGTGCTTTAGCTCCGATATTGGGAATCCCTGGAGGTTGGTTTGACCCAAGAAGATTATTAATCCCCTCGCGGACACCGCAGGGCTAGTTTCCCGTCAGACTCTTATCAATCGTGTCGATCAACCGCTCGGTAATCCTTTCCAATTCTACAGCGTCACTGTCCGCTCCGCCAGCCCCGCGCGTGCGGAACAGCTCATCGACCACATTGAGTCCGGCCAGCAAGCTGATCTTTACCGGATCCTGGGTCGTGCTCTCTGCGTATTTCTGTTGAATTTCTTCGACTTTATTCTCGAGGTAATCGACGACGCGCCGGAGGTGCTGGAGGTCCCCGTTGGATTGAACCGTGAAGGAGGATCCGAGTATGCTAACAGGCAGGCTGTTTTTGTTCATCCTTCATCAAGGAACGATCCTCAGAATATATCCAGTTCTCCCGAACCGTTCTCCCGAGTCTGTTCCTCTGCCTCCTTGGCTTCAAAGGGAAGACGATCTTCCGTCTCCTCGGGATCTTCATCGCTGCCTGTGGTTTTTCCTGAAGGCTTGTCCGCCTGGGAATCGTTGATCTCATCCTCGAGCTCGTTCAGATTCTCCAGTGCCCGGAGGATGGACTGCTCGATATCCTTCTGATCACTCTTGAAGTTGTTGACCCGCTTCTCCAGTTCCTGCATCCGCGCTTGAGCCGAATCGAGGGTTTGCCGCAGGCTCTGATTCTCCGTCTTGAGGGTCTTGATCAGCTGTACCGCCTTGGTGACCCGGGCTTCGAGTTTCTGTATCTGCTCGAGGTTGATCATATCTTCAGGCGACTCCGATTGCTTGCTTGGCCTTGCCTACCAGTGCGGCGAACGCATTGGGATCTTCGATCGCCAAGTTGGACAGAGCTTTGCGGTTGATCTGAACGCCGGCAATCTCCAAACCGTGGATAAAGCTGGAGTAGCTCATATCCTGCTGTCTGCAGGCCGCGGATATCCGGGCAATCCAAAGAGCTCGGAAATTCCGTTTCTTTGTTCTTCTATCTCTGTAGGCGTAGGATAACGCCTTGGCTACCGCGTCTTTGGCGGTTCGATACAGATTGCTCCGCCTGCCCCAGTAGCCCTTTGCATGCTTCAGCAGCTTCTGCCGCCGTTTTTTTCTCTTGGTTCCATCTATCGCTCGTGGCATCGGTGTGGGCTCCTATAATCCTATCCGTAGGGAAGTAGTTTCTTGGCGCGGTCGGCTTCGACGCTGCTCAAGATAGCCGGCTGCCGCAATCGTCTTTTTCTCTTGCTGTTTTTTTTGGTGAGAATGTGACGCAAGTTCTGCTTTTTATAACGCACCTTGCCGGTAGCGGTCAGCTTGTACCTCTTGGCCGCGCTTCTTCTAGTTTTCATCTTTGGCATATGTTTTTCCTTATCTCCTGATCGCAATCTTCACGGCTCTTTCCCGCCGATGCAGCGGCGCGCCGTCCTCCGGTAACTGAAAATGAAGATTGCGAAACTCTATTTTTTCGATCTCGGGCTGATGAACATCGACATCATCCGCCCTTCCATCTGTGGTCTCTTTTCCACAACAAAGGAATCGCCGAGCAGTTCCTGCACTCGGTCCAGTACATTCCTGCCCAACTCGAGGTGGGCCAATTCCCGCCCCCGAAAGCGCACAGAAACTTTGACCTTGCATCCCTCTTCCAGGAACTCCTTTATATGCTTGGTTTTGAAGCCAAGATCGTGCTCTTCGATTTTGGGCTGCATGCGAATCTCTTTGAGCTTGACCTGTTTCTGCTTCTTCTTGGCTTCCCGCAACCGCTTCTCCTGTTCGAACTTGAATTTTCCAAAATCCAGAAGCTTACACACCGGTGGAGATGCGTTCGGTGAAACTTCGACAAGATCAAGACCTAGGTCTGAAGCGATCTTCAGGGCTTCGGTGGTAGGCACGATTCCCCGCTGCTCGCCCTTTTCGTCGATCAGACGGACTTCGCGAACCTGGATCATCTCGTTGATCCTTTGCTCTTTTCCTGCCAATAGGCCTCCTTATAGAGTGTGTCAATACTGAAGTTTTATTGTGCCGGGGTAACTATAACACCTGGCGGTAAAAGAGTCAAACGGTGGCTTCAACCGGTGGCGCTCCGTCCTCCTCCGGCTTCGCGTTCTGCAGGACTTCGTTCCACTTGTCCTGGAGATAGCGCTTGAAAATGTAGTCGTTGTGATAGTTCTCCGAGATTTTCTCCACGGCCTTGCTCAGATCTTCGAACAGCTCTACCAGGGAGCTAAGCAGTTCGTTGTCCGCCCCATCGGCAGGCAGCACGAACTCCGGCTTGAACATGGATTCTTTGAGATTCAGGAGGGAGCCGGCATCCTTGCCGGCTGCCACGGCGCCCTGAGCGACCTGGGGGGCGGAGATAAACTTGTTGATGTCAATGAGAGGTTCCTGGGCCGAGTAGGCGATGATCCCTCCGGCCACCCCCTTGACCTCCAGCTGCCCCAATTGAGTACAGCGGATATACTCCTTGATCTCCTCGTAGGTCGCCTGGGTCAGATAGATGTCTCCGGGTTGGGCTTTGGTCTCCATGCGGGAGGCCACGTTCACCGTGTCTCCGTACACGTCCCCCTCCTTGCGGATGACCCGGCCGGTGTTCAACCCGATACGCACGTAGAAGCGTTCCTCCTCCACCTTGAACTCGTTGTGCTCATTGATCTGTCTCTGGATCTCCAGGGCGGCCAGGGCGGCATTCAGGGGGTGTTTGAAAACGGCCAGGAGGCCGTCCCCCATCTTCTTGACCACCGAGCCGTTCAGCCGGTCGATGGTGGGAACGGTGACCTTCTCGAAGCCCTGGACCAGGGTCATCAGGTCAATGGCTTCAGCACCATGAGCTTTCTTGGTGAATTGGACGATATCGATGAAGAAAACCGTCAGGGTTTGGGCGCTCTCCCGACGCAATTTGAAATCGAGCTTGGCCTTTTGCATGATCCCTCGGCTGGGTGCGCCGCGAGACTGGGCAGCGGCGGTTGAGACGGCAGCTCCTTTTTCCGCTTTCAGCGCCTCGAGCAGGCTGTTGCGGATATCCTCCGACAGCGGACCCTGGCAGAAGGGAGGAAGCGTACGGCGCAGCTCCTCGTGGACTCGCCTGCTTTCGCTGTACAGCAGCTTCAGAATCCTGGCTATCAACTCGTGGGAGACCTCCTCTCCGAGGTTTTTCACAATATCCACGGCAGCTGCCTCATCCTGCGCCTCGATGTAGTCATCCAGGATCTGCACGGCGTAGTCGTCGCCCAGGGACAACAGGGCCAGCAGGGCCTCGATCCGCACCTTGTGAGCCGAATCCTCGAGGAGCAAGTACAGACGGTTCGTGAGTACATCGGTGGAGATGTTCTTGTCCTTTTTCGTCAGGGCTTTGAGTATTCGTACTCCCAAACCCCGAACCACGGCATCTGTGTTCGTAGTCAGATCCACGAGGGGCTGAAACAGAACCGAGTCCGCGTACTTGATCACGATCCCGGCGAGTTCCTCCTTGAGAGTTTCTTCGATCTCCTTTACCGAAAGGGAGCGAATCAGCAGCGGAAGGGCACCCCGAATGTCTGCCAGGTTCATGGTCTCGAGGGAGTCCACAATCAAGGCCCCGATTTTCCCGGGGATCTTGGGATTCAACAGCAGTTTGAGCAGGGGGTTGATAAAGAATTTTGCAGGAATGAAGCGGGCGCCCCGGATGTATCCCCGCAGGGAGTGAGGATATTTAGCTATTTCACCAAAGACCAATTGGGCATGCTCGATAGCCGTACGATTGAGCAGCTGGCACAGCGATACGACGGCGGTTTCCTCCAGATAGGGAACGCGTTCCTCCCTGGCGAAATTCAAGATCTCCAGGACCTTCTTGCCGGAGTTGCGGATCTCCAGCGTGCCGACCAGCCGGACCAGTCTGTTCAGCCGGCGGGCCAGCAGGGGCGTGTTGAGATTGGCCCGGCTGAGGGTCTGCATAATGTTGATCCGGGCAATACGGCCGTCGACTGAAAACAGCCGCAGACAGGCCTCCAAACGGTTCTTGTCATCCGACGGAGCGGCGATCATCACCTCCCGCAGCTTGTTGATGATAGCCGCCGCATTCGCTGCGGAGTCGGATTTAAAGAAATTCTGCGCCTCTTTCAGGATCTCCGGCGTGGCGTACTGCTCCAGCAGCTTGGTGAACACCACGGCCAGCAGGGCGTCCTTTTCCTTGATTTCCTTCAGGGATACGAACTGGCTCTTGAGTTTGGCGAAGACCGCCTCCAGGTTGGTCGCCGTTGAAAAGGTGAACTCGTTCAGCAGCAGGGGGGAATCCTTGCTCACCTCCTCCATGATCTTGCTCAAGTATTTGCCGGTCAGGCTTTCGGTCTCCAGATCCACGTAGGGCATCTTCAGCAGCAGCCTGTACAGCCGCTGGGGATTGTCCACCCTTCCCTGATACCCGGACAAGGTGATGAGAAAGGAGGTTGTGGCTCTGGGATCCGTGCTCTGCAGCGTGTCGATAACGAAATTGTTGCGGGGATTGTCGATCTTCAGCTCATAGGCGCAGAGAAAGCAACCCAAGGTGTGAGGGTCGAATTGGTGCATCTTATCGCGGAAATGCTCGATAAATTTCCCGGCGTGCTCGGGGGTGATGTCCAGGAGCTTCGTAAAGACCGAGCGCTGGACCTCCGGATTGGCTTTGGCCAGGTTGTTCCTGACAGGCTCGAGTTCCCCCGCCTCCAGCAGGGCGGGCAGGACGATATCGAAGTACTCCTGGCTGCTGGCGCTATCCTGCAGCAGGGCGCGGGTGAGCTCGAGGGTCTTGGGGTGCACCGGCGAGATGGCCGTAATGGTGCGCAGCAGTTCCTGTCGGATTTCGCGATCCTGGAAATAAGCAAAATACTCGACCAGCCGGTCTATCGAGGAGGGGGCCTTGATCTTTGTGAGCGTGTTTATTGCCGCCTTCTTTTGGGCGGGTTTCCCCTTTTCGATTATATCGAAGAGTCTGGGAATGGCAGCCTCGTTCCCGATAGAGGCTGAAGCGTTGATCGCAGCCAGGCTGACTTCCAGGTTGGAGTTGTAGAAGTCCTTGATGAGAATGCTGAAGATTTGCTCGTCGTAGAAATTCTTGAGCAGAGTGAGAGCGGTGATTCGTGTCTCATTTGTAGTAGCGGTTTTTTCTTTTTGACCGGACTTAGTTTTCATAGAATGCTGATATCCGCAGCAAAAACTAGTGTAGCGGATCAGGCCCGGAAGTGTCAACTTTCCCCTTGTCCGGGGTGGGAACGCGGAAACCGGTTTTCGTGAGAGCAGTGACGGGGGCAAAGAAAAAGTCCAATCCCATAACCCAGGGCGCTTGG
>Ga0315551_10001053_pt1 | contig 21375 bp, 19 predicted proteins | sample SalMarSW160290MG_FD_203678 | JGI IMG/M metagenome (GOLD analysis project Ga0315551, IMG submission 203678) | Salt marsh sediment microbial communities from the Plum Island Ecosystem LTER, Massachusetts, United States - Salt Marsh Sediment SW1602-90 ...
TGCCCGCTGGTAACGCTTCACTATCTGCGACTGGAATCCCTCCGGTGCCACCTCACGAGGCACCTTGGCCACCCTGGGTACCCGTATCTCCACCGGACCCAGACCTACTGTTATCTCACGTAGCGGATGGTAACCATTCCGGTAGCCGCGAAACTGCTTGCTACGCTGATTTGGCTTCAGCCATTGTTCTTCGCTGCTGTTGCGGCCTAAGTTAGACTAATGAGAGATCACATGAGTAAAATGGAATGATTGCTCCTAGGGAACTAACACTTCGCCTCAATTGAGAGTAAGGTTCCCGCGCCAGGACTTGAGCGGACTTGGAATGTTCCGTTAATAAATTTAATTCTCTCTTGCATTCCGATCAGTCCAAATTTACCTCTCGAAGCGTAACTGCTGATTACCTTTGGTGGACGAAACCCTTGGCCATTATCTTCTATTATTATCTTTACGTGTTCTGAGGCGAATTCCAAGGTAGCAACCACCTCATTGGCTTTTGCATGACGCTTGATATTGTTTAAAGCCTCTTGCACTATACGAAACATATTGACTTCTACTTGAGAGGGCAACTGGCGCTCCACACCATTTACAATAAATCGAGTATGAACATCGTACTCCGTATTCATACGGTCCACTAGCCATCTTAATGCTGGTATTAATCCCAAGTTATCTAGAATATCAGGTCTTAAGTCAAGGCTTATTCTGCGCAGCTTATCGGCTATGCTAAGAGTTATGTCTCTTATCGAAGCTGCGTTTCTTTTAACATCACTATTATTAGCAGACACCAAATTTTCCGCGCTATTGGCTATGGCCAATAATGTCTGAATTGTTTCATCATGGATATCTCGAGCAATACGCCGCCGTTCTTCTTCTTGACCTTCGAATATCTTTGATATATAAGCCTGCCGTTCTTCTTCTCGTTCGGCGAAAACTTTCCTCTCCTTACGACGCCACTCTAGCTCAAAAGTAGCTATTGATACAACAAAAAGGGGCAGTAGCAACAAAACCACGTTGGTTATGAAGGTGCTAGCATGCCACATGTCTACTATTATCGGCAGCACCCCTCCGAGCGACAGCAACGTAGCAATCAGAGCACCTCGCCACGATAAAAATATCGCCGCGTATACAATTGGTAAGAAAAATAGGATGCCAACAATATGATTCGTAACCTCCACTAATGCCAACCTGTACAACGAAGAAAGCCAAGGAAACCATTGCCATATACCATAGTCAAATTTCCAGACTCTCCATGGCCAGGCCTGATAGATAAATATTAGAACTAAGGTAATAACGATAATCGCCCAAAAATGAGGACTACTTACAAGCTTTCCTTTAGTTTTTATTGGGAGGATACCTATCATTCGTTTCACGACAGCCCCTTTTACTCAAGGTCGTCGAGAGTGAGAATACCTTTCCGCAAGCTGACAATGACTGCTTCGGTACGCGATGCTACGTTCAACTTCAAAAAGATGTCAGCTAAATAACCTTTAACAGTGCGCACACTTAGGTCTAACCTGAGGGCGATATCTCTATTGGATATGCCTTTGGCTGCTAGCCTGAGTATTTCCAATTCTCTAGCAGTAAGTTTATCACTTGCATCCAAACTCAAAGGTTTGGTGATATGTTGAAAAGCATATTTGAGAACTTGTCGTGAAACTGAGGGAGACAGCACTGTTTCTCCGGCGACCAGAGCACGTACAGCATGAATGACTTCGTCACCATATACGCTTTTTGTCAAGTAGCCGCCAGCACCAGCCTGGAGTATGCCAAGTATGTGTTCATTATCGCTGTGGACGGTTAGTACCAATACCGCTATTGTAGGACAGTCCGCTTTGATTTGCCTAGTTGCCTCCAGTCCGTTGAGGTTAGGCATACTTATATCCATAATCACAACGTCAGGAATAAGCTCGGTGGCAAGTTTGACTGCTTCTTCACCATCGTTAGCTTCGGCAATAACTTCAAAATCAGGTTGTTTTTCTAGCACATTCCTCAGTGCCTGACGCAGCAAGGGATGGTCGTCAGCCAGCATTATTCTGGTCTTGTTAACTTTGTCCTGGTTTGAACCGAATACCGATTTTACTTCAGTCATATCTTACCTCTTGCTTATTTTATCATAAGATAAGCGAAGAACGCATGTAACTAAAGTACCCTATCCTTTGGCCAAAGATGGACTTTAGGATGTGGTCAATAGACCGTTGTAAGCTAGAACGAATTAGGATATCGTATTCATACCACCAATACTCGTAATAAACAGGTGCTAGCGCAGGTAGTAGCCTGAGCTATTGTCATTTGAGTGAGAGAGGCGTTTGTGGCGCGGACTGAGGATAGGACAATCAGCGAAAGCGAAGCTAAATCTACAAAAGGCGTAATATTCAACATACAGCGTTATTCAATTCACGATGGTCCTGGCATCAGGACCACTGTTTTTATAAATGGATGCCCCCTAAGGTGTCCATGGTGTCAGAACCCCGAGTCACAAGCACTACGACCCCAAATCTTTTTTGATAGCGAGAAGTGTACCGGGTGCGGGAAATGTGTTCAGGCTTGCCCCGAGGGGGCTATCGAAATTTACCAGGAACGATCTAGGACAAACCGGGAGCTTTGTAAAGGTCGCGGGAAGTGCGCCGAAGTATGTCCTAATGAGGCCAGAACCCTCATGGGAAGACATGTCACCGCCGGAGAGGTCTTCAAAGAAGTCAATAGTGATGCCATCTTCTACCAGAGGTCTGGTGGTGGTGTCACCCTGTCTGGAGGTGAGCCCTTAGCCCAACCCGAGTTTGCGATTAGCATACTCAAGCTTTGTAGGGACGCTGGTATACATACGGCACTGGATACTTGTGGATACGCAAAATGGGAAACGTTGAAGCAAGTTCTGGATTACGTTGACCTGGTGCTGTATGACTTCAAACAAATGGATCTGGCTAAGCACAAGAAGCAAACCGGAGTCTCAAACAATTTGATACTGGACAACGCCAGAAGAATCTATCACGAGTTATCCATTCCCATGCTAGCTCGGGTACCCATAGTACCGGGGTTCAATGATTCTATTGAAAACATTGAGGCAACAGCCAAGTTTATAGCCACTGAACTGGGGATTTCTGTAAAGGTTCATCTTCTACCGTACCACAGGCTCGGAGAGACAAAATACGAGAGGCTGGAAAAGGTGAATAACTCAGTTTCTATCCAGCTGCCCAGCGAAGAGCACGTAGAAGAACTTAAAAAGATTATCGAGTCCTTCGGGTTAACAGCTTACCTAGGCGGATGACTTTGAGACAGTAGGCTATGCCTATCGACATAGCATGAAAGTCGTTGGCACCTTGGTGGAAATAATATATTAGGAGGTAATGATGAGCCAGAGAATAGAGAGACTAAAGGGAACTGTTCATCCAGATATATATGTACTCTGCATTGAAAAAGCCCGACTAATCACAGAATCATATAAAGAGACGGAGGGTGAGCCAGTAATCATAAGAAGGGCCAAGGCCCTGGCCAACATCTTAGATAAGATAACGATATTTATTGAAGATGGTGAGCTTATTGTTGGCAATACGGCAAGCAAACCGATGGGAGTTGAACTTGATTTCTTTTCTGCAGTATGGGATGAAGAAGCAATAGATGGGCTTTTAGGTGAAGTATGGGGAATTTCTGAAGCGGAACTGGCCGAGTTAAAAGCAATGAATGCCTATTGGAAAGGTAAAACTTGGAATCATGCACAGGGACGATTATTTGATGACGAAAGGCTATGGCCGTTCATGCAAACGGGGATAGCTATTCCACCATGGAAAAGTAGAGAAGAGGGATTTGGACCAATGGGCCAGAGTGGCATAGGCTTAATCCCCGGCGTGGCTATAGCTCTTGTGGACTACGGGAGGGTACTTAATGGTGGTCTAAACCAGATAATAAAAGAGGCAGAGGAAGAGTTAAGAAACGCCAGAGTTGTAAGCGCTGATGCTATGAAAAAGGTAGAGTTCCTCCAAGCAACGGTCATAGCCCATAAAGCTGTCAGTCGCTTTGCCAGCAGGTTCGCCGTCCTAGCAGCAGAAATGGCGTCAAAGGAAAAAGACCCCGTACGAAAGAGGGAGCTCGAGAGGATAGCGGCAACATGCCAATGGGTGCCGGCTAATCCGGCCAGAGATTTCCACGAAGCTATGCAGTCCTTCTGGTTTATTTTCTTGATGCAAGCAGGCGGGGTCACGCCACTCGGCAGGTTTGACCAATTAATGTACCACTTTTACAAGAAGGACATCGAAGAAGGTAGAATTACGGACGATGAAGTATTGGAATTGTTACAGTGTCTACGGATAAAGGATATGCAAATAAATATCGTTGTAGGTAAAGCGCAACAACGAGAAAAGTGGGCGGGTCTGGCCAAGTGGAACAATATGATTATTGGTGGTCAAACAGCTGATGGCAAAGACGCCACCAACGAGCTATCCTATCTTATTCTGGAAGCGGCGAAGCTGTGCCTGACTCCCCACCATACCATAACGCTGAGGGTTCATGATGGGACGCCTGAAGCATTGATGCTAAAAGCTCTGGAAGTAGTGAAAACTGGAATTGGTATGCCAGCCTTCATCTCAGACAAGTCTTACATCGAGTACTTACTTAATCAAGGCGTACCGCTTAAACTGGCACGAGATTACACAGTAGCCGGTTGTCTTGATGTCGCCATAATGGGGCGATCGCGCGCTATGGCCCTTGTACCGTTCATTGTACCGCTAGTTTTTGACATTTTCATGCACAATGGTGTAGAGCCAAGGACTGGCAAGCAAATCGGTCCAATAACCGGAGACCTGGAAAGCTTTGAGTCATTTGATGACCTGATGACGGCATGGAAGGAACACCTTGCCTATTTCATGGGTCTATTAGCAGAGTTCAACAACATTTTTGTACGAGCGGAGCGTGATATAATGCCTGACGCATTTATTTCCTCGCTGATGGTTAACGCGATTAAGGAGGGCAAGGACTATTTTGATCGCGCGATGCCGTTTGAGAACGCGCAAGGTATGATGGCTATTGGCATGATAAATATAGCTGACTCGCTGGCGGCAATCAAGAAGCTTATCTTTGACGAAAAGAAGGTCACCATGAAAGAATTGAAGGCGGCTCTAGCGGCAAACTGGCAGGGGAACGGATACGAAGAAATGAGAAAGATGTTCTTGGCGACACCTAAATTTGGTAATGATAATGACTACGTAGACTCGATAGCCAAAGAGCTGTTCGAGTTCTGGGCTGATAAGACAGTCACATTTGATACCTTTTATGGGGGAAAACACAAACCGTCAGCCGTCTCAATCACGGCACACTGGCCAGGGGGAGCGTTAACTGGCGCCACACCTGATGGCAGGTATGCCGGTGAAGTTCTGGGTGATGGAACAGTGTCACCTGTGCGGGGCAGAGATACTCGCGGGCCTACAGCAGTAATAAAGAGCGCAGCCAAGATAGACCACACGCCCTACCAGTCTACATTGCTGAACATGAAATTCCACCCATCAGCGCTACAGAGCACAGAAGACCTGAGGAAGCTATCAGACTTGATCAGGATCTACTTCAGCCTGGGGGGAAAGCATGTTCAATTTAATGTTGTCGGTAAGGAAACGTTACTGGATGCTCAAAAGCACCCGGAGAACTATCGTAACCTAGTTGTGAGGGTAGCTGGTTATAGTGCCTACTTTGTACAGCTGGGTAAGCCAATGCAGGACGAGATCATTGGGCGGATGGAGTATGAGAAGACGGTATGAGTTAAGGGGAAGCTCGACACAATGAGGAGGTGAATATGAAATAAGTAGAGTTATTTAGCAGCCCAAATATCCTAGTATCTTAATTATTAATAGGAGGAAATTAAATGACGGGAAGAAAATTATTACTATTATTAGGGAGTATCTGTTTAATTTTAGTATTTGCAGCGTTGCCCCTAATGACTGCTTGCGAGGAAGAGGTGACACCTCCAGCCGAAGAGCCTATATTGCTTACCTACGGCTCATTTGTTTCATCAACGCACTATATGTCCTTAGCAGATTTAGAATGGCAACAGTGGATAACCGATAAATCCGGGGGCATAGTCCAATGGCAAAATTACTTTGGAGGCACTGTAGTTACTTTAGAGGACGGGATGAATCAGATCGCCAGTGGAGTGGTTGATTTAGGTAACGCCACCCCAACTCTTAGTCCTGGATATGACCTGACTAACAACACAGGTTCCTTTTTATGTGCAATCTCCGATCGCACAGAATACAGGCAGGCAGCCACGGAAATAGAAGAGCAGTTCCCCGAGATACTCGCTGAAGTGACTACTAAGAATCTAGTGCCTTTAGGTACATTTGGATTACAAGAACGATTCGCCTTGGCAACCGTTTCGGTGCCGATACACACGCTTGCTGATGTAGTGGGACTCCAAATGAGAGCCGTAGGCATCCACACTGATTTCGCTTATTTATTGGGGTGCACGCCAGTAGGAATGCCCATAGGGGATACAGTTGTTAGCTTGGAAAAACATATAGTAGATGGCACATTCCTCTCGTCTAGGGAGTCGCTTAAATCTTTTGGTTTGGCCGATGTGGTAAATTACGTTACTTGGTTAAATTATTATCATGGTGGTGTTCTACCATGCAGAGTCATGAACTTAGATTCTTGGAATAGGTTGCCGGCTGATATCCAACAGATTTTTATCGACAGCATTCCTGTGTTGGAATCCCTAAACGATGAATACTCTGACATAGAAGCCCAAGCTGGTCTCGATTATGCAGAACAAATGGGCGTTCAATTCTTCGAACTTTCATCACAAGACCAAGCAACGTTTTCGGATATTATACAAGATGCACTAATGATAATAGTTGATCAACTTGATGACAAAGGTTTACCTGGTACTGAAATATATAATGCATGCTTAGCTCTTAACGAAAAGTATTCTCAGTAAGGGGGGTGAAATATAAAGGCTTAATAAGTTCAATCGCCACTTTTTATTTATGGGTGGTACCGTACTCAACCGAGTTGATAATGCCCTAAATATACCTTCAATGAAGTTGTATCGTGAGTTAATTATAGGAGGTGATGACCCTAACGAGACATTGCCTGATAGTTTGGGTATTAGTCTGAAATGTAAAATGAAAGCATATTGCGCCTCTAGGCTAGAATATAGTTTATGTTTAGGAGGAGAGCACTATACATTACATTGGAGTAGAGTACCACAAGAAACATTCGTATGTGGTGGTGAAGAACAAATGGGGTAAAGTTCAGCGAAGAGGCATAGTGAATAACAGCAGGGAAGAGTTCCTGCAGCCTTACCATTCAGGCAAAGCCGTTTTAGAAGCGACCAGAAACTGGGGACTTGTTTATGATTGGCTGGAGGAGATTCTATATAACGTCGCTTTAGCCCATCCATTGAAGGTAAGGGCTATTGCTGAAGCCAGGATTAAAACAGACAAGATAAGCGCCGAAATCATTTGTGACCTTCTCCATCCAACCTTCTGCCTGAGGCCTATGTCCCAAATAAAGAGGCAAGGGAGTCAAAGAACATCTTACAACAGCGGATGTTCTTTGTTAGAATCTGGACCATGGTCAAAAACCGAATTTACACTATTCTCGACCGGCACCACGAGATACTCTCCTAGACTCCCGATGTCTCGGATTTATTTGGATGTTCAGGGATGGAATGGCTGAGATGGACATTTATCGAGGCGGTTCTGCCGGCTGTTAGTTTCGATGCTGACCTTTTTACCTACTACCAGCGTCTCAAAACGCGGAAGGATGCTAACGCTGCTAAAGGGGCAACTGCCCGCCGGTTGTTACCCATTGTTTATCGTGTCCGAGGGCAGGAGCGTCTCTACCAGAGAAATAGATGAATAACGAGTAACAGAGTTCCGGCCGCCATCATAACGTCCTAGCTGATGCTAAAGAATAGGAGCTCCGTGAAAGGTTATGGGGCCGGGGTCAAAGATTATTTTGTGGAGGTTGTTCCTGGACGAATAGGAGGATGACAGAAAAGAGAAAATAATGCCAAGGAGAGAATTTAAACAGAGAAAAGGTCTATAAAAACCTGCACGATTCTTTCATAGGAGGAGGTAGTTTTGCATCTTTTTAGTAAAATCGTACGTGGTAACACTTTAGGTGCCATTTTTATAGGGGCTTTTTTGTTAATAGTTTGCATGATAACTGTTGTGGCGAATGTTGTGTCTCGCCGTTTTGGTTATCCTATTACGGGAACATATGAATTAGTAGGGCTTTTTATAGCCATCGCTGTTGTTCCTGCATTAAGTTATGCTGAGTTTAAAAAAAGCCACGTTTCGATATCACTTCTTGAAGGTAGGCTTGGGAAGAAGCCCGAGATGATTTTGGACGTTTTCCTTTCCCTCATAACCTTATTTTGCTTGGTGTTATTGTTATGGTCTTTTGTAAACACCATAATGTATAACTGGGGTCTGGGGGAGAGTTCTGATGTACTTAAATTTCCCATAATTCCCATTAGAATCTTCTTTGTATACGGATTGGTGTCTTGGTGCTTGATGAAAATATTAAACTTGATTAAAAATATAAAAGGCATAGGCTGAAAATGAGCCCAATTTTAGTTGGTGTTATCGGGTTAGCTGTATTTTTCTTATTTCTGTTCATAGGATTGCCAGTTGTAGCTTGCATGCTTTTAGTTGGTATAGGTGGTATTGCTCTTATAACCTCAATGCCTGCGGCCCTTAATCAAGCAGCAACTTCAGCTTTTTCTGTAATTACATCCTACGATTTTGCCACACTTCCTCTTTTTATATTTATGGCTGAAATCATTTCCCATGGCAAATTAAGCACTAATATCTATGAATTTTTCAGAAAAACGGTAGGCCGAATTCGCGGAGGCTTGGCTATGGCTACTGTAGGTTTCGGTGCCACACTGGGTGCAATGATAGCGTCCTCTTTGGCAACAGCGGCGCTTATGGCAATAGTCAGTAATCCGGAAATGGAGAAGTCTAAATACGATAAGTCATTGGCTGCAGGTTCTATTGTTGCCAGTAGTGGTTTAGCTTTAATGATTCCCCCTAGCGCACTGTTGATTTTATATGGGGTATTAACCGGAACATCTATACTTAAACTTTTTGCTGGTGGTATAGTACCTGGTATTCTTCTGGGCATCTTATTTATGGTTGTAATTTATATCCAATGTTTACTAAAGCCAGAATTAGGTCCTTCAGGGCCTAAATTTGGCATAAAGGAAATATATAAAGCCTTTGGGAGTTCTTGGGATGGAATATTTTTGATAGTTTTTTGCATAGGAGGTATGCTTATCGGATGGTTTACTCCTACGGAAGCAGGCGCAGTGGGCGCCGCCGGATCTCTAATTGTGGCTACGGTCAAGAGAAGTTTGACATGGCAACAGTTTAGAGAAGCAATTTTCGGGACATTAACGCTGGTTGGAATGATGTATGGAATCATGATGGGTGCCTTCATATTTATGTCCTTTACTGCACTTTCTACCATCCCAACTTGGCTAGGTAATTTTGTTGTTGATTTGCACTTGTCACCATTTGCAGTTATGGCAATTATCATATTTTTTTACCTCGCCCTTGGCACTTTCATGGAAGAGGGAACAATGATAATGGTTACCATACCTATTTTCTTCCCGCTTTCGCAGGCGCTAGGCTTTGACCCAGTATGGTTCGGTATAATTATTGTATTAGTTATGATAGCTGGGGGAATTTCACCACCAACTGGCATGATAATGTTTACAGTTGCTAAAATGTTAAAAATACCTATAACTACTATGTATAGAGGAGTATGGCCTTTTTTCCTTACTGAAGTACTTTTTGCTTTCATTTTGTTGTTTGTTCCTGCAATTGTAACATGGCTACCCGGAGTCATTAGTCGTTGAGAAGGATTATAACGGTACTTTTAGATACTTAGTATGACCTACCCCCCGAAAACGATACCAGTTATAATCTCATAAAAGGGGGGATAAATGGCCAAAAAGGGATATACAGCGGAACAGACCATCAACAAGATCCGCGAGTCGGAGATTCTCTTAAGCCAGGGAGTAACCATTGCAGTAATCAGCAAGAAAATCGGGGTAAGTACCCACACCTACTACGCTGGCGCAGAGAATATAATCAAATACGTCCCCGTAATGCTCTTAAATATCGCCCAACAGCACCTGAGGCTATAATAACTGTGGTAATGATTTAAAGATTGTTATCACTATTTGAAGCAGGGTGGGATAACAAATCCTATAATAAGGAAGTTGGTGATGTTGAAGAAGCATAAACTATGTAATAAATAAGGAGAGTGTGAAAGATCAAACAATATTAAGTGAAGTAAGGCGAAAGAGATGGCCGGTACCGCACCGGCGACCTGGGCTATAAAGATGATGACGGCTACATCTACCTAAATGAGCGCGGCGATGACGTCATCGTCAGGTTTGGTGAGAAAATTGGCCACCATGAGTTGGAGAGTGTCCCTTCCCCCAATCCTAAAATCGAAGAGGCGGCGGTGATTGGCATCAAAAATGTTGAGTATGGCCAGCAGGTCAGGGCCATAGTCAGGCTCAAGAAGGGAGAGATAACCATCGAACAGGAGATTATCGACTAATGTCGGCCCCGGCTGGCTGGCTTCAAGAGCCCCACATCAGTAGTTTTCGTTATCCAGGGGCTGCCTAAGACCGATACGGGTAAAATTCTCAGGAGGATTCTCCGTCATAAACACGTAAAGCCTTGGGGAAAATAAGCGTGTATCTTGTAAAAAGTAGAGATTCTATAATCAATATTTTTGTATTTACACACAGAACAGATTAAGTGAGGAGAACTTAAGTATCAGAATGTTTATGGCGGGCTCTTCCAGGGGAAACTGGGGTACCAGGGGTTTTTTAATCTTTTTCCAACTGGTTTAAAGTTTGTTCCCTCCCCCTCCCGTGTGGGTAGCCTCAGCTGTAATCGGGCAAGTGGCATCCCGCCTACCCGATTCGTAAGGTGATATTAATATGCAAAAGACTGTGGAACACGCTAAAGTAAACAAAGTCTCAACAGCTGCTATAGGACTACTAATCCACGAGAGAAACAAGGGTGAGAGCCTTAGGCAGCTGGGGCAGATGTTTGACATAAGCCAAAAGCGGGTGAGACAGATTTTGGTTAAACACAACCCATCACTAGTTACATTCTTAGCTGAAAGAACAGTTGCGGTTAAGCTGGGATACCCAGTCTCGTGGCTCATCAAGTTAAGGAAAGAGGGTATTATCAACCCGATAAAGCCCGGGGGTCGCTGGCTTTATACTGAGGAACAGGTTAGACAGGTAACATCACTTATTGCCGAGATGAGAAGGTGTGAGCGATGCGGTGAGCTACGCCCAAAAGGCTACCAGAGATTCTGTAGAGAGTGCAGCCAGTATAGGAAAAATAACAACTACAGAAGCTTTAGTCCCGAAGAGAAGGCAAAACATCGAGAGTACTGTTTAGCATGGCGAAAGGCAAATCCAGATAAATGGAAAAAGATATCGTCTAGAGCACATAGAAAATACCGTAGCAAACGACAGCTATCTTAATACCATAAAATCCCTAATATATAAGCTTAATAGCTTGAATTGTAACCCCGAGTTACAAAAGAGGCTTTTGTTACCTCTTCGTACTCTCCATCGATAGGTTGGGTAAGGGATTCGTTAAGCTAATTCCCATATACCGCTACATTGACAATGACACCAAAGTTTGATATACTTTAATCACAACTGAATAGCAGATTATTAACTAAGCGTTTATCTCGCCGAGAGAGATAGAAAGGTGAGAAGGTTTAGCACCTTCTCACCTTTTTTATTGGATGAAAAGCGGCCCAAAAATATTGGACAAACCTAAAGGCAAGCAGGTCGGAAATGACGAGAGATGGGGTTTATTCCGGTAATTTCTCTCAAGCCTTTTCTCAACTTCTTGAGAAGTTTGGCATATCCTGCTATCAGATAAGCCAGTTTGCCCATTTGGACCAAGCTTATCTCAGCCGTCTCAAGAATGGTGAAAAACACAATCCCAGTCCTGAAACGATAATAAAGATCAGTCTAGCACTAACCCACTACAGTGATAAGATCGATTTTTACGACATTCAGAAACTCTTCAAATCGGTTGGCCGTTCTTTACGTTTGAACGATGATTATTAAAGCCCGAAAGTCGATTATCAAACCAACGTCTTAGGATGGTTAATCTTTTCTTACTTGTCTGGCAGGCAAGTATGGTATAATATAGGCAAGTAATCAGCGTGCAAGTGGGGTGAAAAGCGATACTCTGATTGGATGATAATTTCAGGGTGGTTCAAATAGATTTAGCTTCAAAAAACCTTGGTTAACCTAGTTTTCGAACACTCTGACTCTTAATCAGCCGGTTGGAGGTTCGAGTCCTCCGCGGCTCACCAAAATAGCTACGATTTTTACCCACTTTTTGTTATTCCTCATTTGCTCTGCTATTTTGCTTACCTTTCTTTGCCAACTCTTCAAAGAGTCCTGCAGCCAGGCTAGCCAGCCAGCCACAAAACTATTATACTTAGACAAAAGCCGAAGAATGGAAACGATTATGGTGAGGAGGCATCCGCCATGAAGCCTAAGCAGTGTCCAGATTTTGAGCTTTCCGAAGAGCATAAGTTAACACAAAAAACAGTGAGAGAGTTTGCCAAAACGGAGATAATGCCATTCGCCGCTGCCGACGAAAGGGCGCGTAGAGTTCAGTGCAAGACCATTACCAAAATGGGGGAGTTGGGCTTTCTTGGTTGTCCGATACCAGAAGAGTATGGGGGAAATGGCATGGGATTTCTGGCACACGTTATTGTCAGCGAGGAGATCGCCAGGGCAAGTTGTTCCCTTGGAGTTACACTCAATACACAAACTATGGGCACCTCAAGAACTATCCTCGAATTTGGTACTGAGGAGCAGAAGGCAAAATATATACCCAAGCTCGTCACTGCCGAGTGGCTTGGCTGCTTCGCAATCTCCGAGCCAGATGCCGGGAATGATGTTACCGCCATGACCACTACGGCGACCAAGCACAACGATTACTATTTCATAAATGGAACTAAGACCTGGATCAGCTTTGCCCAAGTCGCTGATGTAGGGGTTGTTTTTGCTTATACAGACCCCAAACTGGGGCATCATGGAATGTCAGCCTTTATCATAGAGATGGATTGCCCTGGGATTTCCTTTTCCGCTGACCAAGAAAAACTCGGCTGGCGTTCGGCTCCTACTGCGGAAATTTACTTCGAGAATGCTGAAATTCCGGCTAACAATCTACTTGGCAAGCCAGGGCAAGGGTTTGAGATTATGATGAGGTGTCTTGATAATGTCCGCCTGACAGCGGCGGCACGTGCTGTAGGCAACAGCCAGGCGCTAATCGATGAGAGCGTTAAATATGCGACTCAACGGCAACAATTTGGGCAGCGCATTGGGCAATTCCAGATGGTTCAAGAGGTCATTGCCAGGATGGTGGTAGATACTGAAGCGGCAAGATTGCTCACTTACCGCTCTGCCAATCAGTGCGACAAGGGAATATTTAACAACACCATGGAGATATCTATGGCTAAGTATTACGCCTCTGAAGCAGCTTCCAGGATAGCCGACGATGCTTTCAAGATCACCGGTGCCTATGGCTGTTCTGGTCAGCACCCAATTGGAAGGCTCCTGCGTGATGCCAAGATGCACCAAATCCTGGACGGGTCATCCAACATTCAGAAAATGATTATCGGCGCTGATGCGCTGGGCTTCAGGAGGGCTAATCGTTAGACACATGGGATGGCTCAAGCGGGACTTTTTTACAGTTCAATCACCAGTCCGGCTCCGCACTGTAAAGCTTTACCCGGAAACAAATCCAGTATTTCCCTCTTGTATTGGGTGCAGTGACAGGGATAGATTATGGACAACTCCTCGAAAAGCCTGAAGTCTTGAAATCCGTGGAAGCCTCCAGCTATGCCATAGAGTTTTCCAAACTTTGAGGCAGCGCCTAAAATACTCCTCATGGCAGGATGAGCACACCCGGTTAGTACAAATATTCCCTTCTCTGTCTGGAGCGCCAAGGATTGCTCTATGCCTCCAAGTGTACCGGTAGAAAAGACATCCTTGCCAATCTGCATCGCATCCCTGACCACAGTTACCTTTCTCCCAGGTAACGTCACTCCAAGAGAAGCGGGCAGGAAAAGCTCAGCCATTTCGTTTACCCTTAGAATCTCAGAAAGCCCTCCGGTATGGTCTCCATGGGCGTGTGAGATTACAATTGCTTCTATATTCTTCGGGTCTATATTGAGCTTTTTCATATTATGTAGTAGCGTGGGGCTATCAGCACCGGTATCAAATAAAATTGGAGGCTCCTTTTCATTTTCAATGAGAGCAGAGAAGCCCCAACCAGCCCTTAACCCCTCCTTCTCTACTTCATTGTCATAAACAACTGTAATCTTCATCTTCTCCAATGCTGGCTTTCTCTGAATTCCAACTTTTATAGCCAGAGTTCTCTAGCCGCGTCATCCAAGCCCAGTTCCAGCAATTTCTTCTTACTCGGCTTGGCTGTCTCAAGGTCCCAGTCCATGGCAGTAAGGTACTCTGTATCCAGGGTTTCCTCGTCAACGGTTATACCGGCCAGAGGACCTCTCTTTGGTGGCGGTTTGCCGTATGCCCTGCCCGGGACTTTGAACTTCAGCGGATTCAACCCTTCGCGAACATTGAAAGCCTGCCTGATGTTAGCAATCCTCTCCCCGGTCTTAAACAGCTCGTCGATAGTGAAGTCCCAGCCGGAAACCGCATTCATAAACTCAAGGAAGGAATCAACATTGGGCAGAGCCCAGAAGCCGAAGATACAGGTGCCGGTGCAACTCACCACATGGCTGAAGTCGCTGCCCAGCTTGTGGGCTTCAGCCCGCCCGGCAAAGGCCCTTCGTTTGTGTTTGGGCAGGTCCAGTCCCGGGATCGGTACTCCCGGCCCCTGAGTATGGCGGGCTGGAGTAGCATCCAGCCGGTAGGTAGTTGCCCAGTGATAGCCGAACTTGGGGTCATGTGCCGGGAGCTCTTGCCCCTGAATATGCATGGCGTATCGGCTGGCGCCCTTTCCGATTTTCCTGGCAGCCATCTTTACCCCATCGGCTAACACATCACCAAAGCCTTCCCTCCTGACCATTTTTTCGGTCATAGCCACGATGGATTTGTGGTTGCCCCAGGTCATCTCAATGCCATCGGTGTCTGCCTTGGTGATAAGTCCTCTCTCGTAGCATTCAATAGTGAAAGCCATGATAGCCCCCGCCGAGATGGTGTCGACCCCATAGCGATTGCAGATATCGTTTGCCTTGATTATCGATTCAAGGTTGTTGTTAAGGCAATCGACGCCAAACATGCCCAACGTTTCATACTCAGGTTTGTGGGCACCGGCTTCATATTTATATTCCCCGGTCCCCTCCTTCATGTGCCCGCCGCACCCGATGGGGCAGCGATAACAGGCATACCGCTTCGTCTGGCGCTCAATTACAGGTTCGGCGGCGATGTCTTCGTAATCCAAGAAGTCAAAAATCGCCGTGCCCGACCAGTTTTTGGTCGGCGTATCACCACTTTCGGCGCTCTGAATAAGGATGCCCGGCGTACCGTCGTCCCTCAACATATCAACATGCCCGGTAAGTTCACGCAGGTATTTTTTTCTCAGCTCGCTGGCTCTCGTTTCATCGGCGAGAGGAATCTTCATGCTGCCTTTTGCCGCTATTGCCTTAAGCCTCTTTGAACCCATCACAGCACCCAACCCCGAACGAGCAGCCGCCCTGCCCTTGCTGGTCATTATGGCGGCGATGCGGGCGACCTTCTCTCCGGCGGGGCCAATGCAGGCTACCTCCACATCCCTGCCTAACTCGGATTTGAGTATGTCTTCGGTCTGGAAGGTATCCTTCCCCCATAGATAGGCGGCATCTCTCAGCTCTGCTTTGCCATTATCGATAAAGAGGTAAACCGGCTTTTCCGATATGCCGGTGAAGAACACAGCGTCGTAGCCAGCGAACTTCAGGTAAGGACCAAAATTACCGCCGGAATTGGCATCACCCCAGCCCCCGGTGAGCGGCGATTTCCCCACCGCTACGTACCTTGAAGACGAAATTGCCGGTGTACCGGTAAGTATGCCGGTGGTAATACCAAGAATGCTATTCGGCCCCAGCGGGTCGACGCCAGCCTTCTGGCGGCTGAAGAGAATTCTGGCACCCAAGCCATAGCCTCCAATGAACTGGCGGCCAAGCTTTTCTTCGAGCACCTCGTCCTTTAACTTATTTTTAGAAAGGTCAACCCACAGCATCTTGCCCATAAAACCTCGTGCCATATCTTCCCTCCCATTTTTACTTCAAGTATAACAGAAAACCAGAATGTGCCGTAACGAACTACTGCCCACTCAGGACATAATCGAACCACCCCTTTCAATAGCTGGCTGCTGCCCTTTCCAGTGATTCTGTCTTGGTGGCAACGAAGAGGAAAACTCAGATATCCGGATGCGCTGGTTATTACGGCTGATGTGAATCAGGCACAGACAATACTGAAGGTCTGCGCTTTTAGCTCTGTCTCTGGCTCATCTGGCCGAGAAGCCAGGAGACCCATTTCTCAATCCCTTGACCTGTAGCACAAGAGATGGGGAATATTTCCACCTTTTGGTTTATCCCTTTGATTGCCTGGGAAAAGGCATCGGTATCAAACTTCAGATATGGTAGAAGGTCAATCTTATTTATAAGCACCACGTCCGCCTCGTGGAACATCAAGGGATACTTGAATGGCTTATCGTCGCCTTCGGGAGTGCTTGATATTAAAACCTTTTTATGCTCACCGAGGGCAAACTCGGCAGGACAGACCAGATTGCCCACATTTTCAATAAGAAGCAGGTCAACATCCTTTAGCGGCACGCTACCCAGGGCAGTAGAGGTCATATTGGCATCAAGGTGGCATTCCCCGCCGGTATTTATCTGGACCACAGGCACCCCCTCTTTACCTATGGCTTCAGCATCCAGGCTGGAGCTAATATCGCCCTCAACGACGCTAACTCTGGTCTTCCCTTTTAGCTGCTTTATGGTCTGCAAAATAAGGCTGGTCTTGCCTGCGCCCGGCGAGGACATCAGGTTCAACACAAATACTTGGTTGCTATCAAACAACTGCCGGTTTTTCTGCGCTATCTGCTCATTAGCGCCCAGAATATCTTTAACCACCTTTATTTCCATTTATTCCACCTCAATGCTTTCTACAAAGAGTTCCTTGCCGGCGACGATTTCCATATTATTACTCTTACAGTAGGGACAAGTCCAGTCAAACTCTTTGAGTTCAAAAGGCTTACCGCAGTTCCGGCACTTAGCCGTGGTGGGAATTACTTTGAAAGAGAGAGCCGCCCCCTCCGCCGACGTCCCCTTGCTGAGGAAATCAAAATAAAACTGCACGCAATCACCAACCACGCCGGTCATTTCCCCGATAACCAGGTTGATTTTGCCCACGCTCTTAGCCTCAGCCTTTTCGGCTTGCTCCAGAACTAAATCGAGCATACTTTGAGTTATGCTAAGCTCATGCATGTTAGCAAATCCTCGGTAGTAAATCCCCAACTAACATATCAACTATTCGGGAGGCTCCCAGAACGGTTTTCATTACCACCCGCCCCGGATGCTCTGCCCCCACCTCCCCGATAATGGCGACATTTTTGCCGTACCTATTCCTCCGCATAGCTTTAAGAAACTTATCGGCGTCTTCTGCCGGGACTATAGCCACCAGCTTGCCCTCGTTGGCAACATAAAGAGGGTCAAAGCCCAGCATCTCGCAGGCGGCGAGGACTTCCTCCCGCACTGGAATCTTTTCCTCCTCAATTCTGATGCTCACCCCTGACTGCTTGGCTAGCTCGTTCAAGCTGGTAGCCAGTCCTCCCCGGGTTGGGTCTCGCAGGCAATGGATATTTTGGCTGGCGTTTAGCATTTCAGCTACCAGGTCGCCAAGTGGGGCACAATCGCTCTCTAATCTGGTGGAAAAGCTCAAACCCTCCCGCTGACTTATTACGGCAATCCCATGGTCGCCGATAGTCCCGCTTAAGATAACCTTATCTCCCGGTCTGGCGTTGCTGCCAGAGATATCAATTCCCTCCGCTATTATACCGACGCCGGCGGTGTTGATAAACAGCTTATCGGCGCTGCCTTTATGCACCACCTTGGTATCCCCGGTGATGATTTCCACCCCCGCCTCCCCGGCTGCTTTCTGAACCGAGTTTACAATTTGTTCCAGTCCGCTCTGGGGAAGCCCCTCCTCAATGATGAAGGAAAGGCTTAGATAAAGCGGTTTAGCCCCACACATAGCCAGGTCGTTCACCGTGCCGCAGACCGCCAGCTTGCCGATGTCCCCGCCAGGGAAAAAGATGGGACTGACCACATAGCTATCGGTGGTGAAAGCCAGCCTCCCGCTGAGGTCAAAAACGGCTGAGTCATCGAGCCTGGATAAGAGGGGATTGGCTAAGGCTTTAACAAAGCTCTTCTCCACCAGCTCGTGGGCCAGCTTGCCGCCACTGCCGTGGGCGAGCAGGATTTTATCCTCCAAAACTCCCTCCATAAAGGTAATAGGCAGAGCAACTGCCCTCGGAAGAGACCATGCACGGTCCTATTGGATTCTCCGGGACGCAGGCTTTGCCGAAAAGTTTACAATCATCTGGCGTCTTAACCCCGCGCAGGATGTCGCCACAGATGCAGCCCACCGCCTCACGAGTAGGCCCGGGTTCAATATCAAAGGCAAGCTCAGCATCAAAGCGCTGATACTTTTCCCTTATCTTCAAGCCACTATCAGGAACCTCCCCCATCCCCCGCCACTGGGCAGGAGAAGGCTCAAATACCTGCTCCATGAGTCTCAGGGCTTGCTGGTTGCCCTCAGGGTGCACTCCCCGCCGGTAGGCGATTTCAACCCGTGACTGGCCATTTTCCACCTGAGCTACCAGCATGTCCACGCATTGCAGGATATCTAATGGCTCAAAGCCAGAGACAACGCAGGGGATCCCGTAATCCCGGGCGATAAAATCCCAGGGGTGGGAGCCAATAATGGCGCTCACATGTCCGGGGCAGATAAGCCCGTCAAGCTTGACCTCGCCGGAATCAAGCAGGGCTTGAATTACCGGCGGACATAGTTTATGTAAAGAAAGGACATAATAATTTCTTATCCCCTTCTCCTCTGCCTGAAGGATAGAAGCGGCGATGGTGGGGGCAGTGGTCTCAAAGCCGATTCCCAGAAAGACCACCGACTTATCGGGGTTGTCCTCAGCTATTTTGAGGGCGTCCATGGTGGAATATACGGTATGCACCTGGGCACCATCAGCCTTGACCTGCTGCAAGCTGGAACGGCTGCCGGGGACTTTTAGCATGTCGCCAAAGGTAGTGATGATTACATCCGGAACTTGAGACAGGGCAATCGCCTTGTCCAGGTCAGCGTTGGCGGTAACACAGATAGGGCAACCCGGCCCCGATACCATCTCAATGGTAGATGGCAAAACCTGGCGGATGCCATATCTGAAGATAGTCACGGTATGACCGCCGCAGAACTCCATAAAACGGGCGGGGGTTCTGGACTTGCGATGAATCTGGGAGATTAGCCCCTCAGCCAGCTCCGAGCGCCGAAATTCAGAGATAAACCTCAACCTTCCTCCTCAGCCAGCTCCGCTATCTGTCGTAAAAGCGTTAAAGTCTCCTCAGCCTCTCCCTGGTCAAGGACATTTATGGCATAGCCGGTGTGAACCAGCACGTAGTCGCCTACCCTAGCTTCAGGGGTGAGCCAGAGGCTGATGCGGCGGGTTATGCCTCCAATTTCAGCCTCAGCCTCTTTGTCCTCTATTGCTTTAATCAATGCCGGTATAGCCAGACACATATCTAACTCCTAAGTTACCCCTCCCCCAATTATATCTTTTCCCACCCGCCCAAAATGGGCTTCGCCCTTCTTAAACTTCCTCCCCTCTTCCCTCACCCCCCAGAAAGGAGAGTAAAGAGAGGTGTAACCTCTATCGGGTGGGAGGGCGGGAAAGAAGCCTTAACTCCCTCAAATATCGGCAAAATTGGCGATGACCGCCTGCCCCAACGAAATGCCACCGTCGTTAGCCGGCACCAGGTGATGAGTAAGCACGTCAAAGCCTTCCCTCTGCAGAGCGGAGGCAGTCAGCTTTAATAGTAGCCGATTTTGAAAAACGCCGCCGCTCAGTGCCACCTGATTTATCCCGCTCTCTCCGGCAATCAGTTTACACATCTCGGCGATTATTTCCGCCATGGTATTATGAAACTTGAGCGATATTACAGGTGCAGGAATTTGATTTCCGACATCTTGGACTACCGCCGAGAACAACTCCTTTAATTTAACTATCCTCACTCCCCCCTCCTCATCAATGGAGAAGGGGTAAGACTCTGGTTCATCTATTTCGTCTGGAGCCAGCATCTCCAGCTCGATGGCTGCCTGAGCCTCGTAGTCTATCTCTCCTCTCACCCCGGCTAAGGCGGAAACAGCATCAAAAAGTCGCCCGGCGCTTGAAGTCAATGGAGTATTTATACCCCGCTTTAGCTGCTGTTTTATTATCTCAATCTCAGACGGATTAAGCTTACCAAGCGGCAGACCTTTTAATTCAAAATCTTCCCCCAGCAATGTATATAGATAGCTTAGAGCCATCCGATAGGGCTTCTTTATCGCCGCTTCGCCCCCGACCAGAGGCACATATTCCAGATGCCCCACCCGTTTGAAACTGCCAAAGTCAGCCAGCAGAAATTCCCCTCCCCAGATGGTGCCATCGGTGCTGTATCCGGTGCCATCAAAGGCTACCCCGATGACCAACCCCTCAACCTTATTCTCCGCCAGACAGCTTACAATATGAGCATGATGGTGCTGCACCGGCACAATTTTTAGACTTGCTTTCGCCCCCACCTCAAGGGCGTATTTGGTGGCAAGATACTCAGGGTGCATGTCATAGGCAATAATCTCAGGCTCAACGCGAAACAGCTTCTTATAAAGCCCGATGGTATTTTCAAAGTGCTCCAGGGTCTCCTCGTTCTCCATATCGCCGATATGCTGGCTCAAGAAAGCATGCTCATCTTTGATGAGGCAAAAGGTATTCTTAAGCTCAGCCCCGCAGGCAAGAATCTGCCTTGATTTGAAAGGAAGGAAAATGGGATATGGGGCATAGCCCCGCGCCCGCCTTATAACCTGAGGCACGCTCTCCACCATACAGACGCTATCATCATAACGGGCGTAGATGCCTCGATTGTGAAGCAGAAAATAATCGGCAATTCCATTGAGTCTGGCCAAAGCTTCATCGTTATCCTTAGCAATAGGCTCCTCGCTGAGGTTACCGCTGGTCATCACCAGGGGCAGACCGGTCTCTTTCAGCAGCAGGTGATGCAATGGCGTATAGGGCAGCATGACCCCCAGGTATTTCAGATTGGGGGCTACCG
>Ga0315551_10001055_pt1 | contig 21359 bp, 14 predicted proteins | sample SalMarSW160290MG_FD_203678 | JGI IMG/M metagenome (GOLD analysis project Ga0315551, IMG submission 203678) | Salt marsh sediment microbial communities from the Plum Island Ecosystem LTER, Massachusetts, United States - Salt Marsh Sediment SW1602-90 ...
CTAATCCAAATGGAAAAAATTGTGGGTAAATACGGCCCAAGAAATAGCCAAATAATGAATATCCAACTATCGCATATATTATGAAAAGTATACCTATGATTGAATACAGATTGATTTGGAAATGAATTGAAATATTCGATTTAATAACACTGCTAAGGAATAAAAATCCCTGGATAATACAGAGGGCTCCAAAAATATATGCATATTTGTAAGTTGGGGCCCAGTATATTGGGCAGAAGACGATTCCATTCCAAAACCAATAAAATGACAAGATTGCTAAAATGATTTTATTAGAATATTTAATTCTTTTGATAGAAAAAAATATGGCAAGGATGCCAAAAATATAAGCAAATATTTGGAGTGGCCAAACGGATAAATTATAGTGCTCCAAAACAATCAAAAATTCTTCGAGATTAAAGGATAACATCTTTTCCTCCTTTAAAATGACTTATTGTTTTAACGCCTAACGGACTTGCGCGACCCCCTACTTGACGATCTTCTTAAATTTCGGGTCATCATGTAGAGTTTTCAAATCATTATCACCGATGGCTTGCTTTTTCAATCCTGGATTCAACGTGACCGCCTTCTCCAGTGCTTTAAGAGCCATCTCCTTTTGCCCCGCAGCAAGTCGAATTACAGCAAGATCATATAATACCTCCGGATTCTCCGGCGCTAATTTTGCTGTACGCTCCATGTGAGGGAGAGCTTCTTCATACTTGCTTTGGGTGAAAAGGGTCCAGCCTTGATTCCAGGAATAATTCATTTGTGCATAGTCTAATAATCGTCCTAATTCCTTGAAGGGCTGCGGATGATCATCAACCCGAATGTCTATCGCCCGGTCCGTATAACCCCCATAGCCGGCATTCTCCTTTACCACCAATAATGCTGCTGACTGTTTTCCTCTGGCGTCACCACCCCGCCTGTCACCTGCCACTAATGCCGTGTACATCCGTTCCGCTAAGGTGCCTTTGGTTTTTAAAAAGGTTTCCTCCATTGAGGTGACGACAGTTTCACCAGCCAGAATATTTCCCTGAATGGCATAATTTATGCCGCTTCGGCCACCAGCCCAAGGCAGGCATTTGATTCCTGAATAAGTAGCCGATTTCCCATCAGAAGAAACTATGCCAATTTGCCGTCGTTCAGGATCATCATCGTTCCTGATCAAGATTTCTATGACTTCTTCCGGGGTAACACCTTTTTCTAATAGCTCTAATCCACGCCAACCAAAAGTTGTGTTAGCAAATGATTGGGTTGCTACAGCACCCACGCCCGCTTTTGCCCATGGTACAACTGACCCAACAGCAAAAAACCGGGAGGCAACTGCAACGCCTAATTCTCCAGTTGCAGGATCCCTGGCAACAATTGAGAAAGTGGCTATCGCGTTATTTCCTGATATCTGGGGGAATAATGAAGACTGATTGAATGTTGTGGAGATGCTTAAAACACCAATAAAGATCAGACATTTTTTCAGAAATCCACTCTTGATAATCATTGCTAAAACCTCCTTTTAAATTCTCAATTTAGTATTGCTAGCCTGACTATTAACATATTGCACACAGTTTTTTATGCAAAATTGCACATGAAAATCCCAAAACACGGAAGATCCATTTCCGTGATTCCCTTAAATGCAGTGATATCTTAATAATATCTGTATTGTATTGCAATACAGCATCCATAATATTAAGATAATTTTGCGCTTGCCTGACGTATACTGATGGGGTCAACAAATAAAAACGATTGTAAAGTGCATTCAAACGGCAGGCGGTAAAAAGTATTTAAGTAGTAAAAGGAGAGCATCTGATCATGATTAATACAGGTCTCAAGAATAAAGTGGTTATTGTCACAGGTGCTAATCATGGAATTGGGGCGGCAACTGCGATAGCTTTCGCTCAAAAAGGTGCAAAGGTATTTATCAATTATCTGCGTCAATCGCCTGAACTATATGGTGAAACAAAAGACAGCGCTGATAGAGCGACTACTCCTGGCCGTGCCTATTATTGTAAGATGATTTCTCGATCGGCAGAGAGAGTTATAAGCAAAATAAACGATTTAGGCGGAGAATGTTATGCATGGGAAGCGGATTTATCTCAGCCAAATAATATAACTACAGATGGTGCACGCTGTCATGCTTCTAATGTGTCCTATGGAGCGAGTAAATACGCAATTGAAAGCTATACTCGATCAGCTGCTGTTGAATTGGGACCTTACGGAATCACCGTTAATGTCATTTCTCCTGGTGCAGTTCAGACAGGCTGGATGCCAAAAGAGCTAGAAAAAAAATTAGCGGAAAGTTATCCATTAAGGAGAATAGGCAAACCTGAAGATATAGCAAAAGCAGTTATCTTTTTTGCTTCACAACAGGCAGGCTGGATAACCGGACAGGTTTTATATGTTGGCGGTGGTAATAGAATGTGATTTCACATAATCCGGTATCCATCCGAGTGTTAAGGGACTTTCAGGTCAAGAAGACTCGCGTTTTTTGTCGTGCTTAACGGAATCATCCAGTGGAAGTCCGAGTTTTTTGTAGAGATCCCTCCGTCCGGCCTTATCCTTATCCATGATCTCTCGGGCGTATTGTGCCACCTTTTTGGCGGTGTTCCCGCGGTACGATGATCACGCCGTCTCCGTCGGCGACAACGACATCCCCAGGCATAACCAGAACACCTCCGATTTCCACAGGACGGTTAACAGATTCAATCTCGTTTCGTCCAGGACGGATTCCGCGTCCGGGCTTCCGCAAATAAAGAGGCACTCCTACAGCAATGATTTCATCGGTATCCCGCGCTGAGGCGTCCGTAACCACTCCCACACAGCCCCGTGATGCCCATTCCATGATGTTGTATGAACCGATGCTGCCGACGTCGGCATCTTGTGCATCGTCCATGACCAGGACTGTTCCCTTGCGGATGATCTCCATAAACGGTTCAGAAGAATAGCGGGAGTAAAAGTGACCCTCCCATTCATCAAACTGTTCCGGTTCCAACTTCCCTGCGGGCGGCTGCTGCGTTGGGACATAGCGCGCGGTTACGGCGATACCGACAATCCTATGGGTGAAATGTTTGGTGTCTTTCCACAGAGGTCGAATCTTCGGGTCGACCAAACCAATCCCATGGAGTCCGGATTTGTCCATGCCGTCGGAAACATCAGCCACACGCAGGCCTTTATAGAGCTTTAAAAGCGCCAGATCTTCTTCCTCGCTATAGACTTTGGTTGGCATAAAACTCTTCCCGGAATGCAATTCCTCTGCGGGAACCTGCTGAGCCCTGATGGATAGACCAATGCTGAGAATCCCAACAATGCAAACCAAGAACATTATGCGTACAAATCTCATGGTTTCACCCCTTCAAAATGTGTATTTATATCTCGGCACTCGACAGTTTGTCTTGTGCCATGTAGCGAATATATTGCACTCCGTATCACGGCTTTGCGCTTATCTGTGCATCAAAATAGAGCGCTGCAGTAGTGCTCGATAATGTGATCCTTGTACGATATGGAGCCAAATTCCCCGGCCCCAACAGAGCAATGGTCAGACAGATGAGTGCTGCGCTTGTGAACCAGATCAACACCCTGCGACTGTCAAAAATTTTCAGCAGAAGAAGACCGAGCACACAGCCGGCGGTCAGCATTCCCCAGAAGTAGGAGACCGTATCCGCACCCACTGTCTGGGGATTGTACCCGTGATATGCAGACAAAAATTTTGAAATCCAGTTGGCAATCCCCTGCTCGGAACCGACGTAGACAAAGATACCGAAAAAATAAAGGATCACGATCTTTCTTTTAAAAAGCCCGGCATATGTTTCTCTGGTGCCGATTCGTTCGTCTTCCTTGAGTTTCACCTTGGGCATTCTCACCGATGTTATGATCAGAATCATGACCAAGGTGATCACGGTAAAAACCCAATACAGCGAAATCCAGGGCAGGTTTGAAGGAACCACTCTTGCCAGCGACTTGATCAGGAGATTTCCCCCGCCCGTGTAGCTCTGGAGATTCTGAACAAGATAAGTGTACACCTGAGGACTCAGGAATGATGCCAGGCCGAATATGAGCTGGCCCAAAACCGAGTTGAAGGCAAAATGTTCTTCGCCGCCTGCTACCCGCAAAAGCGGATTGATGGCCACCTGGAGCATAGCCATCCCGAGGCCGATCAAGAACAGAGAAATCATCGCTGCGGGAAAACTTGATAGTGTCGCAAACAAAAGAGCACCCAGAAAGGCGATGACGAAAGCCGCGAGTATGATGCGCTTTTCCTTGTATTTTTCGACAAGAATTCCCGCAGGAATAGACATTACCCCGTAGGCGATAAAAAAGGAAAAGGGAAGAAAACCAGCGAGGGTCAGGCTCAGGCTGAAGCTGTCTATGATGTCCGGGATCAGAGGCCCCAGAATATTGGTCAGGAATGAAATGACAAAGAATATTAGGAGGATTAAGCCGACGATGAAATAATTTCTTTTCACGGTTAGCAATTTCCTTTTAATGAATCTGCAGTTAAGCCCCGCATATTTTTATCGGTATTCTTGACTTAATTCCATACTCTTCACATTCCATCCGCTCCAGCGGAAAGCCGGAGCTTCACCTTTCAGATCTTCCTTCGAAAAACGGGCATGGATGACTCTGGTCTCGCCGGGAAGTATTGAAACGTAATTGTCCTCCCAGAATATGGGGAGGACTGAATTTCCGGTCTCTGCGCCGAAGATATTTAACTCAATAAAGAAAGCGATCTTATTGGAGATGTTCTCCAGTGTGACCTGTATTTCCTGGCCACTGCTTACATCCATAAATTGGTGTGCGGCCTTAATCCGAGCCTCTGGCAATGTTTTAAGTCCCGTTAAATCGGCAAAAGCTTTGTTTGGCGTGTGAAACCAGGTTGAGCTTTTTTCGTCGAGAATATCTTCTCTGGTCGAGAGCCAGTAAAAATTTCTGCCCCTGATTTTGTCTGTTCCGTCTTTGAGTTTAAGATCGATAAAATAGACGGTGCTCAGGTTCTCGATGAGCGGCATTTCAAGAATCTTCTGAGATCTATTCTCGCCGATACTGACCGGGATGTCCTTGGTGAAGATCACCTTCGAGTCGATGTCCAGGATGCGGACTTCCGCCTTCAAGTCGTCGAATGAGAAAAGAGTGTCGTTGACGACATAGACATCTTTGTCTCCGTAGTTATAGACGATGTTGAGAGGTTCAGAGCCGGTCTTGGTGCCGTAGAATGCGCCGCTGGGCATCAAGTAGTAGTCGAAGAGCTGCCAGAACATCGCTGGCCATGCCGAGTTGTACATCCACTGGATGATTCCCGTGGTGCTGGGCTTGTTCACTCTGAATGCTTCAAACATGGCCCGCATGGTTTCATAATTGGCTGCCTGGGCCACGCGGGCATATTCTTCCACGCTCCCAGGTGCTCCGTACCGGTTGTTGAGGGCGAGATTGTAGCGGTCGAGTGTGTTGAACTCGTTTCTCGCGCAGTGAAAATCCCAGTAATCATCTATGGGCCAGAGATGGTCTTCTGGAATCATCTTTTTGATGCTCTCCAGAGGTGGCGGCTGTGGTCCGGGTCCTGTTTCGGTGTTGAACCCAAAAGCGCCTCCCCTCCTCCTGTCCACATACCAGTAGTTGGGTGTCACATAATCGTAGGGCCCATTCATTTTGACAGCGGTTGGGCCGCTGATCTCGCTCTCTGCAGAGCCGCACGCTACCAGGGTTGGCCGTGTCGGATCCACCACAGTCAAATATTCATAGTATTTCTTCTCCAGCTCGGGCCGGGGAAGCATATCACTGCCCAAGACCCAAACAAAAATGCTGGGATGGTTGCGCAGCCAAACAACCTGGTCCCTCAAAGATCGAGAAACCAGATCCATTTCCTCCGGTGTCTGGATGCCGCCGAATTTGTCGGTCGGCTTCCCAAGATAGTGCGCCCATTCCCAATGGCAGCTCCATCCCGCCATGATGAGGATGCCGTACTCGTCGGCCAAATCATAGAGAGCCTGGCTGCTTCCCCAGAAACCCTCCAGACGGATCGCATTGAGATTCATGTGTTTTGCATACCTGATCTGGGCTTCGACTTTTTTCGGGTCTTCGACCAGAAACAGGTCATCCACCCATCCGCCTCCCCGGATAAGCACTTTTTTCCCGTTCACCGTGTAGCCGCGGTGGCCCTCTTCATTTATGTAGTCTGAGACATCTCGGATCCCGAACCTTATTGACTGGATGTCGGAGACATCTCCATCGATTGCTGCCGTCAATTTCAAAGTGTAAAGGTTGGGATCTCCCAAATTGTTCGGCCACCACAACCGGGGATTCTTCAGGTTCAGGGCCTTATGCTCGTCCGGTTGAAAAGTGATCTGTTTTTTTTCATCCGGTCCCAGAGTAAACGGCTGGTTGAATGTGATGGTGTCGATCTCGCCCCGGAGTACTCCCGAGACTTCCTGGCTGCTGTGATTGACCAGGTCGGCTGAAACCGTCAACCGGGCTTCATCCAGAGTTTCGAGGTTAACCTTGCTCTGTACAAAGGAGTTGTTGATGGATACAGGTCCGCTCAAACGGAGCTTTACCTCCCTCCAGAGCCCCATATTTTCATCGGGCGGCCTCGGATTCCAATCCACGAATCCGATGGTAAAATCCCCTGGTTTTGGCGGTTGCACCTCAACAGCAAGTGTATTGGGTCCGCTGACAAGCGCATCCGTGACATCGATTTCGAAAATGCAGAAGGCTCCGATCATCCGGTCTGAGGATGCGATTTTTTTCCCGTTCAGCCAGATGTCGGCGCTGTAGTTGATTCCTTCGAATACAAGACGGGCATTTGCGAAGGCATTGTGACCTTGAAGCGAAAACTCCTTGCGGTACCACCATGCCTGCTTGAATTGCTCGGTCGGGATACTTTCCAGATTTTTACCGAAAAACGAATCTCTATACACGCCCTTCCGGACAAGAGCTGCCAATACGGTACCGGGGACATTGGCGGGATACCAGCCCTGTATGTCGAAGCCAGGGGTTGATATTTGAGCCCCGGTCGCGGACAATTCCGCAACTGACTGAATATGCCAGCCTTCATCGAGCAGGATTTGGAATTGAGGAACCTCAGCAGGCCCCCGGCAGGCTGAAAAATAGACGATGACCAGGACCATTAAAAATAGCATGCCGACAATTTGTTTGCACATACTGGAAATCATTCCTTATGACCTCCTCTCAGAGAACTCATCTATAATAATATTTGCAGCAACACAGCATAGGGGATAAAAAAATAAGGAACACAGAGAAGATGCGCACCTGCTCAGTCATCTTTTTTTCTCATAATGAAGGCAGGACATCTCTCAGAGTGAAATCAACCCAGAAAATACCGCACTTCTGTTTGATCCGTTGGGCAATAGCCAGCCCGATATCCAGAGGAGGATTTTTCAATTTACTCCACCACGGCTTGTCCGATTTATAACCGATCTGGAAAAATACCGTATTGGGATAGAAGTACGACGCCCAGTATTCCACAAACTCTTCGAGCATAGCATCAAAGTCTTCGAGCATCTGGCTGTCATCGACGAATACGATATCCCCTCTGTAGCCTTGGGGCATCCAATTCCTGTCCCAGTGCTTCAAAAACAGCCTGTAATGGGCATTGTGTGACTTCACTCTTTCTTCCCATGCTTTGGCCATACCATCATCAACCGGAACGCCCCGCTTGGGATTTTCCGATTCCCTGTGCCATTCAACGTCAACGCCAAATCCGACGACGCATTCGTGATGTTTGTATCTCTCGAGCACAAGGTCGATGAGGGTCAACATGTCGGCGCTTGCCGGTTCGACTTGAAGAAACACCCTTATCCCCTCTTCATCAAAATAGTTCAAGTACCTCTCATATTGGTCGAGAGCGTCGAATTCTATGTTTGTGTATTCATTCCCATCCGAAGGAAAATAAAGATGACACGCTTTGTCCCAGCGGAATTTACCCACAATCCATATTGCACAAGGGACTGATCCTTTAAAATATCCGCTCATAACCTGCATGGCGTTCTTCCATCCCAGAGGTTCTGGGAACTGCTTTATGCCGTAACTGGAGGACCTGACGCCGGCGTAAATGACGTTGCCAGGGCTCAGCGGAACATCAGGTTCTTGCTTGATGATTGGATTTTTTGCACATCCAATATTAAATAAATTCAGCAAAAAGATAAGCAGGATAATGGGGTGATGCCTGATTGATTTTTTAATTTTTCTTATCCCTTATTGAACAATCTTTTTGTGTTAGAGGATAGCATAATGACTGGGGAGAATTTGTCAAGTTCGCAGAGCCATGTAAGCATTTTCAGAACAGTGATGAGTGAAGATATTTCATGCCGAGCTGGAAAAGACCAAAGGAAATTAGAAAAAATTTCACCTCAAAAATACTCATCTAGAATCTAGACAAAAATCAGAGAATCGGGTTAAATGAACTGTTCAGGCATTGATGTCGTATTGAGATTCTTTCCGCTGCTTTTATTTCTTCATAAACAGAGAAGACAAAGATAATGAAAGAAAAACATTAGAGAGGAGGTACAGAATGAGGAAGCGAATCTTTGGAGCTTCAGTCGTCCTTATTTTCATTTTGGCTGCTGGGTTATTTGCCCAGCAAAACAAGAAATCCCTTTCCCTGGAAGATTGCATCGTCGGCACCATAAAAAACAATCTTCATATTGCTGTCGAAGTTCTTAATCCGGAGATAGCGGATCTATCCGTATCTCGGGCAAATGAAAAATTCATGCCCTCTTTATCTTTCAGCTATAGCAACCAAGAGACAAACACGGCTGCCTATTCCTGGATTGATGCGGCAGATCAAGTCAAATCAGCCTACAGAGACTACTCAGTAGCTTTGAATCAGACCATTCCAACTGGAGGGAATTTCAGCATTTCACTCGATTCATACAAAAATGAAACCAACAGGAGCTTTCAGACTATCAATCCCAGATATGGAAGCACTTTAGATTTTAGTTTCAGCCAACCTCTTTTAAAGAATTTCGGATTCAGGATAAACCGAAGAGAAATTATCATTGCAAAAAACAATAGAGAAATTTCCGAGAATCAGTTTCAGCAAGCTCTCCTGGATACCATTTACAACGTTGAGGAAGCCTACTGGAATTTAGTCTACAGCATCGAGAACCTGAAGGTAAGAAGGCAGTCCTTGCAGTTAGCTCGGGATCTGCAGGAAGAAGACCAAAGGAAAATCGAAGTGGGGACGTTGGCTCCCATAGAAATCTATACGGCCCAGTCCGAGGTGGCCAATAGGCAGGCCGACATCCTGGCTGCCGAAGCATTGGTCAAGAACAACGAAGACCGCCTGAAAACAATCATCAACCTTTCTGTATCCGAATATGGAGAATATACAGAAATTTTGCCTTCTGATAAACCAGCTTTCGAGAAAAGAGAAATAAAACTGGAGGAAGCCCTGGCCACGGCTCTGGAAAACCGGCCAGATCTCAAAGCTGCGAGGATCAACTTGAAAACCAGGGAGTTGAATGCAGACTACGCAAAAAATCAGCTCCTTCCCGAGCTAAACTTCCAGGCTTCCTACTGGAGCCCCGCAATTTCAGGAGACCAGATTTTGTATCTCGACGACGATCCTCTAACCCGGGTTATCGTAGGAAAAATTCATGGAACAGCCACTACCGCGCTCGAAGATGCCTTTAGGTTTAAGTATAACAATTGGTTAATCGGATTGACTCTGTATATTCCTCTGAATACCATTCTGTCTCGAGCCGAATATGCCCAGGCAAAAATCAGTCTGCAACAAGCTCTGTTGAGTTTGAAAGACCAGGAACAACAAATATTCCTGGAAATTAAAACAGCCGTAAGAGCCGTCGACACCAACTATCAAAGAGTTCAAGCCTACAAAGCGGCTCGCGAACTAGCTCAAAAAAAGCTGGAAGCAGAGAAAGAGAAATTTAAAGTTGGAAAATCCACAAATTACTTCCTCCTTCTTTATCAAAGAGACGCAGCGGATGCCCAAATTGCTGAACTCAAGGCAATGGTCGACTACACTCTTTCATTGGCCCACTTGGATAGAGTTTTGGGTACAACATTCGAGACTAAGAATATAAAATTCTCTGCTATTTCATTGAAGTAAAAATTGCTTTTCATGATATATTATCCACAGCAATGCCTGAAAAAAGTAAGAAGATAGAGTGCAGAAGTCATCCTCAGCACAGAAATGATCAGGGAGGGAAAAGGTGAAAAAAAGAAAAATCATACTGATAGTCATCATCATCATTGTTGCTCTGACCGGCTGGCAGGTTTATCGAAAGGCCTTTAGATCCAGCAAGGGGTTTGGCAATCAGAACATGGCAATGCCTGTGCCTGTCGAGATAACGGCTGTAAAAAAAGCCACGATTCATGATTATGGGAATTTCACGGGAACTCTGGTTCCCAAATCTCAATTCATGATTGCCCCTAAGATCTCCGGAAGATTAGAAAAACTCATGGTCAACATCGGGGACAGAGTCGCGCGCGACCAGTTAATCGCGGAACTCGATGATGATGAATACAGCCAACAGGTTATCCAGGCTGAGGCAGATTTAAAAGTGGCTCAAGCCAATCTCGAGGAATCATCGAGTTCTCTGAATGTTTCCAAGCGCGAATTGGAGAGAACTCAGGAACTTCATAAAAGAGGGATTTCAGCCGATTCAGAACTCGATTCAGCAAAAGGCCAATTCGCTACACAGGACGCAAAATACAAGGTAGCCCAGGCTCAGGTAGCTTATAAGAAAGCCGCTCTGGAAGCGGCAAGGGTTCGTCTGTCCTATACAAAAATAAGAGCAACCTGGGAAGATGATAGCTATTCCAGAGTCGTCGGAGAGCGGTTCGTTGATGAGGGAGCCATGCTCACGGCCAATTCTGCCATCCTCTCCATCCTTGATATCAACCCGTTGCTTGCCGTCATTCACATCACAGATAAAGACTATTTCAGGATCAGGAAAGGCCAAAACGCGATTGTTAACTCAGATGCCAGCCCGGGCAGTTCTGTCTCTGGAAAGATCGTCCGCATCGCTCCGCTGTTGAAAGAAACCTCAAGAGAAGCAAGAGTCGAGATCGAAATTCCCAACTCAGAAGAACTTTTCAAACCCGGCATGTTTGTCAACGTCCAGATAGAGTTTGCCACTCATAGCGATGTAACCGTAGTCCCGGTGAGTTCTATCGTGAAACGGGACAATCAACAGGGAGTGTTTCTAGCAGATGTTGAGCATAAAACGGCTCAGTTTGTCCCTGTTAAGGTTGGCATCACCAGTGGCGAGTTGGCAGAAATCATTGACCCTCCTTCCCTCTCAGGATCCGTTGTGACTCTGGGGCAGCACCTTCTTGTGCATGGAAGTCCTATCATCCTCCCACAGGAAGGAGAAGAACCATCTCTTACTGAACATCCTTCTCCACAGGATGCAAAAGGCAGCAGCAAAGTGCAACCAGGAGAAAAAAGATGAGGCTATCGAAATTTTCAGTCTATCACCCGATATTCACAACTATGATTTTTCTTATTGTGATTATACTGGGCGGAGTATCTTTCAGTCGTCTTCCGATTGACCTTATGCCAGATATTACCTATCCCACTCTCAGCCTCTTTACCTCCTATGGAAATGCAAGTCCTGAAGAGATCGAAGAGTTAATAACCCGGCCGATCGAAGAAGCCATGGCTGCAGTTCCCGGTGTGGAAGAAATTTCATCTGTCTCTTCTGAAGGCAGCAGCAGCGTGCGCATTTCCTTTGGCTGGGGAATCGATCTGGATTCCGCTTCAAACGATATTCGAGACCGGTTGGATCGAATAATCCCCTCTCTTCCGGAAGATGTCGAGCGGCCCAGACTGCGCAAATTTGACCCTGCAAGCTTCCCGATTCTCATCATGGGGGCAGCATCTGACCTGGACCCTATTCAAACAAGGCGCATCATCGATGACCAGATCAAGTATCGCATCGAGCGTGTGCCAGGAGTGGCTTCCTTAGATATCTGGGGAGGCCTCGAAAGAGAGATACACGTCAATCTTCAACCAGATAAGATCAAAGCCCTCGGACTGCCTTTAGACCTGATCCTCAACAAAATAAGATCTGAAAATGTGGATGTGCCGGCCGGCACAATCGAGCGAGGTAACTTTGAAGTGCTCATCCGTACTCCGGGTGTATACACAAACCTCGAAGAAATCCAGAATACCGTGATTGCCATCAGGGATGGCGTTTCCATTCAACTCAAAGAGATCGCCAGTGTGGAGGATTCCTGGCAAAAAATCAGGCGGATCGTTCGGGTCAACGGGAAACCAGGAATTCGGCTCTCTATCAGTAAGCAATCAGGCAAAAATACGGTGCAAGTTGCTAAAGCTGCCCTAAAAGAAATCGAGCGTATTCACCGTGACATCCCTCAGATTACCCTAACACCAATCATAGACTCCTCCGAGTATATCCAGAATTCGATTTCCAATGTCGGCAGAGCCGCAGTCTACGGAGGACTCCTGGCTGTTCTGGTCCTGTTATTTTTCTTGCGGAGTTTTCGAAGCACGACCGTTATTGCAACTGCTATCCCAATTTCAATCATTGCGACGTTCGCTCTGATCTACTTCGGCGGGTTTACTTTAAATATCATGACCCTCGGAGGGCTTGCCCTTGGAATCGGCATGCTAGTAGACAACGCCATCGTTGTCCTGGAAAACATCTACAGGCTTCAGGAATCAGGCGAGAAACCCATCAAGGCAGCCATCAACGGCACAGGGGAAGTCACCTCTGCGATTATCGCCAGCACGTTAACCACTCTTGCTGTTTTCCTCCCATTAATTTTCCTCAGGGGCATGTCAGGAATCATGTTCAGACAGTTTTCCTATGTCATTGCTTTTTCGCTTTTCTGCTCCTTAATCGTTGCCCTCACTCTCGTGCCCATGCTTTCGAGCAAGGTTCTCCGTGTCACAAATCTAGCAAATTCAACGAAACAATCATTGAGGCTGAAGCTGTTCCAAATAAGCGGGCAATTTTTTATTAACCTGGAAAAAAGATACAAAGAGCTGCTCCATTATGCTCTGAATCATCGCCTTCTTGTGCTGGGAATAGCCTTTTTGCTTTTCATCGGAAGTCTTTCGCTCATCCGGTTTGTGGGCAGCGAGTTTATGCCAGCATCAGATGAAGGGGAGGTGCGCGTCACCGGAGAGATGGAGGTAGGAACCCGCCTTGGAATCATTGACGATAAGTTCAGGACTATTGCTGCAATCGTAGAGAAGAATGTCCCTGAAATAGAAAGCATGGTAGAGAGCATAGGGGGGTCAAGCTTCCGCGGAACCGGTTCACACGTAGGAGAGATGAGGATTTCCCTTGTTCCTCAATCTCAACGGTCAAGATCCAGCGAAGAAATTGCGGCCAACCTCCGAGGGAAGCTCGCAGGCATTCCAGGAGTAATAACACGGACCAGAGCAGGACAGGGATTCTTTCTCCTTAGGATGGGAACGAGCGGTGGAGACCTGGTTCAAATCGAAATAAGAGGGTATGATTTGGAAATAGCAGACATCCTTGCCAAACAGGTAAAGTCGTTGATAGAGAATGTTGAAGGTATCACTGACGCACAAGTGAGTCGTGAGACAGGTACTCCAGAGGAAATTATTGTCATCGACCGGCAAAAAGCCGCTGATATGAAGCTTACAGTCTCTCAAATTGCTAATACCCTTGAAACATTCCTCACCGGAACCCAGGCGAGCAACTTTCGAGAGGCTGGGGACGAATTCTGGATTCGCGTAAAGGTCAAAGATGCTGAAAAAATGAGCCTGGATGACATCCTGGATCTGACTCTTACCAATACCGACGGACAGCCTGTGATGTTGAAGAATGTAGTAAATGTGAGACCAAGAAAAGGTCCGGTCCGGATTGAGCGTAAGGATCAGGAACGCATCATCACCGTCTCTGCAAACATAAGCGGACGCGATATGGGTTCGATTATGGCTGATATCCGCGATAGAATACGTACCCTTCCAGTGCCCAGGGATTTCACCATTGTCTTTTCCGGCGATTACGAAGAGCAACAGAAGGCCTTTCGGGAATTGTTATTCGGCCTCATTCTGGCTTTGATGCTTGTCTACATGGTTATGGCCTCCCTTTATGAATCGCTCCGTGACCCTTTTGTGGTCATGTTTTCCATACCATTGGCTGCAATCGGTGTTATCTTGATGCTGTTTTTCACCAATACTACCTTCAATGTCCAATCCTATATTGGCTGCATAATGCTGGGTGGAATCGTTGTCAATAATGCCATACTGCTTGTGGATTACACGAACCTTCTTCGTCGCCGTGATAAAATGCCTCTGCGCGAAGCCATTGAGGAGGCCGGTCGCCGAAGATTGCGCCCGATATTGATGACAGCCACCACCACAATCATGGCCCTGATTCCCTTGGCCCTTGGAATCAATGAGGGAGGAGAGGCCCAGGCCCCTATGGCCAGGGCTGTCATCGGAGGCCTGTTCAGCTCAACCCTTATCACGCTGGTGATCATACCAGTTGTGTACTCGATCTTCGAAGGGATGGGGAAGAAGAAAAGAGCGCTTAATTGAATCAGGTATTAAGCTTCGCTTCCTCCTGATCAACCATTTTTCTATAGCCTGTAAGAGTGCACAATTACCCTTTAGGATGAATTTAGGGGTGATTTTTCTTATTTTGATAAGTGAAGACAAATAAAAGGCCGCACAGATTTCTTCTGCAATTCTTGCAACTGGGCATTGTCTCCATAGGAAGTTTATGGGAAAAGAAAAAGGGGATTGAACTCAGGCTAAAAATAGAGCAAAAAGCCCAGGTCGAAGGTCAGGAAATAATCCTGAATATTCCAATCCAGATTGGTAGTGTTGTAAGAAAGCCCCACGGCCCCGTTTAAACCCAAGCTTCCCAATCTGAGCTCCAACCCGCCCAGGAAAGAAGGCCCCCACAGCGTTTTCTGTATGTAATCAAAAACAAAATTATATTGCCAGATCCCTTCGACAATCTGGGCCGCCTCTACGCCAATCCCTCCAAATTGAAGGTCGAGATAGAAGCGAAGGGGATCAGCTCCTAAAGGGAGATAATATTTTATTCCCCCTGTAAACAGGGTGACATCCCTCACCCAATCACAATCAGAGTAAACGTAGCTTGTGGGATAATAGCCTACTCCACCATGAAAAGATATTCCCGATTTGGTGTTGAGTTGGATGAATCCCCCAGCGCCGCCAAGGGATTGCCCGTAGCCCAGACCCAATGTTATCCATTTGAATTTCCTGCCGTCTTTCCTGAGACTTATGGGAAACGGGCTTGTCTTCTGCTCTTGTGGGGATTCTCTCTTCATAGGGTCATTGCTCAGAATCCTCTCCAAGGCCACGGCCTTCTTGGATGGACTCACTCCTATAAACGACGTGCCTTTGGCTTCACCGAACTGTGCGGTCTCTCGGCTCTTCTGAAAGACGGTACTCTCCATCTCAGAAAGCGGGTTGACAGCAGGCAAATCAGGGTTTTTGATCTCAACCGGGGGAGTGGTTATCTCTTGGAAGGCTACCATATTCTTTGTAGGAGACGCCATCAAGGGTATCATGCTCCCATTGCCTCCCTCACTCTGTTCTGTTCTTATCCCTGCGGATGTCAAAGCCCCTTCTCTGGAGAATGGGGTTATGGATAGCTCCTCCACTTTAACTGGTTTTGATACCTTTTTTGCCTGATAAGCCGGAGTTTCCGCACTTGGAGAAGCTTCAACCGATGGCATATGCCTCGCCTTTATCCAAACCGGGGGCTCGACAATGCTCTGGAATGCCCTGTCTTCGAGAGTTGATGAAAGGTTGCTGAGGGAAATCTTCCTTGATTCTCTGGGAAGCGGAGTTATCGAACTCTCTTTAATAACCTTTGCCTGGTTTGCTTCTCTTTGAATCTTGAAAGCCGCAAGCTCCATGGCGGGAGAGGGAAGAACAGTGGGCGCTTTCCCGGGTTTTATCTCCACCAATGGCTTGCTGATTTTCTGAAAAGCTCTGTCTTCTCGGACAGGAGAAGCAATGCCAAATTTTATCTCTTTTGGCTTTATCATTACCGGTGGTTCGGATATTTCCTGAAATGCCACGACCTCCTTTGTCGACGGGACCATAATCTGAATGGTTTGCGCTTTAGAGGGCGGTGTTACCGAAAGCTCTTCCGCTCTTTTCTCCGGAACCGCCCTCTTCTCGGTGGACAATGCCATTTTCTCTGGCTCCGGTGGAGATGAGATGGAGAGGTTCCTCTCTTCTTTTCCTGAAATCTGCCCGACTTTCATGCTCTCTTGAACCTGGTCGCTGTCTCCCACCAAAGTATCATGGATAAAGCCGCTCACCTTGCGCTTTCTCGATTTAGAATCAAAAGCGACATAATACCAGGCATTCCGAATCTTACTCTTCTGAAACAGGGTTAAGACTACTCCCTTGGAGACGGTCTCAATCAAATAGCTGTTGCTGTCGGGTTCAGCGTAGATATGGGCGGAATCGGCGATGACCACCACTTCTCCGCCTCGAGATAGAGCAGAAAAAACCAGAAGCAGTAAAAGAGAGCAGAGCACCAGGCACAATCTTCTCATAATATCTCCATCTATTATATGATGTAATCCCAGACTGAATAGGGGTCAATCGCCTCTCAAGGTGAAAATGGCGGTGATATTCCATCAGCCTGGGTCACCCTATAAGATGATGCCTCTCACTTGGAGAGGAAGCATTTCTATTTCCGTGATGAGTGAAAACATTTCATCTAGTCAGGAAGTGAAGCAGCGGTTCCAGTACGTCCGAAACCCAAGGTGGAGGGTCTTTGGCGAGGATGGAGGGGAACCGGCGCTGTGACTGATTATATTCTTCATCATTAGCTCTCATCGGGAGAAAAAAGAGGGACTGCCACTCCTTTTTTATGTTAGAATAATTTGTCGATGGCACAGTTACGCTATCTTAAGCCAAGAGAGGGCCTCCTTTGAAGATCAAGTACCTGAATGGAAACAGATTGTATTATGCCTTCCTTGCCGGAGGGAATGCTGTCATCCAGGACAAAGACTACTTGAACAAAATCAATGTCTTTCCCATCCCCGATGCAGACACCGGGACGAATCTGGCTTCCACCATGCGATCGATTGCCGAGGAGGCCAAACCCCACCCTTCCCTAAAGCAAACGCTTAGCTCCATCGCCGATGCTGCCTTGCTGGGGGCAAGGGGAAACTCCGGAATCATCTTTGCTCAATTCCTCTATGGATTTAACAACGAAATCCGCAACGAAGTGAAGCTGTCCACAAAGTCCTTCGCCGAAAGCGTCAAAAAGGCTGTCAGCTATACCTATCAGTCTATAGTTTCTCCTGTGGAAGGAACCATGTTAACGGTCATCAAAGATTGGGCAGAGGCTACCTATGAGATGAGGAAGAAGACCAGCGACTTTGCTGAACTCCTTGAAGCTTCCCTCCAGGTAGCGCGGAGGTCATTGAGGGAAACGACCAAAAAGCTTGCTGTCCTGGCCAAGGCAGGAGTGGTGGATGCCGGTGCCAAGGGATTTGTGGATTTTCTCGAGGGAATTGCTCAATTCATCAAGAAAGGCGCATTAAGAAAAGGCCTCAGATTCGAGGGCAAGGCCACCGACAAGGAGCTCTCCAATACCCGTCATTCCTTCCGAGGGATGGTTAAAAACCGCTATTGTGCCGAAGCCCTGATAACGGGTGAGCAAATTCCCATAGACCTGCTTCGGGAGGAGATAAAACCGTTTGGAGAGTCCACTATCGTTGCTGGTTCCCAAACAAAAGCCAGAATCCATATCCATACCAACCATCCTGCAGATCTCTTCTACAAGATCAGAGGATATGGAGACTTCGTCCAGCTTAAGATCGATGACATGAGGAAGCAGTATGAAGTCACTCAAAACAGAAAAGCAGAGATAGCTCTGGTCACCGACTCAGCCTGCGACCTGCCGCAGGATATCATCGATGAGTATCAGATCCATGTGATTCCCTATTATCTCTCTTTCGGAAACAGCCTCTTCCTGGACAAACTCTCCATCACTCCCGAGCAGTTCTACACCCTCCTCCGCACAAGCCGAGAGATGCCCAAAAGCGCTCAACCAAGCGTCAAAACCACAGAAAACCTCCTCTCCTTCCTGGACAGCTACTACAAGTCCATCATCATAGTGAGTATCTCAGACGCCTTAAGCGGTGTGCACAAGATGGCGCAAAATGTTGTCCAGAAAATGGAGACCCAAAACACTCATCTGGTCAACTCGAGGCACATTTCCGTCTCAGAGGGTCTGATTGTTCTCCGGGTGGCTGAGGCGATTCAAGAAGGAAAGGCCTATGAAGACATTGTCGCCTCTGTGGAGGATTGGGTCTCCAAGACAGAGCTTATCGTCGACATCCAGACATTGAAATACATGGTGCGTGGAGGACGGGTTAAGCCGGCCAAAGGATTTCTGGCAAAAGTGCTGAACATCAAGCCCATCATTTCCCTGGACGCTGAAGGAAAAGTCATGGCTTATGGTAAATCCTTCAGCCGCCGGAACAACATGCGCAAGATCCTCGGTATCATCCAACAGTTCGCCCAAAAGGGTAAATTCTGGAAATATGCCATCGTTCATGCCCAGAATCCGAAGCGGGCAGAAGCCTATGCCTGCAAGATAACAGAAATGATCCAGATGAAGCCGGCTTACATCATGGATGTCTCTCCTGTGGTGGGTGTCCACAACGGCATCGGCGCTGTGGGCATTGCACTGATGTATCAATAGGATTTAATTGGGGCATATTAAACCATAGCTTCATCCTCTGGTTTCCAAAAACATAACATCCACCTCTTCCTGCGGAAATTAAAGATGATGGGCAGTGCAAATAGTGTTCAAAGTCCTTTTCAGTCTTCAGCCAATCGGGGATACAGGATATACCCCGGTATTGTTTGATGGGCGTCCACCTGGACCAGATCGGCTTTTCGGGCTGTCCGAAGTATTCCGAGCTTCCCATTCAAGTCAGAGGACTTCCGCCTGTTGTCGCCATTGCCTGCGGGGAAGGCCACACTCTGGCTCTGGATAAGGATGGATACGTCTGGACCTGGGGAGTAAAGGCACTCGCGCCGGAAAAGATTGCCGGCCTCAACCTGTCTTAAGGCCGGCTTTAGTTTCTAATTTTTGCAAAAATAGATCCGTCAACTAAAAAACATTCGTCTTAGAAAATCTAACTGGAAGTAAAGATTTTGTGGATGGCGGTAAGAATCAGAAGAGTCCGAACAATTTCAGGGACATGATGGTGATAGCCACAGCGAGAATGATGCGGATCACCCTTTCTCCACCCTTAACCGCTGCATGTGCGCCCCACCATCCCCCAAAAGCATTGCCAGCAGCAAGCATCAGCCCATATCCCCAGTTGACATTGCCCGTCCAGGTGAAAACCACCAGGGCAGGAAGAGTGTAGATAAGGATGATGAATACCTTGTGCATGTTGACAGTCACCAAATCGACCCTGAGCAGATGATAGAGGGCAGCCATGAACAAAAATCCCACACCGATTTGAAGGAATCCCCCGTAAAAACCAATGGCCACCAGAGCCGGATAGATAAGCCAGCTGGTTGACTGTTCCAAGCGCCCACTCCTTTCGCCGAAAGAGCGGGAGAAGAACATGGAGATGACGATGAAAATGAGCACCACACCCAGAATGCGCTGGAAAAGGAGGTCACTTATCTGGGTGGCCACCAGAGCTCCAACCACTGCTCCGGGAAGAGTGAAAAGAGAGAGGCGGGAGCTTTCCTTGAACTGATGGACCTTGAGTTTGCGAAAAGAGGCCACGGCAAAAATATTCTGGATAATAATAGCCACCCGGTTTGTCCCATTGGCCAGAGACCCTTCAAGCCCCATGAAGATGAGTGCTGGAAGTGTCAAACTGGATCCTCCACCGGCGTTGACGTTGATAAACCCTGCGATGGATCCGATGAGAAAAAGAAGGATAAGATGCAGGATATTCATTTCGCCCTGTCCTCAATCCCCATGAGGGGCAGACAAAATCATAGTGCGCCTCATGAAAAAAGGCAACCATTTATTGATTCCAGAGTACTGGGGTCAGACCTTAGCCCAGGGATTTTTCCTCTGACGAAGGGCAGCAAAGAAACTCTACCGGATGATAAGGCCTGACCCCAATTACTGTTTACAACATGGAAGGAATAGTTTTAAATACTCTATAAGGAAAATGGATATGACTGCCATTCATCCTCTCCTGGACAGGGAAAAGCAGCGCTTGGCCCGCCGTTATGAGAAAGAAAAGAGATGGCTCGGATTGGCCAGCATGGCGCTGGCTCTGGTCATTCTCCTGGCCTTCTGCGCAAGCGGCCTCAGCTTCAAGCTCGCCCATCTGGAAATCGGACGGACATTCATCTTTCCCTTCCTCCTCTATGTCTTCGCACTGCAAGCCACGCTTGCTCTCCTCTCCTTCCCACTCAATTTCTACCGGAGCTACACTCATGAGCATAAATGGAACTTTTCTAACCACACCGTGAAGAGCTGGCTGTGGGAACAGGTGAAGGCCTTCTGGGTTGGACTTGTCCTCTTTTCACTCCTCCTGGGCCTTCTTCTCTGGATCATGGATCTTTCCCCCCAATATTGGTGGCTGATCGCCGGGTTAGGCATGGCCGTTGTGAGTGTCTTGCTGGCAACCATCTTCCCTGTGGTCGTTCTTCCCATCTTCAACAAATACATACCCATCGAAAACAAAGAGCTCACGGATTCTCTGGAAGAAATCCTCTCCAGAGAGGGACTGAAAAGCAGCGGTTTTTTCAAGGAGGACATGAGCCGCCAGACAAAAAAAGAAAATGCCTTTCTGGCCGGCCTGGGGAAAACCCGGCGGGTGGTGCTGGGGGATAATCTGCTGAAGAACATGCGCATCCCTGAAATCCAATCCATCATCGCCCATGAAGTGGGACATTACCGATACCAGCATATCTGGAAGAATGTGACTGTAGGAACAGCCCAGCAATTGATCGTGTTTTTTTTGCTAAGTGTCATCATGAAGACGGCCTTTCATTCTTTTTTATCCTCGGCGCGAGAGAACCTGACCCTTCTTCCCGTCTTTCTCCTCCTGATGGGAGGCATTTCCGGATTTCTCTTTACCCCAATCAATCAGGCCATCTCCCGCCATTTTGAACGAAAAGCCGATCTCTATGCCCTCAGCACGATTGCCAATCCAAAGGATTTCATGACCGCAATGTCTGGATTAGCAGATAGGAATCTTTCCAATGCTTATCCCCAGCGGTGGATCAAAATCTTCTATTATTCCCACCCCCCGGTCGGCGAGCGGTTGGAAATGGCTGAAAACTTCCTCCAAAGCAATCAAAATGTACAGCGCCCGCTCCCACATTGACTAATCTGTCTACAACTATTATTCTATTTTTAAGGAGCGAATGGACTGAGAGCTGATGAAATGTC
>Ga0315551_10001061_pt1 | contig 21246 bp, 18 predicted proteins | sample SalMarSW160290MG_FD_203678 | JGI IMG/M metagenome (GOLD analysis project Ga0315551, IMG submission 203678) | Salt marsh sediment microbial communities from the Plum Island Ecosystem LTER, Massachusetts, United States - Salt Marsh Sediment SW1602-90 ...
ACATCCATGAGACCGCCATGAGCGTGATATCAACTTGGGAGAATATGGGCCTGAATCCTTATGATCAGCTGGTTGGGGTCTTATGAGCTAAACACATACGTTTTGCTTAATATCCCCTTCGTCTCCCGTAGCCCCTTTCATTTTTTCTTTCCCCTAGCATTTGCCGCGCCAATCATGATTAATCAATCTCCTCTATCTTGTCAGCGAACATGCCGAGGTCCTTGACGAGCTCCTCCTTGAGGTCTTCCTTAAGCATGGTGAATATACATGACCTCTCCTTAACCCTGAATGTGGATATGATCGAGTGTACGAACCTGACCACGTTGGAGGCCTCTTCATATACCAGCAGGGTGGAGAGAGAATCAAAGAGCACGATACCCATATCCTTGAGGCCCAGGCATTTGTTTATGGAAATGCTCATCTCAGTAAGCGCCTGGGGAGAGGAAATGAATATGACATTATCGTCGGGTGTCATGGAACCGACCTTGCTGCTTACGGCATCCACAAAGCGGATCTTCTCTGTGGGAACCCCCGCATTCTCCAGGCCTCTCTTCAGGACCTTGTACGGCTTGTTAAGGGATACGTAGCACAGGTTGTTCTTAAGCCCAATCGCGGCCTTTGTTATGCTCTCCAGATGCTTGGAATAGCTCTTGGACTGGACCACGAATACTATTATCTGGTTTTCCTTTATTATAGCACTCAAATCAATGGGCATGTCTCCACCCAACACTTCATGCAAAGATGTTAAACTTTTAATTAATTCGTTTAACCTACTATTAAAGATTTTACAAGCCATCGGCTTTGTGTAAGAAGTACACTGAAGCAACAAGATATGCGAAGATGTTAGTTACTGAGCACAATATGTAACTAAATTTGACCCTTTATACACAAAGCCCAAGCCATCCCAAAACAGTAATAAAAATATGGTTCTGTTGCAATCCTCTGAATAAGTAGGAGTACCTCCTAAGATATATAATAGCGAATCAACACCCTAGGAGGTCATCGCAATGAAATATTCTGATACCAGGATATATAAGCTTGCAAAAGAGTCGCAAAGGCTGGCACAGAATGTTGTGCCGCCATATTCGAGCAAGTTCTCGAAGAGAACATATACGCAGGATCAGCACATAGCAATCCTGTGCGTGAGAGTCAAGGCAAGGCAGAAGCTCAGGGAAATGGAAGAGCTTCTGGTAAACATGCCCGATGTGCGACAGGTTCTTGGGCTTTCCCGGGTGCCTGATTACAGCACCATGTGCAGGGCAATGAAGAGGCTCAGAGCCAAGATATTGTCAGTATTGCTGTACCTTACAGCATGCGTTTTTCCGTCACAAGGGAAAGCATCAATCGATTCAACGGGTTTTGACAAGAGGCATTCCAGCAAGCATTACGTCAAGAGATGCAAGATGATTCTTGGTTCAATGAAGACGACTTTCATTATCGATACAGACAGTCTGGCCATACTTGGGGTGCATATTACAGTAATGAGGAAGCACGGCACCCAGATAATCCTTCCGTTATTCCATAAGGTCCGGAAGGGGTTCAGGATAAGGGTGCTTCCTGCTGACAAGGGTTACGACGACCAGAAGGTCAGGGACGAGTTGAGAAAGTTCGGGGTAAGGCCACTGATAAAACACAGGGAATACGGGTCATTGGATAAGGCCCATAATGCAAGGATGAAGAAAGAGGATTGCGGACAGAGGAGCAAGAGCGAAACAGTAAATTCAGTGATCAAGCGCAAGTATGATGACACTCTGCATACAAGAAGCTACTGGAACCAGTGCAAGGAGATACTTCTTATGGCAGTGATTCACAACATAGAGAGAGGGATGTGTGTTTTTTTCTGTGATTTACTGTAGGATTTCAACAAAGCCAAAAATACCTTTATTTATCCAATCCAAGAACTAGATATGAGAATCGCAGAGTCCCTGAGAAAGAATATATTGGAATCCAGAACAGGAGGGATTACAACAAGGTTCAAGATAAGAAAGAGAAGACTGACATTCTTTTTTGAGGACATACTTGCAAACTACATAAAGGAATGCGAAGATATGGGATACCAGCAAGAAATCCGTGATACCGGGCAATCCTGGATGGCCCTTTATTTTAAAACAATGGTGCCTAGTTCCCTTAAAGAAATCCCACCAACACTCTTGCTTAACCTGGCAATAAAGAAGATATGGATTAGCTTTGGCCAGATGGATTATTTCTCCATCAAGAAGAGCGGCAAGACGCTCTATATAACCACAAAGAACGAGGGCGTTACAAGGCTGATAGGCAAGAATAACGCAATGATAGGGTTCTATATGGGAGTACTGAACTCACTCTTCAGGCTTCACGTTGAACATCTCAGAAGCACCCAAACTAAGGGGCCCTCCAAATATACCTTCAGGCTGGGCAGGGAACCGTTCGATATCGAGTCCAAGACCAAAGAGGAATATGACAGGCTGAACCACATAGATGAGGTTCCCGGATTCACGCTTAAAGATGTTCTGAAGAAAAAGACCCTGATAATAAAGGAAAGGAACAGGCTGTACTTCAGAAACAGGCCTTTGGTCCCTGTTGAAAGTACGGGTTTCCACATAATCGTCCAGAAGGACATGCTGCCGGAAAGAATAGCAGAAATATCCTATTCATATTTCAGGGACATAGTGAAGAAGATAAATCTGGAGAGGAACCTCTCGCTGCTAAAGGTTCTGCTGCAATCAATGGGCTGGGGAACCTTCACCATGCAAGTAAAAGACAGGAAAAATGTAACAGTGAACATAAATGACCCGCCTTATGGTCTGCAGACAGGCAAGGATGACTGGACATTCCTTATAAATACAATACTTGGTTATCTCTGGTTGCTCGATGAGGGATTCAGTTTCAGCCGGGTTTCAAGGACAGGCAAGAATATCATGGCCATATATGAGGCATGAGCTAGCTGATTATGTGGCAGAAATAATCCAAGTTCTCTGCATCGAACTCTCTTCTCGTGTAGCAGCCGCTTTTGCAATGTGAAATGAATTTGCATCCCTTGCATTTCTCATTGTCTCCGAAACCGTTTAGAAACCCCTTCAGCTTACTTTTATATACGCTGTTTATTTCACCCCCTTCCCTAATTACATCAAATAAGTTAAAGAGGGGCTTCCTGTAGGTAGCGCAAAAGAATACCTCGCCGCTTCTGGAAACCGTGGCATAGAGGCCTGCTGCGGCAACGCAGAATCCCCCGGATGTGTTTATGCTGGTCTTTATATGGGGTTTGAAGAGGGGGTCCCCTATTTCTATGTTTGTGGCGCCCGAGGATTCTGCATATTCCGTAAGCCTTCTTAACACATCTATATAATCAGACGGCATAAGCCTTGAATTATCCTTGGCCCGTCCATCCGATGGCGTCATATCCCAGACCCTGCACCTCTGAACACCAATATTCCGGGCCAGACTGAAGATATCAACAACCTGCCCCTCGTTTTTCTTTGTGACAACAGTCTGGGAGACGCATGTAATTCCAGCCTCCCTGGCATTCTTCAGGGCCTTGAGGGCTCTGGCGTGCGAGCCTTCCTTGCCCCTGATAAAGTCATGCTCTTTGGGGTTCATGCTGTCTATGTTTATCTGGACTTGTGACAGGCCCGCCCTCCTCAGTTCTGACGCAAGCGAGCGTGAAAGGACAAACCCGTTGGTATTCATATGAACCACCATCGAATGCTCCTTTGCAAGCCTTATGCCCTCCTTTATATGTGGATAGAGGGTGGGCTCTCCCCCTGAAAATGTTATCTGCTTCACACCTTCCCCGGCCAGGCTACTGATGAGAAGCTTCAGTTCACCCAGGCTCATGTGCTTGGGGTTTCTGTTGGTGGCAGAATTTGCAAAGCACCACCTGCAGTTGAAATTGCAGTAGTCTGTCACCTCAAGAACAATCCAGCTTATCCTCTCCCTCTGGTTAAATGTTCTGAGCTTCTCCTCTGCATCGTTTCTCTCCCAGTCAAAGGTCACTACACACATCACATCACCAGAAGGATGAGGAGGGGAAGTGCAGCAAAGGCGGACAGGAAGATATACCTGCTTGTCTTCATGTCGTTTCTTGCCACATAGAAAAGCGTAAGCACAGCGAATGGTATCGTGAAAAAGAGCGGCACCATGTTAAAGATTACCATAAAGGCAATCAGAAACGCATATAGAAGGTAAACCATCAACCTCGATTCCTGATAGCCAAATGCAATGGGCATTGTCCTGAGATTTACAATCCTGTCCCCCTCCATACCCCTCAGGTCGCCTATAAGGTTTCCTGCAAAGGCCCATGTTGTAATAAAGATATAATACATCATAACACCGCTTGTTATGGGATGGGACGCTCCTGCCCCAAAAAGGAAGGCCAGGGCAATAACAGAGCCTGTGAAGAGGTTTTTCAGAATCAATATCCTTTTAACCCGCAGACCGGAATAGCACAATGCAAGCACCATTATGATTATATATATGTGCAAGACCGAGGGAATGAGCATGACCGAATAAAGGCTTATCGAAAGACACAGCAATGTGACGAAAATACCTATTCTGCTGTGCTTAACAAATAGATTTAATCCCCTGTTGTTTATACTATCCTCTTTCTCGTCTGTGAACTGGTTGTATGAATAGCTGGCAGCCGTCAGAAAAAAGGTGGCCGCGAGCAGTGGCAGCAGCCCTGGTCCCATACCGCTAAAAAGTAGAAACCCTGAGGCTGCCATCCCGGTTATATAAAGACATGTCTCTAGCCTTATGAACCTCCAAAGCTCCCTAAGAAAAAACATGGAATTTCCAATCATATTTATACATTTGAATAGCTTGTTTATATTTTATACTTTTTTATTTAAACATATCCCAGAAAAATAAAAAAGAACAGTATTACTAAACGGCAATAATGCATTACAAAAGCAGTACTTATGGTTTACAGTCCCTCGGATTCAGAATGAGAGGGAGGCAAGCCAGCCATTTAAATATTTTAACCAAGAATATAAACCATGGCCGATATTCGTAACATAAATATGGATAACAGCGAGATACTGATAAACCTAAGGGTATCCAAGGAGGAGTACGAAATTCTGAAGCAGAATACAAGCAACATTATACTCCTTCCATCAAGCTCGGATATTCTGATCCAACGCCTTACCACAGGGAGGCTTGGAAACAGCAACAGGATAATGCTCCCCAAAAAATTCCTAGAAGCGGGGGGAGTGAAGATACTTCAAAAAAAGGTCCCTGCCAGGATATTCAAAAACAATGGAGACATCTTTCTCCTCGTGAAGCTGGAGGAATCCAGAACAGGCATACCTGTGTTTGAGGAGGATATTAAATGAAGATATCCACAGGCCTAAAAGGACTGGACAAGCTGCTCGGGGGAGGCCTCCCAAGCAATACAGCGACCCTGGTTTCTGGGGGCCCTGGCACAGGAAAAACCTTGATTAGCCTTAATTTTCTTCTTGCTGGGGCAAGAAAGAAGGAGAGGTGCTGCTATGTCTCCCTCAGCGAGTCAAGGGAAGAGTTGATAAGGGCCTGCAAAGAGATAGATACCCTCAGTGACATTGAAAAGCACATGGGCAAAAATCTTGCCATAGAGCACATGCAGCTGGGAGAAAATATAACCCTTAAAAGGTTCATAGAAATCATAGCCTCCTACCCCAAGATAGACAGGCTGGTGATAGACAACGTAAACAAGCTCCTTATATTCGCCGAGAGCTCCCGGGCATACCGCCTCAACCTCTCAGAGCTCGTAAGGCATCTGAGGAAAGGTGGATGCTCCCTGATACTCTGCGAGACCAAAGGGGATGAAATCGATTCCGAAAACAACGAGGCCTTTGAGTGCGACGGTGTCATACAGCTCTCCTTCCTTGAGCTTGAGGAGAGACCCATGCGCACCATCACGATTCACAAGCTCCGCTACTCATCATTTGAACCCAAGATTCCTAGGGAACTTGTAATCGATAAGAAGGGAATCCGTCTGGGCAACGTAAATATAGTCTGATTTACCCAATCAAAAATTTGCCGACTTGTTCATAAAAACAATTTTCCATAAATTTAAATACCTTTAGGTAGTAAATTATGTATGTTCAGCGCACTCTCCCGGCCCGGTATAATCCTGGAGAACATCAGGGGCCTCTCGTTCAGCCTCATGGCCAGCTCCCTTGCCATGCCATTCCTCGGTGCAGAGTCCATCGCAATAGCCATGGGGGCCCTTATAGGCAGCTACTATGGCTACAGGATAGAGAACCAGACCCATGAGTTCAGCAGCCTGGGCGGAAGGGTCCTGAAGGGTAGGTTATGGGACTACCTAGTCCTGGCCTAGAACATAAAAAATCAGGCCGAAGCGGCTATATTGACAGGTCTGTTCTGGCCCAAAGGCTTAAATATATATAATTACAGTTATATAACATGGATTATATAATCAGGAGAAGTGAGGCCAGGGATATAAGGGGCAAAGGGCCCTGGCTCCTGGTCTATGGAAGGAGAAAGACAGGCAAGACATTCCTGCTGAGGAACCTGTGCAGGCTGAGGAATTACTTTCTTGTCAAGAGGAACCTGTCTGTTTTTTTCGATGATAGAGAGATAACCCTGGAGGAGATGTCAAGGAGGGTCAAAGAGCTCTTGAACAGAAACGAAAGCGTTGTGATAGACGAATTCCAGAGGCTTGAAGAGGGCCTTCTTGAGGAATTCACCCTTCTGCACCCAAGGGGGAACCTGATTCTCTCAGGCTCAAGCATGAGAATCGTCAAGAGGTTTTTTGAGCCAAAGTCAGCCCTGCTCGGGTTTTTGACACCAAAAAAGATCAGCTTCATCACCCCTGGAGACATTATCAAGGGATTGAGAGAGAAACTCGGACCCTCACAGACCATAGAGCTTGCAACTTTTTTAAGAGAGCCGTGGCTCGTGCCGCTTTTTGGGGGAGAAAACATACTGGAGTTTGTCTATAATGTTGTAACAAAATCCAAATTCGTAATATCATCCCTGATGGGGGAGATTTTCAGCGAGGAAGAAAGGGAACTCGGCAGGAAGTACGAAGCAATACTAAGCCTTGTGGGTTCCGGTGTCTGGAATACAAAGCAAATCGCATCCATACTCTATTCCAGAAAAATCATCCCGGACCCTAGTGTGACCCATATTATGCAGTATATCAAGAACCTTGAGGAGATGGAACTGTTGGAGGCAATAAGGCTGTTTAATTCAAGGAGCAATTTTTACAGGCTATCGTCGCCAATAATGAATATCTTTTACTATCTTGACAGCAGATATAACATAGGAAGCAGGGAACCGTCATTGGAAGAGATAAGACCCACGCTCGAGAAACTGATAAATCTGGAGATTCAGAATTTCATTGCGGACATGTTTGCAGAGAGGATTGGCGGAAGAAAGGAATATTTCATCTCACCAGACAGGGAATTCGATTTCATAATAACAAAAAGGAACAAGCTTGAGGTTGTCGGGGAGGTCAAATGGAAAGGGGCCGAATTAAGGGACATTAACAGATTCATGAAAACAACCATGCACCTTCCCTGCAAGAAGGTAATTGTTTTCAGGAGCGGGAATCTGAAGGATTCCGTGAACGCTGAGGATATATTAAGGGACCTTTAGTTCATTGTTGCATATCGATATTCATTCTTTCCAAAATCCATGCTTGCAAGGCATTATTTCAGCAAATTCCGGTGCCTAGAGCTCGACCTCTATGTGCTTCTCTGCCCTTCTCCTGACCCTGGCGGCCCGGGGCCGGGCAGGGCGTGCACGCTTCTTGGCTCCTGCCTTTCTTACGCGCGGCCTCACTACCCTTCCCGGGAAGCGGCCGGGAATCCCCAGGACCTCTGCCTTCACAGACTCCAGGAGGGCCATGAGCCAGGCCCTGCTGGCAGGCCTCCTTATCCTTAACCTCCTGGCTATCAGAAAGAGTATCCCCGCAGAGGCGAGCAGGGAGAGGCTGTTTATAATGGCCTCATAATTACCCACAAGGTAGAGCGTGACAGAGTCAAAGGGGGAGGCCTCTGTGCCGCTGGCATTGGTCTCCATGGCCTCGGACTCCTTCTCCTCCCTGAGGGGCCTCACGTACATGACAAAGCTCTCACTCTTGCTAGCCTGGTCGCAGCTGACCTCTATGCCGATGGTATAGATTTCCTGGTCAGGCGATTCCGGGGTTATAGTCAGGGAGACACTCTTCTCCTCGTCAGGGAGCAGGCTGTCCCACTCCCCCGGCTCGGCCTGGTACCACCCCTCCGGTATGCCCGAGAGGCGCACCCTGAAGCTCTCGAGCTCGTCCTGGCCGGTGTTTATGACCAGGACCTCGGGCGAGACGGCTGAACCCTCTGACGCATCCACCCTGAGTGGAGGGATTATAGCGAAGTCCTTGAGGGTGAGCACCATGAATTCGAGGCCCTTGCTGTCCTGCCTGCGCAGTCCCTTGACCGCCTTTACGGTGAGGGTGTGCTCGCCGCCCTGGGAGGGCGCGGTGAAGCTGGCTGAGAATACCCCATTGGTATTGGTTTTGACATAGCCGTCAGCCCCGTCCGGTATGGAGTAGCTGACCCTGGCATCGTGCACGGGCCTGTCGCTCTCGTCCCTGACCACACCGCTCAGGACTATACTCTGTCCTGTTGCGTAATCCTTCCTGTTAATCGAGGCCTCGAGTTCGAGCTCGCCCCTCCTTCCTATGATGAAGCCCGAGAGGTGCTCCACATCGAATTCCACCTCGTTTTGCATGGCATCGAGTTCGAAATCAAGCTCGTCCCACCCGCCCGAGCAGGACCTCGAGTCAAGGTTCCAGTCATCGCACGTGTAGACCATAATCCTTGACTCATCGCTCAAAACCGAGCCGTCGTATTCGGCCTTGACCACCATCCTGGCGAAATCAGGGGAGAACTCCAGGGCGAACACCCCGGCCACTATGATGCCGTCTATCTCACCTGAGGAGAAGGAGTCAAACCTCACAAAGTTGTTCAGCTCCTGGTAAACCTCCAGACCCTCCACAGTTACCATTATCCTTGAGGGGAAGCTCATCTCCAGGGTATAGCTCCCTGCAGGGACATTCGTGGTGAAGGCCCCGTTCACATTGGTCCTGACGCTGTTCTGCCACCCCTCCCCGATGAACCTCAGGTTGGCAGGGACGCCCCCGCTGTCGGCGTTCCTTATCTCCCCGCGCACCTGAATCATGTAGTAGAGCGGCCTCGAGTCCGAGGCTGAGAGACCCATGTAGCCAAGGCTCACCTCGAGGGTGTGCGGCTCAGGCTCAAGGCCGGGGCAGACAAAGGTAAAGCCCGAGGCAGTCCTCTCTATCGAAAGGGCATCCCCGTCAAGCTCTGCTGACAGGCTCGATGCTGCCAGGACCGAGGAGTTGTGATACGCGGCCCTGAGGGTGACAGTGATGTTCTCCCCGCCATGGGCCCCGTCAGGCGAGACAGATTCTATAGAGAACTCAAGGGGCTCCATGACATCCAGCTGGGTCTGGTGCGAGGCCTCCCTTCCCTGGTACTCTGCCGACAGGACAAGGCTGTAGCTCCCGGGGCTGAATCCCTCCAGGCCCCCGGTCTCAATCACCCAGTACCCATCCTTGTTTAAGTAGTAGGGAGGCTCTGGCAGCTCCAGTTCCACACCGTCCAGTGTTACAGAGAAACCCACGCTAGAGTTAATCTGGACAGCACTCCCGTCGTTCCTGACAGCGATTGCCTCTATCCTTATGCCCTGGTCAGTGAACGCCTGCCCGGGGCATCCCGCAATCTCGGTCTCGAGGTCGCTGACAGAGAACCCCGTCCCAGGGGACTCCAGGCTCCCGTTCGTACACCTTATGGCATACTGGCCGATTACAGGCGGGGTGTAGGCCCTTGAGAAGTGTTCGTTCTCCTGATAGAACCCGGTGAGCTGCAGGGATATGGGCTCTGTTATATCTGCCCAGACACCGGGTCCAGGGTCCTGTTCGAACCAGCAGGCCACGTCCACACCCTCCCCGAGCCAGAGCTCCCCCGGAAGGACTTCTATTCCCGCTTCCTGGGCCGAGGCCGTGCTGGCCATGAGCAAGCACGCCACAAGGAGGATGAACCACCTCACTTCCACCTACCGCCTTAGCAGTCTCCTCAACCTGAGCATGCCGGGTCTCTTGTACTCGATGCCCAAGAGAAGGGCCGCTATCTCCATGAAGGCAACAGAGGACCTGGAATGGGGCCTCTCATAAAGGACAGGGTTCCTGTTGAATATGCTCCTCTTGACAGCCCTGTCCTCTGGAACACAGCCCAGCACCCTGACGCCGCACATGGCCTCCACCTCCTCGGGCCTGAGCTCATACCTGTCGCCTGTACGGTTCAGGACGACCCCTAGGGGCTCCCTGCCCAGTTCCCTTGCCACCTGGATGGCCTTGAGTGCATCTGTCACAGCCGGTATCTCGGGGTTGGTTATGACTATGACATCGTCGCAGGACCTCATGATGGCCTGGACATCCTGGCCGATTCCCGGGGGGCAGTCGACCAGGGTAACGCCCCTGATTTCCTTGAGGAGCCGCTTGAGCCTGAAGGGATTGGGGCTTCCCTTGGGATATCCCAGGGAGACCGAGGAGGGGACCACCCTCAGGCCAGAGGGGTGGGAATGCACGGCCTTCTCCAGGCCAATATTGCCTGCAAGCGCGTCCTGAAGCCCAAGGGGGAACTGGAAGAACCCCAGCTGGAGGCCCAGGTTGGAATTGGACATGTCCCCGTCCAGGAGCGTGACCTCACTGCCGAGGGACTTGAGGGCCAGGCCCGCGTTGGCAGAGAAGGTGGTCTTGCCCACCCCACCCTTGCCAGAAACAACAGCTATTGCCTTCTCCATATCTTGATTATGAACTTGGATACATATAAAATAACAACAAGGATGACCGCAAGGGAGGCCAGGAGCAGTATGAAGCTCCCCCATTCCCGTGCGGGCTCCTCCTTGGGAACCGATACAGAGAACTCCCTCTTGCCGTAGACGCTCCCGTCCATGGCCACTGCCCTTATCGTCACGGCAGTGCCTGTGAGCCGGACAGGCACGAACCCGAGCCTCACCACGGCAACACCGCCCGGGGCCATGTCTACAACACCTGACTGGAATATCCACCCGCCAGGGTATTCCTCGGGAATCACCGCAACCCCGCCTGCCCAACCAGGCCCCCTGACAAGGGCATCCACATAATCACTGTGGACCTCGATGCTGTCTATATAGAGGCCCTCCACGGGCTCGCTCCCGGGCACGGTGAAGAGATAGGGCTCCTCCTCAAAGAGCTCGTTGCAGTGGTACACCATGGTTATTGCGGCATAGCTGCCCCCAGGGAGATTCGAATAGAGCTCCCATGTGTGGCTCTGGCCTGCCATCACAGGCTCCTGGGAGGACCATGAAGTGTAAACCCTTTCTTCAAGGGTGTCGTTGTCAGCCAGGGCATAGAAGTCTATTCTTGCCCTGGACAGGCAGTTCACAGAGCCGATGTTCTCCCACCTGAGTGTGAACCTCTGGACAGGGCCGTTCGACAGCGTTAGCATTGCGGCGTGGCCCTGGATGCTCTCCATGATGTTCATGCCCAGGCCCAGGCCCGATGCCTCCCCGGCCATGATTAACTGGCCTGCCAGAGAGGCCAGGATGGCCACAGAGATGGCGACAAGCGCAGTGTTCCTCAGAGCCATGGGGTAATCCACCTCAGCCATGCATAGTTGGGGCTCCTGGATGATATGCAGAGACCCCCCGTATGGTTCCCCAGGCCAGAGGCCTCGAGGCTGACCTCTATTGAGTCAGGCCCCTCGAGGAGGAATTCCCCCCTGCTGAGCCTCACCATGTCCGCTATCTCACCCTCTGCCCAGGCCCTGACCTTGACTGGGGCCCCGGAATCCTCGAGAGTGATGGTCTTCCTTGCTGTCATCCCCTGGGAGAGTATCCCGAAGTCAAGCTCATAGTCCTGGAGTGCAACCCCTATGGTACTGTTATTATATGGAACGACCTCGACCATTACGGGATACGTTACAACGCTCTCTGACACCAGCAGGCCCGTGAAGGTCGTGGCCTGACACTCCTGCCCGGGGAGCCTCATGAGGAGTGCGGCTGCCATGATTATCAGCAGGCCAAGCACTCCAACCCATCTGTTCATCTAATCCTCCAGTAAACCACCACAGCCACCAGCATCAGTATCATGGGCACAATCCACAGGGGAAACCCCACAGGGACCGGCGGTGTAATCACTTCACCGGTAACAGGGGCAGGCGGCACGTATTCCCTGACCTCAAGCTCCCCCCCTGTGGAGTCCTCCCCTGTCAGCCACTCCACACGGGCTGTCACGCTGTAAACGCCCTCCATGCCCCTGGTGTCAAGCCCCACACCAAGCTCTCCTACCCTCCCAGGGGCTATCTTCCTCTCATTCGATGACAGCTCCGCAATGGCCTGGCTGCTGTTGAAGATCCTAACACGGTCTGCCCTGGCCGACAGGGTGACGGTCCCCTTGTTCTTGACCAGGATGTAGAGGATCCCGTGCCCGGGCCTGTCCATGGTGAAGTCAATCCCCGCTATCCCGGCATCCCTGATGGCCTCGCCCATGACGTTTACCACGTAGCCCATCTCAACGACCGATATTATGCCCAGGCCTGTCCCCCCGCCCTCAATGCTCAGCCTCGGGTAGGGCGAGACAAAACCCGCATGGTATCCTGGCTCTGTGTCCTCAGGCACGCTGATGATGAACTCGACCTTCTTGTTGGCGTTCGCCATTCCCCCGCCGCTCAGATAGACCAGCCTCTTCTCCGGCGGCACTATCACCGGCTCATTTAGGAAGGTGACCCACCCCGAGATGTCCTCCTCAGAGGAGTTCTCAGGGAGAAAGGCATACGTGAACCTTCCCTTTCCCGGCACATAGAAGCCCCTGCGGGCATCCTTGGTTGAGATGTCCACAAGGAGGTCCTTTTCATAGTCTGTCATGATATAGAACTCCATGGCCTTGGACTCCCCGGGCAGCATCTCGCCCGCGTCCAGGACAGGCGGTGCAACGCCGACAGAGAGGCCCCGGGCAGCCCCTGGCATGCAGAGCAGAGCAGCGGCAAGCGAGAGCATGAGAAGGCGCATGTAAACCATGGGTTATCTATTGCGATAAAATTTATAAAGCAGGGCGTTGCACAGATTCTGAATACACAAATTATATAAACCACGTTATCATAAATCAAGCAATGTCAGGCGGCATAATGGCAATCCAAGGCAGAATCCCCTACATAGGCGCGCTGTTCATCCTGCTCCTTGCAGGCCTGGCTGCAGGGGCAGACTATGATGAGGTAATAATAGGCATCAACATAACACAGCAGCTTTCCATAGACGTCTCACCCAACACAGTGAACTGGACAGGCCTCAATATCGGAGAGACAGGAGACCCCGAATACTTCACAGTCATCAACGTGGGCTCCGTCAACATAACCAGCCTCAAGGCCAACATAACCAATGACGACAGCAACCCCCAAGGGACAGGCAATCCCCTGGACTACAATGCGGGGGAGTTCGTGCTGTTCAACCAGACCGATACCGGCTTCTACTACGTGAACAAGAAGAACTGGAACGAGTCAATCCCCGGCGAGGTCACGGTTCCGGACGACTTCACAGAGGGCAATGCAACAGGCTACTTCGGAATCATCAATACGGCCTGGGACAACGACGTCGGTCAGCAGTACTACTTCTTCACCAACAGGACCAGCGACAGCGGAGACTGCCACACAAGCAGTGCAAACATCCTGATAGGCATCGAGCCCAAGAATATTACACATGGGGGTTCGGTGGACTTCAGCGGCTCTCCGGGCACATACTACCTGTCATTCACGGTCCCTGCAGGCGATGAAGGGGTAGACATAAGCAGCGGCGACTTCAACGGATACTGCGCACTTATATCAGCGGACTGCGGCACAGTCACCCTGACCAAGTGGAACACCGACCTTGATGCCAACGGCGACTGCAGCAACGACCAGATATTCTACGACGGCACCACCCCCAACGAGCTGAACCCAGGAAACAATACATGGTTCTGGCTCGAGCCCAAGATACCGAACGGCGTCCCGGACGGTGACGTCCACCAGGGAACACTGACAATAATAGCTACAGGGGCATAGGCCTGACCGCCGGGCCAGGGTTCCAGATGCAGGCCAGTAGATGCCGCACTACAATATATTGTGTTGTTTCAGCCGGAAGGCACAATCTTTATCGAAGTTTTAAATATCATTCATACAACAATATATCAATAGTGATTTCAGATGACGAACAGATTCACTATTAAGGAACACCCAGTGTTCTTAGGCGGCGTTTTGGTGTTGCTATTTCTGATGGGGATAGCTGCAGCAGGACCCACGGATGACGTGATAATAGGAATAAACATAAGCCAGGTCGTCTCCATAGACGTCTCACCCAACACAGTGAACTGGACAGGCCTCAATATCGGAGAGACAGGAGACCCCGAATACTTCACAGTCATCAACGTGGGCTCCGTCAACATAACCAGCCTCAAGGCCAACATAACCAATGACGACAGCAACCCCCAAGGGACAGGCAATCCCCTGGACTACAATGCGGGGGAGTTCGTGCTGTTCAACCAGACCGATACCGGCTTCTACTACGTGAACAAGAAGAACTGGAACGAGTCAATCCCCGGCGAGGTCACGGTTCCGGACGACTTCACAGAGGGCAATGCAACAGGCTACTTCGGAATCATCAATACGGCCTGGGACAACGACGTCGGTCAGCAGTACTACTTCTTCACCAACAGGACCAGCGACAGCGGAGACTGCCACACAAGCAGTGCAAACATCCTGATAGGCATCGAGCCCAAGAATATTACACATGGGGGTTCGGTGGACTTCAGCGGCTCTCCGGGCACATACTACCTGTCATTCACGGTCCCTGCAGGCGATGAAGGGGTAGACATAAGCAGCGGCGACTTCAACGGATACTGCGCACTTATATCAGCGGACTGCGGCACAGTCACCCTGACCAAGTGGAACACCGACCTTGATGCCAACGGCGACTGCAGCAACGACCAGATATTCTACGACGGCACCACCCCCAACGAGCTGAACCCAGGAAACAATACATGGTTCTGGCTCGAGCCCAAGATACCGAACGGCGTCCCGGACGGTGACGTCCACCAGGGAACACTGACAATAATAGCTACAGGGGCATAAGGAGCCTGCCTTCTTACTGACCCCTCCATTTATTTCATTCTCTAGAGCCGGCTCTGTCCGCAACCCCTTCTGGCAGCTACATGGTATCAAAACAAGCAGAAACCGCCCCGGCCGCCTTACTCGAGTGCGGGGGCCTGGCCTTGCTGGGAGGCCTTGATATTGAAGTCCAGGGACCTTCTCCTGGGGGTCCTCCTGAAGCTGCTGAACACCCTTGACAGGATTCCTGGCGGCCTGTACTCCTCATTGACCAGGTAGGCCGCGAGCTTTGAGAACTCCCTGCTGGCCCTGGCCTTGGGGTTGATGTCCACGGTGGGGAGCTTTGCGGAGAGGCTCCTCAGGACCTCCTTATCCCTGGGAATCTTGGAGATTATGGGAAGCTCCACGAGCTGCTCCACCTCATAGCTCGTGAGCTCGTGCCTGCCCTCACCCACCATGTTCATGACCACCCCCAGTGGCTTGGCCCCGTACTGGTTGGCCAGCTGGTAACACTTTATAACATCCATCATGGGCGGGACAAAGGGGGTCATCACAAAGAGGATCTCGTCCGAGGCCCTTATCGTGGCCAAGGCCTCCCTTCCGAACCCGGGGGCAGTATCCAGGAGGACGATGTCCGCCTTCCCGAAGAGGCTCTTTATCGACTTCTTGAGCTCGCTCACCTCAACCCCCTTGAGGTCGTCCAGGGAGAGCGAAGCAGGGATGATTCTCAGCCCCGCTATGCTATAGTCATAGATGGCCTTGTCTATGGCAACATCCCCTGAAAGGACCTGGTTGAGGGAGACCGGATAGTAGTACATCCCAAGGTACATGCCCAGGTGTGAGGTGGTCACGTTGCAGTCCACCACGATGACGTCCTTCTGGTACTCAGACGCCAGGACAGCCCCGAGATTGACCACCAGGGTGGTCTTGCCCACGCCGCCCTTACCAGAAACCACGCCTATTATCCTTGTCAATTGCCTCACCAGACAGATTACAGAATCGTTATGATATATTCCCTCTTATTCTTTATATAATTCACGTCTCCCAGTACAAAGGCACAACCCCCTTTTGCCACTTGCTGTTTTTACAGTGGGCTTACCACTTGAAGGGATACATGAGTCTGTTGAGCTCGGCCTCGCTCGTTATTATGGCAGGAACCTCCTTGAAGAGCCTCTCATGGAGGTGCCTCATGTAGTTCAGGAGGTCCCTCTCAGAGAATATGGATATTGATGTGGAGATTATCCTCATGACTATGTCAGCCTTGTACTTCTTGGTGAACAGTATGAGATTGGAGAACAGGACATAGAGGAATATGTCGTTGAAGATATAGCGGCCTGTCTGGCCCAGCAGATCCCTGTCGTTCTTGTAGAGCGTCCTTATGGCCCTGTCCCCAAAGAGGGCCGGGGCCTGCTCCTCTATGAATTTCTGGACAAGGGGCCACCGCTCTGTGATAAGGGTGCTGGGATACCAGGCATCGCCAGTGGTCAGGCCAGCCAGGCCCTTGACATATCCGGGTATCCAGGCAAACAGGGGTTTCAGCTTGGGTCCCTGCTTGACAAGGTAACTGTCCCTAATCATACGGACATACAAGGGCTTTCCCAGGCCGGCCTCGTTGTGGTAGAGGTAGTTTGTCTTTATGTTCCAGCCTGTCTGTATCTGGAAGAGGGAGTCCCCACTCTCCTGTTTTCCTGCGCAGTTTATCCATATGAGCCAGAAGTTCTTGTAGTCTGTCAGCCTTTCCTTCTTTATCATAGCTATTAGATTCTATAGATGTCTACTATAAAAAATTTCCATTTTCACCATTTCCAGCTTTACGAGAGCTTAAACAATCATACACGGTTACTTTGTTTTCGCAAAAAAAACAAAAGAAATTAAGACACCCATACTATTAGAAGCATATGCTTTTCAATAAATAGCTAATTTATATAACAGGAATTAACTATTATATATGGATTCAGAAAACAACATTTCTCCAGATTTTTCAAAACCGTTTGAGCTGATTTTTTCCCCAGTCCCGGGATTCCCCCAAGGCGTTCTCAAGAGCGCGAGGTCCTGCCATGTCAAGGGATAGTGAACTGAACAAGATAAAGAAGGATATCGAAGGGAAGGGCCTGGCTACTCCAACCTCCACGGCAGCCCCGGACACCGGCACAGGAACCAAGACAGAGGTGCCGGCAAAGCCAGCCCCGGATTCTGGCGAATCGCCCCCGGCCAGTGCAGGGGCCACGGAACCCGGCGTCACCCTGGGGACAAAGCTGGGGGAGATGGCAGAGAGGATGGGGGGCACGGCCGACACCAAGGCAGGCGGCGGCGCGACTGCCCAGGCAGCTACCCCGGCTGCGGCGTCCGCAGAAAAGGCCAGCCCGGAGCAGATGAAGAAGGAGATATCTGACATGGTCAAGAAGAAGGTGGACTCCAGGCTCTCGGACATCAAGGAGAACATGAAGGGCCTGGAGAAGATATCCAGCCTCGAGAACAAGCTCAACCAGATTGCCGAGAAGCTCGGCAGCCAGGCGCTCCAGCCGCCCCCCCAGGCAAGGCCCGCGGCCGGCGGGGGTACCAGCATCTCCAGGGAGCTCGCCTCCTTTGGTGAGGAGGTGGACTTCCAGACCGAGCTCTATGAGGTAAAGAGGACCCTTGCGGGCCTGGCAAAGTCCATGGACACCCTTAGCAAGAAGATGGAGTACCGCATATCGATCCTGGAGGACAGGTCCAAGGTCCTGGAGAGGATTCCAGACCTCGAGGACAAGTTCAGTGACATCAGGCAGAAGCTCGGGCCCGAGAATGTCCAGAAGCTGAGGAAGCTAATATTCTCAAGCGATGAAATCATGGACGAGGTCATCCCTGACCTTGTCACCAAGAAGCTGCGCACCAAGCTCGACCCTGCCATGAACGAGATTCGCGACATGCAGGAGAACATAAACGACTTCAACAGCAAGCTAAGCCACATCAAGGAGGAGGTCCTGAACCTCGAGAAGCTCAGGGACGATATCCAGGAGCTCAGGGCAGACAAGGAGAACCTCTACAAGGACCTCGATGAGGAGGAGTCCCGGGCCAATGAGAGGCTCGACATCCTCAAGCAGAGCGTGAGGAGAAAGATAGAGCACATTGCTGACAAGTTCGGCCAGGAGTTCAAGGAGCTCAGAAAGAGCCAGGCCGACAGCATCAGGAACGAGGTCAAGAATGCCTTCCTTAACCTCTCAGAGTCCAGATTCTCGGACCTGGAAAAGAACCAGATGCTGACCGAGGAGAGGCTCAAGAGGATGTCCCACATGGACAGCGAGCTTGAGAAGAAGATAGCCACCATGGAGGCCCCTGAAAACCTCAGGAAGTGGCTGGACACAAGGGTCATGGGGCTTGAGCGCGGCGTCATCTCGGACATAAAATCCCTGAAGAGGGATGACGTGACCAATGCCGCGAACACAGCCGCCCTGGCCGAGGACCTCAGGTTATTCCACGCTGCCATGAAGGAGGTCCCCAAGCGCCTGGAAACCCAGGGGAATATGATAAATAAACTATTAGACACCAAAGACTACTTTGCCGGCCGGGCAGAGGGCCTGGCAGCCGAGTTCAAGGGACTCTCTGAGGGGCTGTCCACCCAGAAGGCCGGCCTTGCGGGCCTTGAGCAGAGGCTGACCGGCCAGGAATCAAGGCTTGCAGACAGCCTGAACAGGCAGAGGGATTACCTCACATCTGCCAAGGAGGACCTCTCCAAGCACCTTGAGGGGGAGATAGCCTCCATCAGGAAGAACATGGAGAGGAAGAGCCAGGAGCAGACCAGGACAGGCCTGGCTGAGTTCAAGGCAGAGTTCAAGCGCATATCGAGCACCGAGGAGGAGCTCAAGGCCCTGAGAAGGAACCAGGACACCTCAATTTCAAGGCTCCAGAAGCAGGTCTCTGATCTCCAGGCAGGGCTCCATGGCGCCTGGCCCGAGCTCAAGCTCCTGGAGGAACGCCTGGCAGGGCTCGAATCCTCCCACAAGGGGCTCTCAGAGAGCCTTGCCGAGGCCTCTGAATACCACAAGACAGCGGATTCTGTGATAAAGGCCGGGCTCCTCAAGCATATTGACTCCAGCATGAAGGTCCTCCACAGGGAGATAGAGGCCGGGCGCTCCGAGGATTCCAAGGTCCAGATAAGGGAGTTCAAGGACGAGCTCAAGAGGCTCGAGTCCCTGGGACAGGAGTTCTCGGCATTCAGGGCGGGCCAGGAGAAGAGGACAGACGAGCTCTCCCAGATCCTTGCGGGCCTTTCCGGTCCCATTGCTGATTTGAAGGCCCTGTCGGAGAGGGTGGACGAGCTCGAGGACATAGGCATGGCCACTGATAAGCGCCTCGATGTAGTGGAGGACAGGGGGACGGGCCAGGCCAGCAGCCTAGCAAACCGCCTCAATCTGGTCGAGAAGGCCCTCGGTGATGCAGGGGTGTCCCATGACAAACTGGAGAAGAGGGTTGCAGGAGACAACGAGCAGCTCCAGAGAGCCCTGGGGCAGGTTGTCTCTGACAGGAAGGCCCTTGAAGGGGAGCTGGCAGCCCAGAGGGCCAGGATGAGCGGACTCATCAGGGAGCTGAAGACATGAACGAGCTCAGGGAACTTGAGTCAGGCATAGAGCGCATCAAGAGGGATTCCCGGACCAAGGGTGCTGTGATAGATGCCCTTGAGAAGGAGAAGGCCGAACTACTCAGGCGCTCTGATGAGCTTTCTGAGAGGCTCAGGCAGACCAGCGAGTCCTACAGGGAGTCCTTCAGCAAGCTTACAGCTTCTGTCAATTCCCAGGTCAGCCAGCTTAAGATGGAGACAGCAGGGCTCTCCAACGGGCTTAAGGGGCTCTCGGGCCTTGAGCAGCGCCTGGAGGCCCAGGAGAAGAGCCACGAGAAATCCCTGGCCAGGCTCGAGAAGGAGCTGGCTCTTGTTGAAAAGAGCCTATCTGATGTCGAGAGGGTGAAGTCCGAGCTCTCGCAGCAGAAGGCATTCCTTCAGAAGGCCAAGCTCCAGACGGACAAGGGCCTCCAGGCTGGCATAGCATACGTCAGGAAGGAGATGGAGGTAAACAGACACGAGGACGCCAGGGCAGCCCTGGAGGAGTTCAAGCAGGAGATAGAGAGGATAACCACCCTGGAGAAGGAGCTCAACGCCTACAGGAAGAGCCAGGGGGCCAGGCTTGACAGCGCCATGGAGGAGCTCTCCTCTGTCAGGTCGTCCCTGGCTGAGCTGAAGATCCTCAAGGAGAGGACAGGCTCCTTGGAGGGTCTGGGAGGGGAGCTTGAAAACAGGGTGAGCGAGCTTTCCAGCAGGCAGAAGGCAGAACATGCCATGATTACATCAGAGCTCTCCAAGATGCTGGATAAGAGCACGGCAGAGCTCAGGAAGGGGCTTGATGCCAGGCGCTCTGAGGATGCCAAAACACAGCTCAGGGAGTTCAAGCAGGAGCTTGGGAGGATTGCCTCAATGGAGGGGGGGCTCAATGCTCATGAGAAGCGGCTTGACAAGCTCAGTCAGGAGCTCTCTGCTCTGTGGCCCACTGCAGAGCAGGTTGATTTGCTCAGGGAGAGGGTGGACGAGAACCTCCACATGAACAAGTCCCTGGCAGATAGTGCCGTGAGCGCCTCGGATTTCGAGCGCACCACCAAGTCGATGTCCAGTGGCATGGAAGAGCTGGAGGGCAGGCTCCTCTCACTTGAAAAGAGACGCTCCACTGACAGGGGCAGCCTAGAGAAGGCCATCCTCAATGTCCTGAACGAGGAGAAGCTCCTGGAGGGCACCCAGGAGAATATCAGGAAGTGGTTTGATGCAAAACACCATGACCTTGAAAAGAGGGTGTCTTCGGGGCTCGATGCCCTGACCACCCAGATGGAGGAGGGCTCTGCCCTGGTTGACCGCCTCAGGGAGAGGTCCCAGAAGCTCGACCTCATGACAAGGGAGGTCCCCAGGAAGCTTGAGGAGCATGGAAAGGGGCTCGGCAGGCTTGCCAGGGACTTCTCTGCATACCAGCAGGAGCTCAAGAACATGAACGTGCTCCTCAGGGAGTTCTCTGAGTCAGGCAAGCTCGACATGGCCAACCTCAGGGCCGAGCTCGGTTCTTCCATCAAGAACCTAGTAAGTGACTTTGAGGGGAGGGTCAAGGAGGCATCGGAGTCAGGGCTCAAGGAG
>Ga0315551_10001066_pt1 | contig 21173 bp, 41 predicted proteins | sample SalMarSW160290MG_FD_203678 | JGI IMG/M metagenome (GOLD analysis project Ga0315551, IMG submission 203678) | Salt marsh sediment microbial communities from the Plum Island Ecosystem LTER, Massachusetts, United States - Salt Marsh Sediment SW1602-90 ...
ATCCAGAATAAATTAAGGAGAACTCTAAGAATGGCAAGAAAAAATACTATCGAGCTTTTAGAAAAGCTCGGTAAAAAGATTAAGAAAGCAAAAGAGCTTCACGAGTTCGAATGGGACAGTTTAAAGCTTAGCTGTCCTCATAGAAAACACGATAAAATACTTAAAGAGCATGGGTGTCAGAAAATCAATAAAGATACAACAAAAAAGTATTTTTATTGTTGTCATTACAGTAATTGCCCATACGTCTAAAGTAGGTAATAATATGTCAGCTTCTAACAAAAGAAAACTAAAAGCGCTCAGAGAGGCAAAAGAAGAACTTATAAGGAGGGCTAAAAAAGGCATAGAAGTTAGCTGGCTGTTGAATGATGTAAATCGTAAAATAGATTATTATAGTAAGATAGGAAAAAAGTAAACCCGAATAAACTAACCTCCGTGTTATGTAGAAACGTTTTTTTTCGTTCAGCTCTTGACAAATCAAAAAAAGGTGTTATATTGTGAAATAAAAGGTGTTATATTGTGAAATACGATAGACTTACAAAGAAAGTTAGTATATATGATCCAAAATTCGGCGACCATAGAATGTGTGAATGTGGTCATTCTTACGTTGTCCATTTCAATCCTAAGACCAAAAGGTCTTGGGGGTGTTTTTTTTCTTACAACTGCGATTGTGAAGAATTTAGAGAAGCCAAATCAAAAGTGAGGTAAAAGAAATGATATACACATATTTCAAACGAATAAAACCCATAATTCACATATGGAGTGGAAGACCTTCTTCCCCGTGTATATCTTATTACCATCATCCATTTCATTATAGGACTTGGTGTAAACATATACACAAGTGCAAATAAGCACAAAACGTCCTCTTCACTGATAAAATACCCTGAAAGTAAGTAGACATATGGATACGTCCTCAAGGTCCGAGAATTTAGAGAAGCTTCATGTCTTATCATTTGGCTTTACGTGAATGGGACGCAGTTTATAGGAGATTGCTGTGGAAATGCTTAATTATGACCAAACTTTGGAACTTGTTGAGTCATTTATGGAAAAATCTGGGATAAGAGATTATTGTACTAACATATGCAAAGGAAACTGTTGCGGTTCTTGTTACACCAAAAATCCAGAAGCGTGTCATAGAAATGAAGGACGTCGACTTGCTTGTTCAATTTATTTATGTTATACAAATACTTTTCCGACAGATTGTTTTATGGAACCATTCAGAAAAGTCCATGATGAAGTTATAAAGGCAATTGGAAAGGTTTACAGAGAAGTGGCCAGGGACTATGGGGATAAATATTTTAAAACACCACCAAAGGAATTATTTTCTAATTTTGAAATATCTAAAACCATTGTAATTGATAACTTGACACCGGAATTTACAAAGAAAGTTAAGAAATACATTGATATGATTGTCAAATACACTGGCAAATTAAAGAATGAGAAGGGTAATTATCTGAGGCTGTCACGATTCAAACTCAGGTGCGAACAAGGCCAGTTATACGTTCATGATTACTGGCAGGACAGAAAGATGCATTAATATGAGCGTTACATTAAGGATAACAAAGGGGTGACATAGCCAACTGTGGCCGAAGGCAATAGGTGCGCCGCTGGGTTGTGGCCCCAGTGCAAGAGAGTTCGAGTCTCTCCGGTCACCCCATAAAATGGGGGATAAGATCACCCCACAGAAAGAGGAATAATATGGCGCATAAAGACTGGCTTAAATTTACAAGTAGGGACAAGCCAAAAGAAAGTCTTGGAAAAAAACTAGTAGAGGAACAACGAAAAAGGAAAGCAGCTGAAAAAAAAGCTGCTTATTGGGAAGCAAAATATCTTAAGACAAAAAAAGAGTTGGACGAGGAACTGGAAGGTATAGGTCCTTACGGCGACCGGAACCCACCCAACTGGTAACCTAGGCTAAAGTTAATATTCTATAACGAAAGGAGAAATTATGAATAAATACCTAATGTTATTCTCAGCATTTCTTGTAATTATATTTACAACTACTTGTTCACAGTCGCCCAATACAGGTGAAATAATTGAATTTAAGGGTCCAAAGTCCGAACCCTTAAAAATGAAGATAATAAGTGTGGAGAGAGCAGGAACTGGTTTCTTTGACGCCTGCAGTTCATCTGGTTACATAACCATCCTTAGATCTAAAGATGGGCGGACGGATTATTGGTGTGGAAAGTGGGGTAAACCTGGCGACGAAATAGCCGGGTATTGGCATACAGGGCATAGGGGAGTTAATGCTAGTGATAATGGCTTTAGCAGCTTTGAATAAAGTGTGAAAGGAATGAAAACTATGAGAGTAGCGTTTGATGTTCACGGGACCTTAAATTGTGATGTAGATGGGGTTTTAATGGATATGCTAGATAGGCATGTCAAGAACAAAGATGAAGTATTTATTATCTCTGGCCCACCAACGGAACAAATAGTAGAAGAAATATCAAACCTTGGTATAAATCCAGCACATGTCACAGTGGTATCAGTTGTTGATTGGCTTAAGGAAAATGAGGTTTATATGTGGCAAGATGCTAGAGGCACCTGGTGGTGCGATGATGCTATATGGTGGCAGTCAAAAGGTAAGATATGCGAACAATACAAGATTGATAAGATATTTGACGATTGTTATGGATATCATGTAGCTATGCCCAAAACAACGGAGTTTGTCCATTGGCATTAATATAAATAATGCTGGCGGCACTGGTATAGCACCGTAGCTCAGCCTGGTAGAGCAGACGGCCGATAACCGTCCGGCCATAGGTTCAAATCCTATCGGTGCTACATGGAGGTAATCATGTTAATGATGCAAGTAGTATTTATAATTCTATGTGGATCTATAATCATTGGCTTACTACAAGCAGCATCTATAATTCTATATGGATTTATAATCGTTAATTTGTTTGAAGAAACGTTGGGTTTCTGGCATAAGGGAAGTAATGGTTCCGTGGCCAAGTCTGGTAAGGCAGCCGGCTCATAACCGGAAGAGCGTTGGTTCAATTCCAACCGGAACCACCAAATAAAAAGGTGGTATGATGAGTACTTGTAAATTTAGCATTATCCAAAAACTGTGTCAATTTTGCGGCGAAGGTGAAACTATCAAATTCAGTGAGCATTATTATTTTTGCCCTGAATGTGGTACTATAACCACTCACAGTATATTGTTGAAGAAAACGTGTCGCCATATAAGGGACAATACCTGGGAATTAATCAGAGAACCAATTAAAAGAATTGCACCATGGAAAGGTGGGGGTAAATTAAAGCCTATAAAACCAATGATCGTAAACATTGACGGCGAACAGTGTTGCTCTGAATGTGGAGCCTCTTGTTTAGCCGATGGTTGGTAATTAAAAAGGAGATTAACATGCCAATATATGAATTTAAGTGCAAAAATTGCGGTAATATAGATGAAAAATATTTTAAATCTGATACAGCAGACTTAGTACTTTCAGGCAAGTTGGTATTTTTGTGCAAAAGATGCGGTGGTTCTACCAAACGTATAATATCCATATCTAGTTACAAAATGAGCGGATATAACGAAGCAAATGGATATTCATAAGGAGGTATAACTATGCCATATGTAAAATGCCATAATTGTGGCTCAGAAATGATAGATACAAAAGCAACTTCTTTCGGAACTGGCGAACCTATTTATAAATGTTCCTCTTGTAATTTTACAGCTCTTTATAAAGGCAATAACATTAAAAAATCTGAAAAGCCAGAAGACATCTTCTATGATATTACTAATGGTTCAATTAAATATGCAGATTGTAAATGTGTAATGAAAATGGCCGATATAAATGGTAAAGATGTAAAGGAAATCACCACTTATAAAGCGGACACAATTGTCAAAATATTAAGAGAAGCTGGAATGCTTCAGGTTTTTGGACCTGGAAGTACATTTACAATGGAAATAACTTTTGAAAAATAATAGAGGCTATAAACTTACTCTTTTCGGAGTACAGTGATCCGGACTCATCCAGGTTTATCGCTGATAAGGAGGGAATAGACATGCGGGATTGTATGCATTGTATACACGTTGATGTTTGTGTAGCCTATCGAAAAATAGAAGAGGTTTTCTTAGAAGAGGGCTGCTTTAAAGATAAGTACTTTATTACCAAACCGAAAAACGAGCTCTTTGGAGCTGTAGCAAGAACCTGCGAGAGCTTTAAGAAGAAATAAAATAGAGGGTCGGTCGCATAGTGGCAATTGCTCGGGGCTGTAAACTCCGCGTCTTCGGACTTCGGTGGTTCGAGTCCACCCCGGCCCACAAAGAGATTAACGTTATGTTCACGTTGTTAATAGTAACGCCATTATTAACTATCTTTGCTGTTTTAGTGTTATGGATCTACGATAAACCCGGTATCATAGAGTGTGGTACCGAAAACTTTTGAAAGGAAAAAACTATGTTAGAATTAGTATATATCTATTTAGTAATCGGTTTCATAATTGGGCTTTATATGGTATTTAGCGGTCGATATTCGCTTAAGAGGAAAGGTAAATATGTATCTAACCTCGGTGATAAGTGGTTAATGGTTTTGATAATTACCTTTTGTTGGCCAAAAGGCTTTATTGACAGTGTTTAACCTTTTATTTAAAGAGGAAGAAAGGAAATAGAGAGATGCACTTGATAGAAAATGATAGTAGCAATATAGTACACATTACTAAACGTGGCCGTTCGACTTTGTGTGGTTGGTTAATAGTCGTTTCCAAAAAAATCACCAACAAAGCCAGAATAAAGGAGATTATTAAAGATGAAGAAGTTATGTGTAAAAGATGCCTCTCATTAATAAACTTTAACAGAGGTATGAGAAACGAGCTCCTGGGAGAAAAAACTTGTAAATATCCCGATTGTATTTATTATTCTCCTAATGCGACACGTTATTGTTGCAATGCTTGTTGTGGAGATCATTGGGAATATAGAAGGTTGAAGAGAGAGGAACAGAAGATGGAGGAACTGCGTGCTAAAATTATAAAAGATTTAAAAGCGCGGATAGAAAGTCACCATACAAATTTCTCTATAAAATTGGAAAAGAAAGCACTCAAAGCGCTTGTATCCTTCGTTGAAAGGCACGCTGATATATATGCAACGACTAGCTTATCTACTATAATCACCAAAGTAATCGAGGAACACTGTGCCTATTTAAAGGAATACACATTGTCATAAGAAGCTTATTTTAACTTGAAAGGCGGTGTTATATGTTGTTTGTCCTGGAAATTTGCATAATATTTATATGTTGCCATAAAATATTAAGCATACTAGGTGTATATGGTACGGCTTCCGAGAAGAAGGATAAAATAACTTTGTCGATTTTTCTTTGGCTTTATCTATTTTTATTATTTACGTTTTTGTTTTCTATCTAGAAAGGAATTAGAAATGGTACCAATAGAAATAAAAGGAAAATATACGACAGCTTACGTGATGGTCGACACCATTGATGAAGCTACAAGTTCCCAAATACATACAATGGTGAACCACCCGGCCTTCACAAATCCTATCTTCGTTATGCCTGACACCCATGCTGGGAAAGGAGCAGTGATAGGGTTTACCATGGAGATGCCGGACAAAATAATTCCTAATATTGTAGGGGTAGATATCAATTGTGGAATGTTAACTTTCGAAATTGATGATAGATTTACAAATGTAGCATCAATGGAAGCATATTGTAGATATATAGACACACAAATTAGAAAATGGATTCCATTTGGACAAAATGTACATACAGACGCAACTTATAAATATAAAATTGACAAAGAATTTCCTTGGAAAAAGGTGAATGAACAAGGTCGCCTATTTACCATGGCATTCAATAAAAGATATAATACAAAGTATGACATACCCAAATATGATAAGGATTGGTTTAGAAAGAAATGCGAAAAGATCGGAATGGATATACGCCGAGCAACAAGGTCTATAGGTACTCTTGGGGGCGGTAACCATTTTATAGAAATAGGAAAATGTGAGGAAAATAAAACTTGGATTACTATTCATTCCGGATCAAGACAGTTTGGATCTAAAATAGCAACATATTGGCAAAAAGTTGCCGCTAAAAATCATATGAAGAAAAATCATGATGGTATGTCAGGTGAAGTTGATATAATAAAGAAAACATATCCAAAAAATATGTGGCAGAGAAAAATAATTGAGGCAAAGAGTAAATATAAATTTGTAGCTAAAGGATTAGAATATCTTGAAGGTGATGACATGTTTGGCTATTTAACAGATATGATATTCACACAAACATATGCTGACGAAAATAGAAGACTTATGAAAAGGATAATTCTTGATCTATTTTGCTTATCGAAAAATTGTAAAGAGATAACCTGTTCTCACAATTATATAGATTTCAGAGATTTTATCATAAGAAAAGGGGCAATTTCTGCTTACGAAGATGAATTGGTGATTATTCCTTTCAACATGGAAGATGGTACGTTAATTTGTAAAGGTAAAGGTAACGCAAATTGGAATTACTCCGCTCCTCATGGAGCCGGACGTTTAATGTCCCGTACGCACGCTAAGGAAAATGCTAAAAAGAAAGGAACTCTTCAAAAGGCAAAAATACGTATGGAAGAAAAGGGAGTATTTGCTTCGCATCTTCCAGCTGACGAACTAAAAGAAGCTTATAAAAACCCTAAAATTATCGAAAAAGCAATCGAGCCTACAGCAACTATAATACGTAGGATAAAACCTATAATTGCAATAAAGGATTAGAAATGATAGCAGCAATAAAATGCCCATTGTATGTAAAATGTCCATCATGTGGAAAAACGCTTGAGGAATATAAAGATGGGATGAAAACATACAAAAATACATATACTATGTTCGATCTTGATGAGGACACCAAGGTGATTATATGTAACTGCTGTGGATTTGGTAGTTCCCCAGCTGAATTTGTAAATTAAAGCGACTATGGAGGCAATCCATGACCAAAAGAGTTAAAAATAAAAACACTGGTACAGTCCACTTGTTGTATGGCAAACAACAATTAACAGGCATAGACCCATGGACGGAAAAGCCAGTAGACGAAGTGGTAATGCTCTGTAACACATGGATCTATGCATTTGAAGAAACAGATGAAGATGTTACGTGTAAAGTGTGCCAACATATTCAAGCTAAGCAATGTATAGCTAACCAAGCGAAAAAAACAATTGGGAAAATTTCTTCAAATTTGTCCATATATCTGAAACCTGGTGCTTATAAGGCATTAGCTTATTTTGCAGCTAATCATGCGACAAAAGGAACAGGACTAAACGATCTTATAAGTGATATGCTTATAGGCTATTATAAATACCTCAAAAAGCTGGAGAATGAGTTATAAAGGTAGAAATGTTATAAAGTTTAGTTTATAGACATAAAAAAATACTTAAAAATATGGTGGTCAATCATGGACAAAAGAATTGAATTATATTGGGTTGAAAAATATCCGAATTTGTTTCCAGGTTATCATAAAACAGTTTGGGATACACCCATGGCAAGAGGATTTACATGCGGAAACGGTTGGTTCTATATATTGGACAAACTCTGGAAAGAACTCAATAAGATTCCAGCTCTCGAAATTGGACAAGTTAAAGAGAAACTTGGAGGTTTACGGGTGTATAGAGACCCGTGGGCTACGGAGTTAATAAAGAAGAGTCTTGCATTCTTCGACGAAAAGATAAATACCCTGATAGAAGATGCAGTTATTAAATCTCTTAAAACCTGTGAGATGTGTGGTGCGGCAGGTCAAAGAAAAAACAGAAACTGGACCTTTACTTTGTGTGATAATTGTCATGGAAAGGCGGATTTATGGTCTGTTTCTGAACAAACTGGCAACAAAATAGTTAGAGAGTTAGGTCTTAGAACCATGTGCGAATCAGAAGAAGACCACATTCCAGACTTTCATTACAAAGAATGCGTTTGTTGTGGTGCAAAAATGGTTAGAGGTGAATGGGAAGTTTAATATGGAAAAAATAGAAAACAGATATGCCGTAGATCTACCTGATCCATGGAATTTAGACACTGAATGGCGTATGATAGAAAGTTTCAATTCAAAAAGCGAAGCTTTGGAATTCGTACAAAAGAAATTTGGTGCTGATGAACAAGGCAGGATTAATTTGATTACTGAACTTACATAAATGGCCGGTAACTCAGCCAGGTTAGAGTAGCGGACTTTTAATCCGCAGGTCGTGGGTTCGAATCCCACTCGGCCAACACAAATGGGAATTTGAATAAAAGGGAGAATAATATGAGGTTCTTCGTATATGGTATGCTCAAGTCAAATCAACCAAAAGCATGGATGATTCCATTTTCTATAAGTAAACCGTATGTACTTAAAAATTTCAAAATGTATTTACGTCCTAACGGCACCGCTGGGATGATACAAGGAACTGTAAATGACCAAGTAATAGGCGAAATCCGAGAAGTTAAATGGGATAAACTACCAATAATAGGGAAGCCACTATCAAAACTATTGTTATATCTTTTAGATTTAAATGAAGGAACAGACATAGGGATATATAAAAGGGCAAAAATATCAAGGCGTTCAGCTGAACCTTATAATATGTGGACCTATATTTTTAATGGGCCGACTGATACATACAAGGTTATAGAAAAGTGGGAAAAAGAAGAGAGGAGATAAAAACATGCATCATTATATGTTTCATTTAATTTGGAAAGATCATGATGGGTATTACAATGAAGAATACAAAAACATCACGGATCTTGCCATAAAATTATTGGAATTATCAAGAAAAGAAGAGAATGCCGATTATGGTACTAACGTTATAATGTTAATAGAAGGTACAAAAGTAGATCACAAGTATTGTTTAGATAAAATAAATTTAACAGAAAAAATTATGATCGGGAATAGAACATTGATCACCCACAAACTAGAGGAGCCAAAATTAGAACGAAGAGTAAAATGTCCTTTATGTGGAATTGTAGCAAAAAAGGAAAGTTCTACTTCGACTTTCATTCCAATGTGGAATACTTACTTTGAAAGTAAGTATTCCACATTGGATTGTTATAGATGTACTTTATGTAGCAAAACATTTTATTTATAGCTCCGTACCCAAGTCTGGCCAAAGGGAGCGGCTTGCAAACCCGCTATTCATCGGTTCAAATCCGATCGGGGCTTCAAAGTGGAGAATAACAAATGAGGATAATTGCTAAAAATCATGATTATTATGATGGAATAATGAAGTATGGGTTTGACCCTTCCATTATTTTCGAAAGAAAGCCGGAGATTTATGATAATCTTGAAGAGTTTGATAAGGATTTAGAAGAACATTTATCATCATTATTTGATTTATTCAAAGGGTGTAAGTGTTCCGTAAAACCTTTTGCTGTAATCTTTTGTGGAAAAATATACCTCGGCATAAAGATAACTGTCAAAAAAAAATGTGAGTGCCAATGGCACTGTACATGCGGCTGGTATGATAGTGGGTATACTGACATATATTGTTATAATGCAAAAGAGGCCATTAAAACTCTTGAAGAAGATGATATAGACGCGGATTATGAACTTTCTGGTAGAATTTTAATTGATGGTAAATTCGTTGATGTTTCACCTGAAAAAAGAGTTGAATTGTTTTTTGAAAATTCTAATCCTAACAAGTTTGTTACTTTGATGATAGATAGAAAATGTCCTATTTTGTTAGTTGAAAACGCTCATATATACAGCACAAAGCTAAAGGCCGAAAAAAACGCTGTTCTAAAAAATGTTAAATTTTTTAAGGTATTTGATCCATATACTACTTATCAGAATTTGTCTATGTTCATAGATGGTGTACTTACAAAGGAAGCTAATCCTACTGTTGAGATCTCTGACAAAGATATGGTTATTAAAAAAGGGTTTGACAAATGGAGTTTCAGAAAAATGAAAGGGGACTAGGAAAAATATGTCAGGATTTAGCAAAATAATGGGAAAAGCTGTTGTAGCTATAAAAGGATATAGGTCAGACTTGAGAATGTCGGCTAAATCTATATACCCTGAATTCATACTTTTTGAGGATGGTAAGACATTCATCGAATTTGAAGACCAAGATTATTACAGTTACCATGATTGTGATACTTGGGCGAAACGTATTGAAGTAGTAGTAGATAAAGAAAGATGGGAAAAAATAATGTATGACGACAAACATTATCCATATACTGATAGAGAGTTATCATTTTAACATTTGTATTGTAGAGGAAATCATCATGGACGACGAATTACACCCGGTTAGGTTTACTTTTAAAGAAGTTGGACTAATAAAACACATTATGGGTCATTTTAGCGAGTGGTTTGAAGAAGAAGCCGAAGCTTTTTTTAAAACTATAAAGAAATCCGAAGAAGGTCTAAATCTAGATAACAAATAAAAAGGAATGTATGTGTCGATACATATAGAAAACTGTCCAATGTGCGGAACAAATGCAGCTATTTATGGCAAAGAGGTACGTATCCTAAAAGATGAAAACACTGGCCGCATTATAAAAGTAGTTAAATGCCAACGGTGTGGTCAACACGTACCCATAATAATAAAGAGAGATGATTAAATGGAACTTAAAATAGAAAAAACTGTAAAACACAATGTTGTAATGTCAAAGGATGGTGTAGGCATTCATATAGAGATAGACCAAATTACAATTGCAAGCTTTTCAACTAAAGGCCATTTGAGAGTATATTTAGACGGATTAAACAAGCTTGGCATGGAAATGGATGTCTTTGGGAAAGCAGACGGTATTAATAGATGCCTTTGGGAAAGCAGACAGGATTAGAATATCTGTTAATATAAAAGAGGGTTCAAATGTCTTATAAATCAATATTAAAATCTTTATTAAAATCTCTTTTACGTTCCTGTAAAAGGTATGGAGTCGATTTTGAAGAGATCTTAAAAGAACTTACTATAGAGAACAAATCGTGAAACTTAGCAAATCATGGCTCATCAACCAAGAAGAGGTGGTAGGTTACAAATAGAAGGAACAAAATATGTATAGAAGGCACGCGGGAAAAGCTTTGGTGGAATTTATAGATTTTCTGAGTAAACAGGATAAAATCGTAATGGCAACTGATCTATTACCATCATTACATTACACATATATCTCAGGTATTCCAGGGTGTATTTATAGATGTAAGCTGTGGACAGGTCTTGAATTGAGTGATAGACTTTTACTTGGAGATGGGAAAAATTATGATGCACAAATTAACATAGAAATTGATTTTGCTCACATAAGACCTATTTATTGGTGGTTTGAAGATGACTAAAAGAAAGGAGATGTCATGAAAAGGAGGATAGACTCAAAGGAATTTTACAAAAACCATAACAATAATTACTATTGTTCCGCTATCACAATAGATGGAAAAGTGGTGTCTCTCTATAGTGAATATGGTAGAGAAGGCGGAGAAATTTGGGCTCCCTCAAACAGCTGTAATGGAGATTTGCAAAGATGTTTGATTAGGTTAGGTGAAGATTTTGGCATGAAATTCTATGATGCTGTTCATAAAGCAGCTTATATGGATAAATTGTTATCGACAAATCAAGCTAGGCTCAAAATTAAACAAAGAGATATAAAATTTGCTAAAGAAAAAGTTATCAGGGCAAAGAAAGCTTATACTAAAGCTGTAAATGAATTGAACAGATTAAAAAACAACTAAAAACAAAGACTTATGAATAGGGGGAACTAATGGAATCCAAAGTGGAGATAATTAAACCTGACTTTAATCCAGTAAAAGTTACGGTTATATTTGATGATGAAAAAGAATTCGGACAATTTGATTTCTTAGTTAGTTTATCTACCAAAGAAATGAACGAGTTATTACCAGAGGAACTGAGATTCACAGGAGAGGAAGAATATACGTGGATGGATGCTCTTCAGGAAGGCATGGAAGACGTATAATTATAATAATGACGGGGTATAGCTCAGCCTGGCTAGAGCGGGCGGTTTGGGGCCGTCAGGTCGTAGGTTCGAATCCTACTACCCCGACCAAAAAAAAACGAGAAGGTAGACATGTCCAAGTACCTTAGAAAAGTGCCACACCCTGAAACTTGAACGTCTTGAAAGAGAAATAGAAGATCTCAAAAAGGAGAACGCGCTCCTAAAAAGAAAGGCGATGGCAAGAAGCTGACCAAAAAGAAGCTTATCGGCGATTTGAAAAAACATCTAGACAGAATATAGCTCCGTGGCCAAGTGGCAAGGCAGCGGTCTGCAAAACCGTTTGGATAGAATGTAAGAACAAATGAACAATATAAACCTTCGTAGCTCAGCGGACAGAGCATCGGACTTCTAATCCGTGTGTCGCAGGTTCGAATCCTGCCGAGGGTGCCAAAAAAAATATAATTAAAAAAGGAGACAAAAAATGTCTAAAAAATCTAAGTATACAGATTTGATTGAAGAAATAAAAAGGGATAATCCAGCTGATCAGTGGAATATTAAAATAAAAGCCGCTATAGCAGAAAAAACAAAGAGTGAGCCTGTTGACAATAGTACTACTGATCCGATGGGGATAAATGGACATGCTATCTCAGCTTTTGCCTCTATTGATGTTGTGCGCGAAGAAGCTAAAAAAGTTATTGCGTCAAATAGAAAAGACAATAATTTAATCTCTCAATTTGTCAGACCCGGCAAAAAGAAACTTTCAAAAGTAATAACTGATACTGAAAGCGGCGAAGTATATAAGAAATTCAAACGCAATCCACCAGTCGGCGCTTTAGTGGCATTTATAAACAACAAAAATCTGCTTGTAGGTTGGTCAAAATACAACGAGGGTAGAGAAACTTTACCTTTTAGCAAAAAGACGGCTATAGAAACTGCGGTAATGCGTGGACTTGTAGATAGGATTTATCCTCATGGTTCACATGATTATCTAACTGCCAGCGCTCAATATATCCCTAAAGCAGTAGCAAAAGAAATGGTTAAATTTATTAGCCGAGTTGAAAAGTTCTTCGCCAGGACGGTTGACAATGCTGGAAGATTTATAGGGACTGGATAATGCTGAATGACATTATGAAGGATATTATGGTAATTGGTGATCTCCACGGAATTTGGCGACACTTAAATGAGCTTATCAATAAAAAAAAGCCGAAAATAATTTTGCAATGTGGTGATTTTGGATGGTGGCCTAAATTTCACAATACTACTCAAATCAATTCTGGGGAGTACGAAGAACTCGATGGAGAAATAATAGGAGACCCGTGGGATAGAGTTATACCTATAAGAAAATACAAAAAGTGGGATCAGTATGGGATTAAGTCTAAAGAAACAAAGATATACTGGTGTGACGGCAACCACGAGGATCATTGGGATCTTATAAATAAAAACAAAGAAAAAGCTCCTTTGGAAATTATGCCAAATGTTTTTTATATGAAAAGGGGGAGTGTGTTGGAGCTCCCAGATAAACGGAAAGTGTTATTCATGGGAGGAGCTGATTCCGTTGATAAACACTTTAGAACAACTGGCATAGATTGGTTTCCTGAAGAAGTAATAAGTCAGAAAGATATGTATATTCTTCCTGATATAGAGATCGACATAGTAATATCACACACATGTCCACTAGAATTTCATGAGTATATATTAGCAAGGCAAAGAGAGAGATGGGGTTGGCAAGAAAGAATAAAAGATCCATCAGCACATGCACTGTCATATGTTCTTAACAAATATAAACCAAAGTTGTGGTATTTTGGACATTTTCACAGTTATATTAAGGGGTTCTTCGAAGAGACTGAATGGTATGCTTTGAATATGGTACCAGAGAACAAATGGTGGGTTTATCTACGGAGGTAATAAAGTAAATGATAAGAAAAAGCTTAGAAAAAACGAGAAGGAAATTTAATACTATTAAAACTATAAGACTAAATCTTGGTGAACTTAGAAAAAATACATATTTCGACCAGGTGTACGAAAATGTATCATTTTCCTTTGGTCTGTGTTCAAATATTAAAGAAGCAAAAACTTCCAATGGTAGCGTAAAGTTGTTAACCTCTTTAACTTCCTGCAGAGAAACTTTAGCAGGGAAGATTCTCCGTGAGGTTAGGCGTAAAGATGGGTTTGAAGCTTCAGAATGGCCAACAAATAAGACTTGCATAATAGTATCTATAAGTACTGGAGATAGAAGTCCAGAAGATTTAGCACCTGATACCGCTGATAGCGGAAAAGGTTTAAAAAAGGGAAAAGATTCATATGAAGAATGGATGTTAAAATCTTGTATAGCAGGCCGTAATTTGATAAACCACTTTGAGAAACATAACAGATGGTTAAGGACGAAGCTGTATAAGATTGAACATCCTTTGAAAACCAAACGTTTTCTGATGTACTGCTTCATAGGTTCAAAATGGTGGATGTTAACACCTCAAGCTCTTTCCTTATTCACTCTATTCATAAGAATAGGAAAATATGATGTGATACGGGCATTAGGGAGTAATGCTAGGCGCGAAGCAGTTATAGAAACACTAAACAAGTTCTCTAAGATAGGACCATCCTTTGATGCTAATAAAATTAGAAATCCTGAGAAATGGATCAAATTTCTTGATAATTATAAAATCATTTTCAAAGGTAGGAAAGAAATACCTTCCAACTGGAACAGTAAAACTTGCCGATATAATGGTATTCAGAATTTGGTGTCAGGAAATTGTAATGATCAGACAATACAGGGAAGATTTAACAAATTGATTTAATAAACTATAAATTGGATAATAGGGAATTCTAGATATGCCTAAATTTAAAGTATCTAAATATAGCCAAACCTGCTATAATTGTAATAGATCAGGAAAAACAGAATTTATAATAGTGAAGTTTAACGCTGAAGCAGCTGCATTTGGTGTGGGTAAATGTAATATTGATATAAGTTGTCCTAGATGTGGAAGAAAAGTACCTTCGTTAATAGATACATGGTGGGGTGGCACATTTGGAAACAATGATAGAATTTTCGAAGATACTGTTAAAGGAAAGGAAATAAAAATTTCTAGAATTCTAGATTATACTGATACTCTAGTAAAGCAGCATTTTATGAAGCTTTCGGCAGAGATAAAGAGAAAGGAAAAGGAACTTAACGATGATCTTTCAAAATTAAAGGCAATCGAGAAGTTTATGCAAAAGAATGTTAAGAGGAAAACAAAAAATGGATAAAGAAAAGAAGGATGCTCGAATATCAATATCGCACGGTGGTTATGCTATATGTAGCCATAGAACTAACAGCACCCTACTTGAAGTTATAAACTCATTGTGTAGGGAAGCTAGTGAACAAAATAAGGTTATAACCAAAGCCGAAATAACTATGAAGCCTAAAGCTACTATTATAACTGATAACAAAAGTTTATAGGAAGGACTATAATATGAATGAAAATAGATTTCAGGCAATCATCGACGATGTTAAAAAGTCATTACCGCGTAAGGCATGGTCACTAGCAATAAAAACCCGTATTAGAGCAGCAAATAACAAGGTCGCCAAGCCAGAACCGGAAAATGTAGAAATAGATGATTATACTAGAGCTGTTGCTGACAGAATTTGTAAAAACCATTTTTCCTCTGTAAATAGCAGAGTTCTACTTTCCCAATTTGTGCGTGGTAAATCACAACTAAGAAGTGTTGAAGTAAATGTAAAAACCGGTGCAATATCAAAAAATCTGGAAAAAGGTGCTTTACTTGGCGTTTTGGTTGCATTTAAAATAAACGGCGAAGTTAAAATAGGTTGGTCCTTTTATAATAAAAACCATGAGGTACTTCCATTCACAAGGAAAAATGCGATACGGGTTGCAGTTATAAGAGGATTAGTAGATGGTATTGCTTACAACCAAACTACTTCTAAAATCCAAATTCCTATAAGTGTCTTGGATGCATTACCTGATTTTATCTTACGTACAGCTAAGTACTACTCTGCAGCACCAGTTAACGTAGAAATGGGTGATGTATTATTGCGTTAAAGGAGGAATTTAAAGATGGGTTCAAATATTCGGAAAATGTCCGAACCTAAAGACATTCCACTAGACAGCGGTGACGTCATAGAGGGTCTTGCAAAAAAGCTGTATAATATAGAATTTATAAATGAGTTGTGGAATTCTGTTTATCCTGTGGAAGTTGAAATAATTGATTTTGACAACCTGAAGGTTGTGATGTCAGATGGTACTGAATTTATTTTGTCATGTAAAAAAGGAGACTAAACTATGAAGAAAGAGCCTATACATGAAAAATGTGAAGGCTGTGGAAGGGTTATGGAAGATTCTACATGTTCCACTTATTTGAAACCAGGAATTTGGTGGCGGATAGGAGGATGCCCTCTTGCTGACCATATTAAGAAAACAGAAAGTGGACCTAAACGGAAAATCAGGGTGGGTCAGCAAAAACAAAAGAGAAAAAAAAGATAGGTCGGTAGCTCAGTCTGGTCAGAGCACAGGACTCCAAATCCTGGTGTCCGGGGTTCGAATCCCTGTCGGCCTGCCAACAAACAAAAGGATTATCATGAAGATATTACCGTTGAATTTTTACACTATGCCAAGTCTAGCATCTACGACAATGGAAACAAAAGATCTAAAAGAGCTTTTACTTGGAACAGATGGTTGGATAATGGCTAATGGACGTATATGGAATATAAAAGACGAACATTTAGGTGCGGGGGTTTACAAAGTTACATTGGAACTTAAAAATTAGAATTAAAACCTTTAGAATAGGAGGAAAAGACAATGCCAAGAATGACAATTTTGGAAGTATTAAAGAAGGTTAAACATATTGATCGAAAAATCGAAAAGGCAAAAAAACGAATGGTCAAATGGTGTTCATATTTTAACACCGACCTCGAACCGGGACAAGAGCCTTTGTATGATGTAGAAAAACTACTTCAGTCTCTTAATGACATGATTGTCTTGAGAGGTGCCTACCGTCATGCTCTGCACAAAGCTAACATGGATAATTTAGTCGAATACAAAGGTAAGAAATCGACCATCGATGAACTTCTTATATTAAGGACAAATGTCCTTCCTGCGAAGAAAGACTGCTTATCATCTCTTCGCCGAAAAGAGAAAGGTTATAACGAATTACGCCATATGACTGAGGAGGAGAGAAAAACTGTCAAAGTAATCACCAAATTTGATCCTCTTAAAAGGGATAAATCTATTGATGAAATCGAAAATGAGATGGCGGATCTTGATAACTTCCTCGACGGAATAAATATTACTATAACAACAGATATTGAGAGATAGCTAATATCTTGCATAATTAGTGAAAAAGATCAGCGAAAAACTACTTAGCAAATTATGGGCTGGACCACCAGCATGTGAAAGACTCAAGGTTCAGGGCTCAGGATTAATCGGTCAGGTGACAAGGGTTGATTTCACAAATAAAAATCCTAGGGTAGAGTAAGGGTTTATAAGTGGTTATCCTGTTGGTGCTCCCAAGGCTGCTAATTATGCAAGATTTTTGTTGTTCTGTCTATACTTCCCATTTAAATTTCAAAGGAAAAAATATGTTTACCCCAATAGCCTCAAACATGGTAGAAATGATAAAAGCACAAGGCGAAATCAAATTCTTTGTATTTGAGGGTTGGGAATTTATAGCTATGCACGAAATATTCACTACAATCCCGCACAAAATTGTTTATTTAGAGAGATATAAATATGATGCAAATAGTCACTATAGAATATTTGATTGTAAACTAACATTAAGTAAATATTATTGTATTATAGAGGAAATAACCGTTGCATTAAGAGGTGTAACCCTACCCGCACTAATCCCCAACTCGAAATTACTATCAAAGCCATCAGAATATATGTTCTTAGAAATGACGCTTGAAGCGGCTGAAAACTTAGCGAAGCTCAATAAGAAAGAAAGGCTTGTTATAACGTCAAATCTTTCTACTTTTTCTGAAATAGCTTCCGAGTCTAATTTTATTGTCAAGAAACCTAAATTTTCCAACTATTTTAGAGCAACAAAAATTCTATAACACAAATATCATAATACAGAAGAGGTATATAAAAGATGAAAAATAAAATTAGCCTTCATCCTTCTGATGTAAAAAAAAGAAAAATTTTAACATACAATTTTAACGGTCTAAAAATAAGTTTTTGTACACCGCCAGATCAAAAAGGCAGAATTAGATGTTTATTTTATTTTGATGGTTGTAGAGAAGGTGTCGCTAGCTTTTTAAGAACTCAAATAGAAGAAGACGATAGAAACAGCTACAAAAATAAAATTAAGATTAAACGCGACGTTGAAATAGACCTTAAAAGGGTTCGCCTTATATTGTTCTTAAAGGCTAATGACAAAAATGCAAAGAGTACTATAGAAAGGTTCGGTGAAAGAAAAGATAAAGAAGTAGCAATAGGTTTAAAATTGGTAAATCACTACGAAAAGAGACTTGGCTGGCTACTTACAAAAATAACCAAGTTGCAAAATGGTGACATTCTAAAGGACGTTGACATAAAAAATACTATAAATATGTATATGGTAGTAGGTTCAAGTAAATGGTTGAGATCACCTTATATGTTATCTTTGTATATGTTACTTTTAAGACTTGGGACACGTGGCTTTAAAGGGAATTTCGAAACACACGAAGAACTTTTCAAAGAATTTGAAACTTTCGTGAATAAAAATAATGGTCACTACAAAGATGCAAACCATATAAAAAAGAAATATCCTATGTGGGACATCTTATTAGAAAATCACAGTAAATTTTTCAGAGATAAATCGATAAACAGGCTCTACAATAGAAAATACCTAGTTAATGGGGATTCTGGATTTAATGAAGGAATAACTAAACTATGTTCTGGATATTCTTTAGATCTTGAAATGAATAAAAAGTTTGTTGAGCTTTGTAAAAACAATGGTATTCACACAGAATGCAAAGTCAAAGTGAAAGATGCAAAAGATACAGGAAGAGTATCATTCTATTAAAAGGAGTAAATGTTTTGAATCTAATACCAAAAGGATTATTATCATCTATAAACTATGGTGCTCAAGGAGTAACTTACAGGTGCCTCTTCGATAATGCAGCTACGAAAACGCTCAAGTTGTTTACCAATCATAAAACTTACATGGGTGGAACAGGAATGTTTTACCTACCAAAACAGTGGGCACCTACTCTACTTAACGTAATGAACAAGATGCTTGTTATTGATCCTGAATTGAAATTTATTAGTCTAGTTGAAGAATTTGGGAGACTTAAGTTAGACTTCACGACTTCAAAAGAAGATGCCAAATTAGAAATAATGGATCTAATACATAAAGCACAAAACAGGTTAGACATTATAAGCCATGGTTTAGTAGCTAGAGCTTTAGAAAAAAATCCAACAATGAAGAACAAGGATGAAAAATGGCTTTTGATCAGGGGAGTACTACATACCGGCTGTTGAATAAACTTGACGGAAAAGCTACTATGTACAAATCTATAGGCAAAGATGATTTAGTTGTAGGACGTTGTATATGTAGCCGCTGTGAAAATACAGTTAGAGAATTTTATTATATTAAAGAAGATACAGCTAGGATACACTGTGCTTTATGTATAAAGTGTGCTTTAGAATTAAACCCACCTAAGTGGCAATTAATAATAGCCACTATTAATAATCCTATAGATAACAGTATAGAACCTATAGGTAATTATGATATATGGGATGAAACGCATAAAAGAAAAGAAACCACTGCAACTCTAAAAGAACTTGTCGAGTGCGGCTGGTTCATAAGGAGAGTTGTAGAAACTGTCCAAAAAGTACCAAGACGTATTATAAAAAAGATTGATTTGGAATATCATGGAAAACTTACATGCCTAAGATTCAGGTACCATTATAAAAAACTGGGTCTAGGACATCTTGCCAAATGCAAATCACCATTCTGCGAATTTATCTATGAAAACATGCAAAGTTCATTTAAACAGCCTTCTTGCCAAGAACATCAAAATTACTGGTAATTAACAATAAAAAGGAACAATGGTGATTTGTCCAAAGCATTATACAATTATGTTGGTAAAAACAAAAATTATGTAGTGAAGGTCTATAGAAGTCTGTAAATCGATAGGGAGGTTTATATTACATGAACAAAAAGGAAAAGACAAAGAAAAAATTAATAAGGATTGAAGGATTCAAGTCAGCTTATGAACAAAAACCACAATCTATATCATTTTCTTTAGTGTCCAAAACGGCTGAAGGTAGGAAACAGGCAACAAAATTCCTGACCTGTAGAGATCATCTAAGCGACGCTCTGCATTCGAGGGTACATGAGAAAGAATGTAGTGTCTATAATCATGGAAGTAATCCGCCTATAGATTTAGATAAATTAAGACTATTAATAGGTAGGTATTTTGATAGTGGAGAAAGTCGAGAAAAGTTTAAAGAGAATATATTCTCAGCAAAAAGATTGTTAAATTTCTATGAAGGAGTTGCTGGTTGGGATAAATCAAAAATAACCACTGTAAAGCATAGCGTTATAGACTATAATGCTTGGCTAATTACAGGTCCTAAAGAATGGGTATCTTACCCCAATTTATTATCCATAATAACCCTAATATTCAGGATAATAGGTAACCATGGACCTATAAAATTCTCAAATAACGAAGACGTAGAAAGGTGGTTCTATAACTTGATACAGGAATACGAAAAAGGACGAAAAAAATCGTCTATATTTCAATACGATTGTGATCTATCAGACTATTTACCAATTTGTTGGGATAAATTGTACATGGTAATGAAACATCATAAAGAAATATTTACTAAGCCGATAAAGGAAACGTTTCGTGCAGATACGCATATACATGCTTATGGTGGTATAGTACAATTATGTCGATTCAATACCTCAAACGAAGTATTGGATCAAAACATGATAAATCTATACAAAAAGTTTAAATATAAAAAATATAAAACTATGGATAACGATGGTACTGTTTATAGATTAAACTCGGAATTTGTGGCTCAAAAGAAAATAGAGGATGAGCAAAATAGAATAGCACTTGGCGCAAAAGTTGTATGGTAGGAGGTAAAAGAAAAATGGGGAAAAGATTTACAATTGGAACAGATCCAGAGTTCTTTCTAAGAAGGAATGATGGGAAATTTATTTCGGCTATACCTTATATAGAGGGTACTAAAGAAGCACCAAAACCACTGGCAAGTGGTGGTAGCATCCAACGTGATAACGTGGCAGTAGAATTTGCCACAATCCCAGCGGTTGATGGTAAAGACTTTGTCGATAAAATAAAAAACACTTTTAAAGATGTAAAGAAAGAAATCCCAAATGGATGTTCGCT
>Ga0315551_10001067_pt1 | contig 21169 bp, 40 predicted proteins | sample SalMarSW160290MG_FD_203678 | JGI IMG/M metagenome (GOLD analysis project Ga0315551, IMG submission 203678) | Salt marsh sediment microbial communities from the Plum Island Ecosystem LTER, Massachusetts, United States - Salt Marsh Sediment SW1602-90 ...
AAAGGTACGTGGAGCATTCCCAGAGCAAGCATTGGGAAGTTAATAAGGGAGTTCAGAAGCAGTTATTCCAGTTCACGGCTAACTAATTAGCCGTGGACCCCCGCCACTTTAGTGGCGGGTAGTTCAGGCTCTATTGATTACGATTTACAAAAAATCCTAAGATAAAATGTGCTAAGCCCTCGGATATTTTTTAATTGTCATTATGAAGATTTTTTCTTACAAACATACGTATATGAAAAGGCATTTCTAAACTTCTCTGCTATGATAATTTCAAATCCAACTTCTCTAAGAGTATCAACAATATCATGATGAGTAAACGCACCTGCTATATGATAATCATGCACTAATTCTTCATTGATAATGAAGTAATTATCGAAAATAATGTGATTATCTTTCTGATTGTACCTTGTTAGGTAAACTGAAATAATATGTATATTATCTTCTTTCAATTCGTATAAGAAATCCTTCTTTTCAATGCCTGCTGATTTTTCAAATGCATCAAAAATCAGTATCCCTCCATTATCGAGATGTTCCTTGAAGTTGATTAGGGTTTTCTTTATTTCCTCTTTATTGAGATTATACAGGATTGAATTGTACATACAGATAACTAAATCAAACTTCTCATCCAATTTGAAATCCTTCATGTCACCAAGAACATACTTAATTGACTTGTTCTTCTTCCTTGCCTGTTCAAGCATATAGTTGCTTTTATCGATACCGACTATGTTAAATCCCCCTTTCATAAGGAGATTAGCATGGTTACCTGTACCACATGCCACATCAAGAACATTTTTCTTACCTGACTGATTATGTTTCTTGAACTGTTTGATAATGAAATCTACCTGACCCTGATAATTCATGAAATGATGCATCTTATCGTAGTATTTTGCCAATTTACTATACATCCGTGTCTTTTTCATGCTAATAATTAGTACAACAATTAAAAAAACAAAATTCAATAATGTGCCATGCCCCCGGATTTCTGTGCCGGGCTCTCCCGGGCTTGCTTATTTTTTAATCCCAGGGGAATTAGATAATAATGGCCTTCTTTGTCTACATCCTGAGATGCAGGGACGGTTCCCTCTACACGGGTATCGCCAGGGACCTGGAGAAGAGGATGAAAAAGCATTCCCGGGGCAGGGGCTCCAGGTGTGTCAGGTCTCGGCTGCCCTTCAGGCTGGTTTACTCCGAGGAATTCACGACCCGGTCCGAGTCCATGAGGCGGGAGAACCAGATTAAGGCACTGGCCAGGGCTGAGAAGGCCGGGCTGATAAGCAGGGGGGCTCTCCATCCCTCAGATTATTAGGTTGAGCAGCCCGCCGACCAGGAGGGCCATGGAGAGCATGATGGCCGTGGACTTGGCCATGTCCCTTATCCCGAGTTCCCGGGTGAGGACCATGAATGTGGCCACGCAGGGGAAGTACATGGTCAGGACGACGCTGGCGATAATCAGTTGCTTGAGGCTCAGGCCGAGGGGTAGAAGCATACCCACGGCCACGTCCTTTCTCAGAAAGCCCACCACCAGGGCCCCCACGGCATCCCCGGGGAGGCCGAGCACGCCCACCACGACCGGGGCCGCCGCCCGGCCTATGAGGGAGATTATGCCCGAGGAATAGAGCACGTTTATGAGGAGAACGCCCAGGAGGACATAGGGTATGGCCTCGCGCAGGAAGGCCCACATCCTCATCCAGAGCTTCTTGAGGAGGGAGCCCCAGTAGGGGACCTGGTAGGGCGGTATCTCTATGAATATCTCGGGGCTCTCTCCACCCATGACCCTGTTCAGGGCCAGGCCGAGGAAGACCCATACCAGGAAGAGGGTGCCGAAGACTATCCCGAGGCCGGCTGGCCCGCGGCTTCCCACCAGGCCGATGACCATGGCAATCTGGGCCATGCACGGGACGGCTATGGCCATGAGGGTGGCGGCGATGAACCTCTGCCTCCTGGTCTCGAGTATCCTGGTGGCAAGGGCGCCCGGGACGTTGCACCCCAGGCCGAGGAGCATGGGTATGACGGAGAGGCCGTGCATCCCCATCCTGTGCATGAGGTTGTCCATAAGGGTCGCGAGCCTCGGGAGGTAGCCGCTGTCCTCGAGGAAGCTCAGGACGAGATAGAAGGCAAGGATATAGGGCAGCACCATGGCCAGGGGCACGTAAAGCCCCGTGGTGAGGAGGCCCATGGACTGCACGTAGTCTATCTCTCCCTCTATAAGCCTGCCGATAAGTATGTCGTGAGCGAGGCCCTGTCCCAGCAGGCCGCTCAGGCCCATGGCCAGAAATGAATAGACAGTGAAAAGCGGGTCAAGAATGTATGTGATGAGGCCCTCCCCTATCAGCCTTATTAGGAGGAACGAGGTTATGATTACGGCGAGGGCGATGGGTATGCCTGTCAGGGGCCTTATGCTGGCGTCCCCAAGCCTCTCTGAAAGGGTTTCCCTCTTGCGTGTTATCCGCTCCGTCCGCTTTATTATCCTGCCTATCCTGACCCACCGCTTCTCGTCGCTCTGCCTCAGGGCATGCGCCCTTGCATCATCAATCCTGGAGACCAGTTCCTTTATGCCCTCCCCTGTGACAGCCACCGTGGGGACCACAGGGACCCCCAGCATCCTTTCAAGCCCCTTTACGTTTATTTCAATCCCCCCGCGAAGGGCCTTGTCCCAGAAGTTGAGAGCCACAATTACGGGTATCCTCCTCTCCAGGAGCTGCAGGGTCAGATAGAGGTTCCGCTCCAGGTTGGTCGCGTCCACGACGTTTATTACAGCGTCGCCCTCCTCAAGCATCCTTACCGCGACCTCCTCTGCCCTTGAGGTGGATTCCAGGGTGTATGTCCCGGGAACGTCCATCACATCGGCTGTCTTGCTGCCGAACTTCAGTCTTCCCTGCCTGAACTCCACAGTCGTTCCTGGATAATTGGAACTGGTCACGTTAACGCCGGTCAGCCTGGAAAACAGGGCGGACTTACCCACGTTCTGGTTCCCCATAAGAAGAAGCTTCATCTCAAGACCTCTACAAGAACCTTCATGGCCATGCCCCTGCCCAGGCTGAGCCTCCTTCCGTCGACCTCTATCACCACAGGGCCCCTGAAGGGCTGGGATGCTACCTTTCTGACAGCCTTGCCTATCCTGACGTTCAGGGAGGAGAGCCTCCTCTGGATGGCCAGACCTCCCTCTATCCGCACTATCCTTGCGCTCTTTCCCACGCCCATATCAGCCAGAGAAACTGCCATTTCTGTTTCCTCTTCCTTTCCTTACAAAGCTCTGCATCCTGTCCAGGGTCTTCCTGCTGAGAATGTGCTCAGCCAGGCACGCGTCATGCAGGGCGGTCTTCTTGTCCACACCAAGCAGCATAAAGAACTCTCCCAGAAGCTTGTGTTTTTCATAGACCCCCATGCCTATCCTCCTGCCCTTCGGGGTCAGCTCTACCGGGCCGTACCTCTCGCAGTGCAGAAGCCCCCTGTCAGCAAGCCTCTTCACGAAACCCGTAACGCTGGGAAGACTAACCCTGAGATGGGACGCGATGTCGCTCACCTTGACCGCGCCCTTCTCCCTGCCTATGACGTATACCGCTTCGAGGTAATCCTCAGCGCTCTTTGAGAGCTTCATGCCAATCGCCTGCAACCGGAACCGTGACTTTATACCCGCGGATTTAAATTGCCCTTATAAGTGACCCTTAACTATTAGTCACACCCAACCTTTATAAATATTAGTCTCACCTAACTTTTATAAGTATTTGATAGAAGTGTTGAAACGGGATTAAGGGATTGGATTTGGAGGGGTGTAAATATGCCTTGGGTAGATCAGGAGAGGTGCATCGGCTGCGGAATCTGTGTGGATATCTGCCCCACCGGGGCCATATCGGTTAAGGAGGGGAAGGCCGGAATCGATATGGAGAAGTGCATAAGGTGCGGCAAATGCCACGACGCATGCCCGCATGAAGCGGTGAGGCACGACTCGGAGAGGATACCCCTTGAGGTCAGGGAGAACATCAGGGAAACAATGGAGCTGATGAAGAACTTCGGGGACAGTAAGGAGAAGAAGGCCTTCCTCGAAAGGATGGCCAAGCACTTCAAGAAGGAGAGGGCTGTTGCGGAGAAGACCCTTGAAGAGATGAAGAAGATAGTGGTGGATGATGAAGAAGAGCTTTGATGGCTGGCTTTTCAACAGGATGGAAACGCTCGGGGACAGGGAATACAACCACGTCGGCTGCGAGGGCGAGGACAGGGAATTCGGCGATTTCCTGGCCCAGTTCGTGCCCGAGGTGGGCATGAAGAGGAGGGTGAGATTTACGATAGAGACGCTTGAAGGTGATGACTATGGCAAGGATAGATAAGGAAAGGTGTGTAGGCTGCGGCATATGCGCAGGCATGTGCCCGGATGGCATAGAGATGAGGGACGGAAAGGCTGAGATAAAGAACGACAAAGTGGGATGCCTTAGGGATGCCGCGGAGTCATGCCCCCAGAGGGCAATCTTGCTGGATGACAAGGGAGCTGGAAACAGTGATACAAACAGGGATTCCGGCCGGGATTATGGTCAGGGCGGCTGGGGCCAGGGCTCCGGTCAGGGCAGGGGAATGGGCTCGGGCAGGGGAAGAGGCCTCGGCAGGGGTCCCAGAGACGGCAGGGGCAGAGGCATGGGCGGCGGGGGCAGAAGAGGATTGTAAACCGAAAGACAGGCCCCCGAATCCGCTTTTATTATCCTTGTGGTAATTAATGGTTATGGAAGTAAAGCAGTCCCTTGAGGGCCGACTGAAGAGGATGCAGAAGAACACCTCTGATACCGGAATCAAGATAGCGGTGATGAGCGGGAAGGGCGGCGTCGGAAAGACCACCGTGGCTGTCAACCTGGCTGCCTGCCTTGCCAGGGACAGTGCTGTGGGTCTGTTTGATGCAGATGTTGACTGCCCAAACATAAACAAGTTCCTGGGCATAAATGGAAGGTTCTCCATCAGGGACGGGAAGATAGAGCCTGTTGACAGGTTCGGCATAAAGGTCATATCACCGGCATCGCTACAGGAGAGGGCAACCGATCCCATTATCTGGCGCGGGCCCATGCTCTCGAATGCCATAATAGAGCTCCTGGACAAGACAGAATGGGGAAACCTAGATTACCTCATTATTGACCTCCCTCCGGGGACAAGCGACGTGCCCCTAACAGTGATGCAAAGCCTGAAGCCTGACTGGGTAATAATAGTCACGACGCCCCAGGATGTCTCGGTCACGGACGCAGAGAAGGCCGCGAACATGGCCAAGGAGCTGGATATCCCTGTCCTTGGCGTCATTGAGAACATGTCAGGAGACATTTTTGGGGAGGGCGGCGGCAAAAGGGCAGCAAAGGAGCTGGGTGTGAACTTCCTGGGAAGGATAGGACTGGACAGGAAAATCTCTGCCTCGTGCGAACACGGGAAGCCCGCGGTCCTTGAGGACTCTAACCTTTCGGGTGTCTTCAGGGGGATTGCAGAGGGTACGGGCCTGCTTCAGAAATAGGCAGGTGCCTCATTTCTTCAGCAACCAGAGGGCAACAAGGTTTACTATACCCAGGATGGTTGGATAAAGAAGGTACACCTTGAAGTCGTTTACAGCTATGGCTGTGGAGGAATAGGCAAACAGCCCCAAGGCAACGGCCAGCACGAGCCACAGCGCATTTTCCATAATATAGATATTGCCTGGTGCTATAAATTGATTTCTGAATTTATTTTTTTCGGGCCGGTCAGTCAATCTCCTTGAAGGAGTGGTCTGAGGACTGCGTGGTTATCTTTGACTGAATAGGCTTGTTCTCTTCGGGGGGCTTGGCCCCTTCAGGCTCGGCCTCCCCGGGAGTCTCCTTGTCAGCATCCTTATTCTCGGACTTCTTGACAGCCTGTTTTGGAGCTGACTCCCCGAGGTCACCCTCCCTCACCTTCCTCTCCATGATGCCTTCGAGAATCTTTATCTCCATCTGGAGCTCTGCTACCCTGCCTGCCCGGCCCTTGACCAGGCGCTTGAGTTGCGATACAGGGAGTCTCATCCAATCTTCCATATCAATCACCCCTTAATCTGATGGCATATACTTGGGGGATTAATTAAAATAGGTTTCCCTGACGATTAGGCTTAAAATGTTTTGCGCCAATCATTATCATGGCTGGCAGATTCGACGATATCCAAGAAGTGAGATTAATTACTTACGATGAATTGTCGGGTTTTTCACGCCGATTATATGAAATGGTATTAAACTCAAATTTCCATTTCACCAGGATAATCGGCTTCTCCAGAGGGGGGAACGAGATTGCAAATTTGGTTTCTGACATGAGTGGAGTGGACGAACTTGATAATGTTCGAATTGACCACTATACAGGACCGGGCCAGAGATTGCCTGAACCCGTTGTCAAAACAACCCTGGACCCCGAATGGGTAAAAAATCAAAAGGTGATTTGCTTTGATGACACAGCAGACACCGGAAAATCACAGAATAAAGGAAGGGGGTATATAGAAAGCCTGAAAGGAGACGTCAGAGTTGCCACTGTACTAAAAAAAGACAGGGCAGATGGGGAATTTGCACCATATTACTGGCTTGAAAGGCATGAAGATGGCATATGGTATGCCTTTCCCAGGGAGTGGAAAGAAACAATAATCAAGCTATCAAAAGAAGGCAGAATGGATTTATTGGAACAGGTCTTTTCTTCCGATCGGATTAAAGAAGCTAAATATTTATATGCGATGGGAGAATTATGTAGAAGGTGATAGAATGATTCTCAGCACGACATTTGAGGTGCCAGGAAAGAAGGTTGACAGGTCCCTTGGCATCGTGACAGGCAACACCATAAGGGCCAAGCACATAGGCAAGGATATAGTTGCGAGCCTTAGGAACATCATCGGCGGGGAGCTGAAAGAATACACAGAAATGCTCTCGGAGGCCAGGAAGGAGGCCATCAAGAGGATGGAAAGAGAGGCCTCAAAGATGGGTGCGGACGCCGTCATAGGCGTGAGGCTGACCACAGCAACGGTGTCGCACGCCTCGGCAGAGATGCTGGCCTACGGAACAGCAGTGAAGCTGAAATAAACAGGCGTTCCAGTCTCTAGACATAGGACTCTTTTATCCTGCGCGTGGCGGGGTCCAGAATGCTTCTTGTGCCATAAACCCCAGATTCACTTGGCTCAAGAATGTGTATACCGTCCTGTTTATCCATCTCAAGGTAGGTTCCGAACCCGGGGAGTGGCCTTGCTCCCATATCTATAAGTTTCTGGCGCTCGCTCTCCAGTTTCTCCCTGTCCATAATCTGATTTGAGAGGTTAGTTATTTAAACAGAATCAGCTCTCACCCTTCTCGCGCCTGCCTGCTTCCTTAGCCTTGGCTATGGTGTAGCCCTTGTCCTCCCTGGAGACCCTCATGGGCCTGAAGAAGTAGTATATTGCAGCCCCCACTATCATGGCCATGTAGGCAATGCCCCAGATGGCCAGGAATACCATGGCCAGGAGGGCTGTGCCAAGGGCCAGCGGCAGCAGATATGGGAGCATAAAGACAAAGGCAAGAAAGGCAACGACCAGGGTGACCAGGCCCAGTAGGAGGGCCCCTGCAAGCCTTCCTGCATATGCCTTATCGGGCATGGCTATCTCCTTCCCCCCATCATGGAGCCCAGGAGCATCCCGGCCGCCAGGCTGCCTCCCCTTCCACTATGTCCAGGGAGGTACTCGGCGAGCTTTCCTGCAAGCTCCCCCACGGGAAGGCTCTGGACCCAGACCCTGCCGGGGCCGGTGCACGTGGCCAGGAAGAGGCCCTCGCCGCCCCATATCATGTTCTTGACTCCCTTTACACGCTCGACACTGTACTGTACCGAGGCATCGAACATGGCCAGGTTGCCTGTATCGACCCGTATCTTCTGTCCTGCCTGAAGCTCGAGCATGGTGACCTCGCCGCCGACATTGAAGAAGACCTGGCCAGGCCCCCCGACCTTAATCAGGACAAGGCCCTCGCCGCCAAGCAGTCCGGCCCCTATCTTCCTCGTGAACGTGGCGTCGAACCCTATCGAGCTCTCTGAGCAGAGAAAGGCGTCCTTCTGGGCGATTATCTCCTCCTTTTCCCTGAGCTGGAGCGGGACTATCTTTCCGGGGAACTCCGTACCGAAGCTCACGATGCCCCGGCCCGCCTTGGGGGTGAAATCCACCAGGAAGAAGGACTCCCCCGCAAACTTCCGCTTTATGCCCGCCCAGAGGCCTCCCTTGGCATGGGTGTCCATCTTTACGTTGTCGCTCATGTATATGAGCCTGCCGGACTCGGAATAGACTGTCTCGTTCTCACCGAGCTCCACATTGAGAATCTGCATCACTGTTCCCTGAAGATCCCATCTCATGGTATCAGTATTATTTTGCACGCCTGTTTTTAATAAAGGGTTTCCAGCCCCTTACCCGAGTATTGCATACGAACTCAGGAACAGGATGAGCAGGCCCATGGATATGATGGCCAGGTTCGTCCTGTCAATGATGGCACTCTGGAAAAGCCGCTGGGTTACCCTCTGCAGCAGCTGCCTGGTATTTTCGAGTTTCATATAACCACTATTATGTATTGGCTCTGCTGGAATTAAAGCTTTGCGGCCTATTCCCTGATTCCCAGGAGCTTTATCAACCTGTCCCTGTCAAAGCCCACCACAAGCTCGTTTCCGATTTCGATAACAGGGATGCCGAGCTGGCCTGTCTTCTCGGCAATCTCCTTGCCAAGTTTTTTGTCCTTTAAGACACCGATGTCCTCAAACTCCACGCCGTGCTCATTCAGAAAATCCTTGGCCCTCTGGCACCAGGGGCAGCGTGGGGCAGAGTATACCCTTACCCCAGCCTTCTTATCCATGGTGTCACCAAATCATCGAACCGTTCATTCAGTCCAGGATTTCAACCCTTACCTTGGCCAGCTTCTTGAACTCCTCGGCGTCATCCCTGGTTCCCACAATGTCTCCCCAGTGAATCGGGATGGTAATCGCGGCTCCTATCCTTCCCGCGGCCTCTGCTGCCTCGCTGGCATTCATGGTATAGGTCCCGCCCACCGGGAGCAGCGCCAGGTCTATCTCACCCAGGCTGTCCATCTCAGGGATGCTGTCGGTGTCGCCTGCGTGGTATATTCTCTTGCCGGCAAGCTCAAAGACGTAGCCGACTCCCTTTCCGGGTGGGTGGAACTGCTTGCTGATATTGTATGCAGGCACAGCCGTTATCTCAATACCCTTCTTTTCAATCGCCTTGCCTGGGCCTATCTCAGCAATTCCCTGGAGCTTCTCCTTACATGACTTCGGGGCGACCACGACCGTCTCCTCCCTTCTGAGATAGCCCACCGATGCCGGGTCGCAGTGGTCGTAGTGGTCGTGTGTTATCAGTATCAGGTCAGCCTTATCCCCGTGCGACACCTTGTAGGGGTCGACATAGACCACGGTCTCCCCGGCCCTGAACATGAAGCCTGCATGGCCGAGCCACTCCACGTGGACATCACCAAGCTCTAGTGTCTTTCCCATATCAACACACCTCTACATTATTGGTTCATTTTAGAAGGGATGGCTTAAAAATGCCAGATGGCCCCCAGGACTTAGCTTTTTAAAATTGCGTGCATGGTACGGGTTTCCCCTCAGAGCAAAGCTTTATACATTAGTCAATTATTATATATTTCCCTGAGCAGGCCTCTGTGGTGCCTATGCACAGAAAGATTGACCTGGGTTCTTGATGGAGTGGGTGGAAGAGAAAGGATAGAATATGTTGAAAGGATTTTCGATGTCGCGGAGTCGTTTCATGAACAATACGGAGTGAACAGTAACAGTAAAAAGAGCCTTCACGATGAGCGCGAACCCTTTGATAAGAGCGTCAATGAGAGCAGAGGGGAGAAAAGGATAAAATTATACGTAGACCATAATGTTGCCTCTCTGCAACCCCTGACTAAAGTCAGGGATTTTATTGGTTCGGCAACAGCTATTGAAGACAAACTATGCATCCATCACCTGTTTGAAGACAGACGTTTTTTGTTTTCAATATAATATTGTTGATTTAACTCTGCTTGGCCTGGCTGATTATCTTTTTGATTTTGTTAGTTCAAGGGAAGGCATAAGTGTCGCGGGCAATCTTTACAAAGCAGTTGTGTACGGAAATATTACCGGTGATATCTATAGTGCAATCATGGATAAAAAAATTGACAAGATGAAGCGGGTTCTGGAGAAATGCCAGAGGACCTAGACAGCGCGAATGAATTCACATTCCGTATTGACCTCCACGAAGTGGCTTGCCCCCATGCCGTATTCAGGGCACTGGTTCCCTGGCTGGCTGTCGACAACCTGCCTGGGCCAGTGGGCCACATCGCACACCCAATCCTCCAGTTCCCAGGCCTCCAGACCCGAGGAGAGGCACGGGCCGTCATCTAGGATGAGGCCCTCGTTCAGGGCAGCCTTGCACAGGAATATGCATGCGTACATGGCCCGGTCGGCATCCCTGACCTCAGGAACCCTGGGGACCGCGAAGACATAGACTATTCCTGCAGTGGCAATCACAACTATCATAATGGCCAGGGCAAGTCTGTGGTCGAAGCTGAGGCTCATAAACAACACTGTTTAGGAATTGTTAGGGGGATTTAAGAAGCTTAAGCACCTTATATGCAGGTACCTGTTGCAGCAGCCCCTGCCTCTGGTTCACCGCTGCATCCGTTTGGGCAAGAGTAGCTAGACTGGAAGTCAAATTGGTCATAATCTTCTGGGATTTCTGCAGGACAATATGCCTCAATCACAACATTAAGGTCATCTAACTGGCCGCTGGTTATAACCCCTGCACTAACCATACTGTCGAGGAGGTTCTCGTATAGGGGATACTGTGCAGCCAGATAGACCAAATCATCTAAACACATATCTGAGATTGTCATGGTTCCTGTACCCGTAACAACGGTTACATCCCCGTCTGTATAGTAATCTAATCCATTGTCTGTATCTGTGCAACTAACCCCTTCATCACATTCCTGTGATTCGTCTGGTTTATTTCCTGTTGTCCCGCAATTATTATACAGGGCCGGGAATACTGCGTGGCCCGTTAACCAATTGAATGGAAGGGCCCGCAGATGAGAGGCCCTAACCAAGGAACAGCGCTATTTCTATCCTGTTATCAAATAATAAAGGAGTGCTGGAACCAGCAGCACTCTAAGGAGAAGTGATTGTATGAATTTGGTTAGCGGGAGTTATAAAGTTAACCCACGAAAAAAGGAAAAGTGTGACACAAGGAACAGTTGGCACACATTCATGCTGGTATCGAAGTGCCGCTATGAGCATCACGAATCAATAGGCAAAGACAGGGAGCAGGTAGCCAACTACATCAGGAGCCAACCAGAGCACCACAGGATAAACAGAACCTTTGTCCAGAGATGCGTATTCGATTTTGCAGTGAAGGCGAGCGGGGATACTGCGTGTTCAGAACCAAATTAACAGGAACACGCAGAGGGAGCGAGCCTCATCAATGGGGATTATAAGGGGCTCCGCCCCTTATTTCATTCATTCCCTTGAATACCTCCCCAGAATCAGGTAGGCCAGGAGGGTGAAGACCACTGTCATGGCCATGGTGGCAGGGAACATGAAGGTCAGGGCCGAATCAGGCAGGGGCGGATGGGTTCCAAGGAGGTAGTCAGAGAGGTCATTGGCCATGAACCAGGCCAGGCTCAGGGGCAGGAAGGCCTCCCTCACCCTTATCCTGCCCACCAGGAGGACGGTCTCGAATATCAGGAAGAGGTGCGCCCCGTAGAGGACAGCATAGAGGAAGCCGGCCCCCGGTGTGAAGTAATATGGGGAATAGGCCGTGAGAACGAAGACCGTCCAGAAGCCGTACTTAAGGGCCCCGACAAATATCAGAAACCAGATAGGGGAGAGGTCAGGCAGCCTGGGCAGCCAGGCGCGGAGCAGCCTGGGCCTGGGCTCTGCCCTGAAGAAGAAGGCCACCGCGAAGAGGAGGGCGTAGAGGGGGCAGTCCACGACAAAGAGCCAGAGGAACGGGTCTGTTGAGGAGAGCTGCTGGCTGTAGTAGACAAGGAAGCCGAAGGCCGCCCCGCCCAGGTTGGCCATGATTATGAGCCAGAACAGGAGCCTGGTAAACATAAAGACCTGTGTTTTAATTGACACAAGGGCTTAAATTTGTAGGTAATCTGAGGGCAAGAATTACTGTATCAGGTTCTCATTCTGACGAACCCCCGGGGAAACTATTTAATTCGGCTGCCGGAATTATATAACCATGAGGAGACTGGCGACGACCTTTGTTCTGGTGTTCATTGTCTGGCTTGCGCTTACCTTCAGCCTTCAGCCGGGGGAGGTGTTTGCGGGGGTGGTGATTTCCCTTGCCATAACCCTGATATGCAGGCACCTTCTCTCCGGGGACACCCCAAGGATAGTCCTTCACCCGATGAGGTGGTTCTGGCTTCTGGTCTACCTGGGTGTGATGCTCTATGCAGAGGTGCTTGCCCACACGGATGTTGCCATGAGGGTATTTACAGGTAGGGTAAGGCCCGCCATAGTGGAAGTTCCGGTGGAGTTCAGGAGCCTCTTGGGAAAGACCCTGTTTGGAAACTCCATAACACTTACGCCAGGAACCCTGACGGTCAGCACAGGGGATGAGAAGAGATTCTACATACACACCCTGGACTACACCCCCCGGGGCGCAGGCAGGAAGGACAGGGAGATAGGAAGGCTTTTCAACAGATTCGGACTCAGGGTGATATCGTGATAGAGTACCTGTTTGCGCTGTCAGGGCTTCTCACACTGGCAGCAATTATCCGCGGGCCCACCTTTGCGGACAGGGTCCTGGCATCGGGGGCCTTCATGAACATAGCAGTGATAACCATACTGATATTTGCGGTGAGGGCAGGGGAGTGGCTCTGCCTTGACATATCCGTGGTAATCATATTCATGAGCTTTGTGGGCACGCTTGCGATAGCAAGATATGCGAGGAGGAAGAGATGATAGGATTCGCATCCGAGGCATTGCTCTGGCTTGCGGGGGCCGTGACCCTGGTGGGGGCCCTGGGAATCCTGAGGTTCCCTGATTTCTATACCAGGTGCCATGCGGCCACCATGGTGAGCGTGGGGGGTTTCACCCTTGCCCTGGCGGGCATTGCACTGCAAAATCCTGTTGGGATATATCTCTTCAAGGTCTTGCTTGTCGCGGCGGTCAACCTTGTCACGAACCCCACGGCGACCCATGCCCTCGCAGACTCCGCTTACAGCCTGGGGATAAGGCCCGCCGGACTTGTCAGGAACGACCTTGCAGGCGTGAGGGTTGCCGGGCGTTCAGGTATCCATGGCAGGAAGGGGGGAAGGTCGGGATGATGCTGGAAGCCGTCCTGCTGGCCCTCCTGGCCATGAGCATTGTGGCAGTGGAACTCAGGGACCTGCTGTATGCAGTGATACTGCTGGGGACAGCGGACCTCCTTGCAGCCGTTGCCTTTTACCTGATGGCAGCACCGGACATAGCCCTGACCCAGGCGGCTGTGACAGCTGGCCTGACTGTTTTCATATTCCTGATTGTGATAGGCAAGACAAGGAGGCTCGAGCATGGAGGCTAGCAAACTCCTGGGCATGGGGGCCCTTGCTGTAGTGGCTGGATTCCTCGTCCTGGCAGTGACAGGGCTTCCGGATTTCGGGAGCTTCGAGAGGAAGCATGTTGCCCTGTTCTTCCTGGAGCAGGGGCTCCAGAAGACAGGCTCGGCAAACATAGTAAATGCAATAGTCTGGGACTTCAGGGGATACGACACCCTGGGAGAAGAGACCGTGCTCTTCTGCGCTGCCCTGGGCGTGTTCATGATTATAAGGAGGAAGGGGCATGGACGTTCTGATTAAGACAGTGGCCAGAATAATGTTCCCCCTCATGCTCCTGCTCGGGGCATACATCGCAATAAACGGGCATCTCAGCCCCGGGGGTGGTTTCCCTGCCGGCGCTGTCATAGGCACTGCCATAGCCATGATGGTCCTGGTCTACAGCGAGGGGGATGTCGAGCACCGCCTTACCCGGGAGGAACTGGTGGACATAAAATCCGTATCAGGCCTGATACTGGTGATAATGATAATGAGCATGGGGATGAAGTTCAGGTTCGAGCTGCTCTCGACACAGACGTACCTCAGTCTCTGGAGCGGGGGCTTCACCGTGCTTCTGAACATCGCGGGAATGCTCATGGTCATAACAGCGATAGTGACCCTGATATACGCCATAGTCAAGGAGTGACAACTAGGTTGTCACGATTTGACATGCTTTAAGGGAACAGAATGTCAGAGGGGTGACAGCCCTGCTGTCAAAGGAGTGACAACCATGTTGTCACGTTTTGACATCAAAGATGTCAAAGGAGTGATGAGATGCTGGTATACGTGCTTGCAATGGCCGTGATTGTGGCCGGACTCTATGCAATGGTCATGAAGGACAACCTGATAAAGAAGCTCCTGGGCATGGGCATCATGACGAATGGGATACACGTCTTCCTGATAGCCATTGGCTACAGGGCAGGGGGAATCGTGCCAATCATGCAGGACCTGGACTTCCAGAGGTTCTCTCTTGCGGCCGTGGACCCGCTGCCCCAGGCGCTCGTGCTCACGTCCATAGTGATTAATCTCTCCATCATGGCTGTGGGGCTCTCCATATGCATACTCATCTACAGGAGGTTCGGGACACTTGACAGCAGCAGGATAAGGAGGCTGAGGGGATGATTCTCTACAGCTTCTTTACCGTACCCGCATACATGGCCACGGCCTTTGTGATAATCCTGGTAAGCCTCAAGAGGGACAGCTATGTACCATTCGTTGCCATCACAGGCGCCCTCATATCCTTGGGATTCTCGCTCCTTGCCATACCCCAGGTTCTCCCGGGCACGCCCGTGAGCATGCAGATGGAGGAGTGGGTGGCCCCATATGGCATAACCATATTCGGGGATTGCCTGAGCATAACCCTTGCATGCCTGATATCCATTGTGGCGCTTATGACAATGATATTCTCCAGCTCATATATCAGGGAGAGGCGCGCCAAGTACTATGCGCTGCTGTCACTGCTGTTTGCAGGGATGTTCGGCGTTGTCCATACAGGTGACGTGTTCAACCTCTTCGTCTTCCTGGAGCTGCTCAGCATAGCCTCCTACGGCCTGATTGCCTTCCCTAGGAACAGGTCAGCCCTGGAGGCCAGCATCAAGTATCTGATAATGGGCTCCCTGGGGACATCCCTTCTCCTGATGGGGGTGGCCTTCCTGTACGGCCTCACAGGCAGCCTCAACATGGCGGATATTGCAGTGAGGCTCAGCGGGATGAGCAGCCCCGCTGTTGCAGTGTCCTTTGGCCTGATTCTGACGGGCCTTGGAATCAAGGCAGGTCTCGTTCCCTTCCACACCCTTCACCTGGACGGCTACACGGCCGCTCCCACCCCTGTAAGCGCGGTTCTTGCTGCCCTCGTGGCGAACATCGGCCTCTATGCCATCCTGAGGGTTTCATTCATCCTCTTTTCCATGCCCTTCGTGGCCCTGCAGATACTCCTCTGGTTCGGGGTCATATCCATGGTCCTGGGCGCGGTGCTCGCCCTGAGGCAGAGCAACCTCAAGAGGATGCTCGCCTATTCGGGTGTGAGCCAGGTGGGATTCATAGCCGTGTCCGTGGGCTTGGGAACATCCCTTGGGCTTGTCGGGGGGCTCTTCCACATGGTAAACCAGGCCCTGATAGAGGGGCTCCTCTTCTTCTGTGCGGGCGCTGTAGTGTATTTTGCAAAGACAGCGGACCTCGATAAACTCTCCGGTGCACTGAAATCCGACAGGTTGCTCTCCTTCTCGTTCCTTATAGGGGTGCTGGCCCTGGCAGGGATTCCCCTCTTCAACGGATTCGCAAGCAAGTGGATAATATACATGGCCGCGCTCGAGGTAAACCCCGCCCTGGCCCTCCTTGCCGTGGTGGTCTCAGCAATAACCCTGGCCTACGGGCTCAAGGCCTATTCCGTTATATTCTCAGGGAACCCGTTAGGGAAGGCCGTGGATGTGAGGCTTCCCCTGTCCATGAAGATTCCCCTGGTCCTGCTGGCCGCGCTGATAATCATAATAGGGGTCCTCCCCTGGATAGGCATCGGGGTGGCCAACCTGATGGCCGGGGGCCTGGACAGTGCCTCATACATACAGGAGGTGCACATATGATGGAAGAGCTGATGGCGATGCAGTATCTGGCCCTGGCATTAGCGGCGGTGATTGCCCTGCTCTGGATAATATTCGAGGCCTCCAGAAGAGAGCCTAAGAAACCCAGGGAGAAGGCCAGGATATTCGCATGCGGCACGGAGGCCACACCCGGGGAGCTCAATGTCCCTCAGGGAAGCTACTACCAGTACATGAAGAGGTTCTTTGTGACAGGCCCGCTGGCCAGGGTCCACTCCGGGAGGCTCTCCACCTATATCGCATGGATATTGGCAGGCCTGGCTGTGATAATGACTGCTATGGTGATGATGTGGTAGGAAAGATATTCAGGCTCAGGGAGAAGGTCCTGAACTATGCAGCCGTGCGCTCGCCCTGGATACTGCATATGGACACAGGGGGCTGCAACGGCTGCAGCATCGAGATATTTGCAGCAATGAATCCGAGGTTCGATATCGAGAGGTTCGGGGGACTTAGCAAGGCCAACCCCAGGCACACGGACATCCTGCTGATTGACGGTGCCATATCAAAAAAGATAGAGCCTGCCCTGAAGAGGATATATGAGCAGACGCCCGAGCCCAAGGCGGTGGTTGCTGTGGGGGCGTGCGCCATAAGCAAGGGGATATTCCATGACGCCTACAACATAGCCGGCCCCCTTGACAGGATTATGCCAGTGGATGTTTATGTGCCGGGCTGCCCCCCAAGGCCGGACGCGATTCTCCAGGGCCTGCTCAAGGCCCTTGAGATATGGAGGAACAAGCTATAAGGCTGCAAGGCTAATGAGTATATGCTGTCGCGAAGCGACAGGTTATGCAGGGAATATGCTGAGCTGCATGGAATTGCAAACAAAGTTTGCAAAAAATGAACAGAGTCAGAGAGTGAATGACATGTACTATCCGGAGTGGATGAAGAAACTGGGAAGGGTCCACAGGGAGCAGGGAGCCTCGATATTCGTGGAGGTTCCGCTCTCCAGGCTTGAGAAGACCATGGAGAGGGTAAAGAGGCACGGAATCGGTGTGGTTAATGCCATATCGGGCTATGACTCCGGCAGGGATATCGAGGTCCTCTATCATTTCATCCATCAGGGCATTGTCCTTACCATAAAGACCAGGGTGAAGAGGGGACTCTCGGCTGTCCCATCCATGATAAGACTCTTCCCCAGCGCCATGCTGTTCGAGCAGGAGAACCACGAGATGCTCGGCCTGAAGTTCACTGGCAACCTCAACATGAGGCCTGTGCTGCTCGGGAAGGCATCTCCCAAGACGCCGCTCAGAAAGAAGGAGATCGAGAATGAGCAAGGAAAATGATGAGCCTGTAAGGAAGACATACTGCCTTCCCGTGGGCCCCCAGCACCCCATGTATGTGGAGGCCGAGAACCTGGCCGTGACCCTTGATGGTGAGACCATAACCAAGGTTGATGTCAACATAGGCTACATGCACAGGGGCATAGAGGAACTCATGCAGAAGAGGAACTACATACAGGCAATCTATCTCGCTGAGAGGATTTGCGGGATATGCAGTTCCGTTCACAGCACGACATATTGCCAGGCTGTGGAGAACCTTCTGGACCTGGACATTCCGGAGCGGGCCAAGCTGATAAGGATGGTCATGCTCGAGCTGGAAAGGATTCACAGCCACTTCCTGTTCCTGGGACTGGTAGGCTACCAGATAGGCCTCGACACCGTGTTCATGTACTCCTGGAGGGACAGGGAGCACGTCATGGATGCCCTGGAGCTTCTTTCCGGGAACAGGGTAAACTATGCAATGTCCACCATAGGCGGGGTGAGGAGGGACATCCCGGGTGGCAAGCTGGGAGAGGTGCTGAAGAGACTCAATCTGCTTGAGAAGAGTGTTGATTACCATGAGAGGCTCTTCAGGAATGACAGGTCCATAAGGGCCAGGACCATGGGGCTGGGGAAGCTCCAGAAGGGCTACTCGCTTGACTATTCCATAATAGGCCCGGTTGCCCGGGGCTCTGGTATAAGGACCGATATCAGGGCCGATGTGCCATACCTTCTCTATGATGACATGGACTGGAGGGTGATTGTGAAGGATGGCGGCGACACGCACGCCAGGGTCATGGTCAAGATACTGGAAATACGCCAGTCCATAAAGATAATAAGGTCCTGCCTCTCGAGGCTGGCCAGGCTCCAGGACAGGGCCCTGACTGTCAGGGCACCCACTATCATAGCCCCAACGGAGGCCATAGCCGTGAGCGAGGCCCCCAGGGGGGAGCTGATTTACTATGCCCGCTCCAACGGGACTGACATGCCCGAGAGGCTGCGCATAAGGACCCCGAGCTTCATGAACCTGCTCTACTGCCTGCCGCCCATGCTGGAGGGGGAGCAGCTGGCCGACCTTCCTGTCATTGTTTCCAGCGCTGACCCCTGCTTCTCCTGCTGCGACAGGGTCACCCTCATTGATGAGAAGAGCGGCTCGGCCAGAAGGGTGGACGAGGCCTGGCTCAAGAAACACGGGGAGGGGAGGGCAGGGAGATGAAGAATATAAAAATCCTCATAGGGTGCCTGTTACTGACTACAGCCGTTGTTACAGCAATATCTGCTTTCTGGCAGGACAACATGGTTACAACCATGCTGCTTGCAGCCCTGCTGGCCGTCACGCTCTGGTTATGGCATACCAGGAGGGACATAACGCACTTCTTTATAGCAGCCCTGCTGGGCCCGTCCGTGGAGGCTGTGTGCATCTATTTCGGGGCATGGGCATATTCCAACCCAATGTTCCTCATACCGGTACGGCTTCCCCTTGCCTGGGGCATTGTAGGTATTGCATTACCCAAAATGACATACTGCTTCACTGGCCCAGGGGTCTCAGTGCCGCGGGACACCCGAGGGGTGCCAGGGAGGGGGAAATGATTCTTGAGGCCCTGCTCTATCCGGGGATTGCATTCATGCTCCTGATGAGCTTTCTCTACTCAGGTATACTGAGGAAGGTGGCGGCCAGGATGCAGAACAGGATAGGCCCCCCCGTGTGGCAGCCCATCCTGGATTTCCTCAAGCTCCTGAACAAGGAAGACATAATCCCGGAGCAGGCCAAGCCGGGATTTACCCTGTGGCCCTTTGTGGCCCTGGCCTCTGTCATGGTGGCCGGGCTCATGGTGCCTGTGGGAGGAGAGGCAGCCCTTCCATTCCAGAGCAACCTCCTGATAATATTTTACTTCCTGGCCATGAGCTCTGTCTCACTCTGTCTCTGCGGCTTCGCCTCATCAAACCCCTTCGGCATTGTCGGCTCTGCCAGGAAGATTACCCAGGCAGTGGGCTATGAGTTCCCCTTCCTGGTCTCTGTTATCGTGCCTGCCCTCTTTGTGTCCAGCCTGAATCCCCTGGTCATCAGCAGCTACCAGCTCAGCGGGGTGTGGCTGGCAGGGGTCTTTCCCTTTGCATTCCTGGCCTTCTTTGTGGCAGCGCTGGCCAAGACAGAGACACCCCCATTCCATGTCCCCGGGGCCCACCAGGAGATTGTCGCCGGATATTACACAGAGTACACAGGAACCAGGCTCGCCTTTATCGAACTCACGCACTCTGTGAAGCTCTTTGTCCTGATAAGCCTGGGGGTGGCCCTGTTCATGGGAAGCTCGCCTGACCTGCTCAGCTTCCTGGTCAAGAGCCTTGCGCTGCTGTTTCTGGTCACCCTGGCCAGAACCGTGTTTGCCAGGCTCAGGGTGGACCATGTCCTGAGGGTGGCCTGGCTCTTTGGGGCTGTTGCCCTTATAGACCTCGTGAGGGTCCTGCTATGGTAAAGAGAACGATAAAATCGGATGTTCCGAGGATAGAGTTCAGGTACTCCTGGCAGTATGACCAGGAGAACAGGCTTCGCTTCACAGACCCGCTCTATCCCTCAGGGGATGAAATCAGGGAATACATAGAGGGGGTAAGGGATGCCTGGAAGCCAAGGCAGCGCACGCTGCTCAGTTCGATATCCAGAATATCAGGCCTTCCCTGGAGGGAGGACGCGATATTGTGTTATGTTATTGGAAGGTGCGTTCCCGTGTCCGATCCCCTCACGCTCCCTGTCTACAAGGACCAGGCGGAACTGTTCATAGAGAAGCTTACCTATGAGCTGACCGAGAGGCTCCTTATGCACAGCAGGAATCTCAAGGCCAGGAGCGGCTTCTGGGAGGGGATGTTCAGGTCAACGAGCAATGACGGCGTCAAGGTCTCTTACATGGTTCCGGTAAATGCAATATACATGGATATCAAGTCCAGATATCTCGGCTCCGGGGACTCTGAGGAAAGCCTCGTGTCAACCAACCTCGACTTCCGCAGGGCCCGGGAGATAGTCAGTGAGCTGGGGCACAAAGAGATAATCGAGCGGTTCAGGAGGGGAAGATGGGACTGACTGCAAGTGCCCTGGGGAACCTGTTCAGGAGGAGGTTCACCCAGAGGTATCCCAAGGAGAGACCCAAGGTACCCGAGGACCTCAGGGGAAAGCTCTACCATGACAGGGGCAAGTGCATCTACTGCGGCCTGTGCGCAAAGTACTGCCCATCAGGGGCCATAACCGTGGATGTCCAGAAAAAGACCTGGACACATGACCTCGGGAAATGCCTGTTCTGCGGCCAGTGCGAGGAGATATGCCGCACCATGCCCAAGAGGGATGCGATAAAGCTCTCCCCGGAGTTCGAGCTGGCAGCCAGGCATAAGAGAGACCTGGTCAGGACTCATGAGAAACCGGAAGGTTCCTGAGAAATAGAAAATATAATAAAAAATAAAGAGGGTTTATTATTGAGGACTCTTTACCTCTTCTTCTTCTTGGCTTTCTTCTTTGCCATCCTTGTCACCCCCCACATGTCAACGGTGATTTACTATGATGTTAATAATTACACGAGCAGGTTTAAATAAATTTCAACAAAAAAATTAATCGGTTTTTTATGACCTTTCAGCATATCGGTTTTTGAAGGCGTTGCAGGAACCCTGATGCGGATTCTGTCAGGAAAATATTATATTCCAGGCCCTCCAATAGACTCAAATGGAGCGAAAATCTGGCAAGGGATATGTCTTTGTTCTGGGAAAGAACCCCGGCCTCTCATCAGCCGAGATATTCTCCTGG